>ENA-OWPA01000485-OWPA01000485.1-bioreactor-metagenome-genome-assembly--contig:-NODE-485-length-52931-cov-10.593124_pt1 | contig 52931 bp, 41 predicted proteins | sample MGYA00238139_ERZ651803 | MGnify/ENA primary metagenome ERZ651803 (study PRJEB26909, sample SAMN07631231) | bioreactor metagenome | isolation source: Switchgrass digestor | place: USA: Dartmouth...
TCTTTGAAGTACATACGAAAAGGCGCCCCCAGCAGGTCGCCAAGCGACCTCAGGAGGCGCCTTTGTCTGCAACCTGAAGCCCGAGCCCCCCTGCGGGGCTCGGGCTTGCTCGCGCAGATTACATATCCAGGTCAGAACCATGTAAGAACTCAGAAAGAGCTGCGTCAGAGCCGACTGCTACCATGCTGCAATGGAGGCGAATGTCGCCATCGCTTTACGAACAGATACAGGGGGACAAGAGCATGCGCAAACACTTGAACCTGTCGGCCCTCACGGGCGGACATAACCCGCGTGACTGGCCGGATCCCAGGCGGTCGTGGTCGTCGCTGGGGTCCTTTTCCCTGTCCCGGCGGCGTCTGATGCTTGGCGCCGCTGCGGCCGCCGTCGGCCTTTCGCCTGCCGGCCGCGCGGCCGTGGCCGCGCTGGCTTCCTTCCAGTTCGATTACCGTGGGGGCGCAGCGACCTTTGCGCTGCAGGGGAAGCCGTGCTGGGTCATCGACCCGCGCCGGTTCGCAGGCTCACCGCGCCTGCAGGTGGAGCAGGGGGAGACCCCGAGCGGGGAACGGTGGCTGCGGTTGACCCTGACCGGGGCCCGCTTCCCCGGCCTTGCGCTCCCGGCCGACTTCACGGCGGAGATCCGCCCCGCGCTGGTCGGCTCCACCATGGCGCTGGAGATGGCCCTCGGCGGCTTCCGTACCGAGGTTTCGCTGGAGAACTGGCTGGCCGGCACCGTCTCTGCCGCCGGGGAGATGCGGCTGGACGACGAGGCCGCTTCCCTGTCGGCTGACTCGGCCGTGTGGCTGGCCGGTGCGGCCACCGCCCTGCTCACTCCCGACTGGCAGCTGCAGCTCGCGGGCCGGGACGTCGCACGGGTGCTGCTGCGCGGCGAGCAGTACCGGGCCGACCGCGCAACCCTGGCCCTGCTCGCCGACTCGGCGCCCAGCCTGCTGAACACACCGGTCCGACGCCGTTCCATGCTGGTGCTGGAGAAGGGCGCGCAGGAGTGGCCCGCCCTCCCCCTCACCGCCGGAGAGGCCGGCGGGCCGGACGCGCGGCTTGTCCTCACCGGGAAGAGCTTCGATCTGCTCCGCGTCGAGGCGGCGGAGAGCCGCACCGGACAGATGACGCATGCCGTTGCGGCGGAGTCGCTGGACGAATCTGGCGGGGCATGTCTGCGGATTGCCGACGGACCGCTCATTACGCGGGAAGGCGAACCTCTGGAACTGCCACTGGCGCAGGTACGGGCGGCCCTGGCCTTCCACCCGGAGGGTGAGGAACTGGCCGTGACCGGCCGTTTCACCCCGACCACCGCCATGGCGGGTGCGTTCATCTTCGGCCTGGGTGACGACCCGGAGAACCCCGGCTTCGCCCTCCAGGCCCAGGGGGGTGAACGTACCGCGCTCCAGGCCACCCCCACCCTCCTGCAGGCGCACCTCCCCATGGCCGGCGGTCTGGTCCAGTCGGTGCGCATCCCGCCTGGCGTGCGGCTCGACGTGGCCTCTGCACCGAGCCGCCGCCCGGCCGCAGCCAGGTCTGCCGCGGTCCTTCTCTCGGCCGGGGAGCCGGTGCCGGTCTCGTCGCTCGAGGTCATCCGGCCGAGGGATCTGGTAAACCTGCGGTTTGAGTTCTCCAACCTCGGGGTTCAGGTGAGGGAGGACGGATCCCCTGCGCTGGTCCGGACCGATCGTGACCGCCCAGCCCACATCGTGGTTCACTTCCCGCCGCAGCACATCGCCGAACAGACCTTCAACGCGGTCTTCGGCGCCGCCGGGCGCGCCAACGCCCGCATCTCCGAGCCGAGTCAGGTCGCCTTCCTGGTGCCGGACACGGTTGAGGCCATCGACTACACGCTGGATGCCCTTCTGAACTGGACCAACCTCGATCTGGCGCTCCACGAGGTCGGGCAGCTCACGGCTGCGGCACGGCCGGAGGGGCTGATCACCCGGATCGAGGCCCCGTACCGGCTCTGGCTCGCTCCGGCAGCCACCGTCAGCAGCGCGTTCGTCAACGCAACAACCCCCGTCACCAACGAGCAGACCGGCCGCACCGAGCTCTGGCACACCCGCCTGGCGCTTCGGGAGAACGGCGCCGTCCGGGACTCCAGCCTTGACGAGCTGCGGCTCCAGGCGATCTGGAGCCGCGACCTCGACGTTGCGTACAAGAAGTTCAAGGTCGATGATTTCCGTTACTACCTGAATATCTCCGACAGCACGGCCGAGGCTTTCCCCGGCACCACACTGCAAGCCGGCAGCCGCATACAGGTGGTTGGCCTCACCTCCGACCCCACGCTGAACCTGTCCGACCCGCTGCTGCGGGCCAGGCGGCTGATGCTCTCCTCCCTGGGCGCCTGGCTGGACGTCAAGGGCTACTGGGAGCTGCCGGAGAACTCGGGCTACTCGCTGGCGCTCTGGGAGCACCAGATGCTGATGGGCCGCGACCAGTACGTGAAAACCGAGCGTCTGGGCTACCTCTGCCCCTTCGGCCACCTCTGCTCCCTGATCCAGGTGACCACGCGGGAGGTGTCGGAGAGCGGCATCGCCTACCTGATCTCCCGGACTTTCATCATCGTGCACAACCAGGTGATGCAGTACGACGACCGGGACTTCCCCTTCAAGCAAGTCAGGATCCTGGACGACACGACCCCGCTCCTGAGCAACGACCTCACGGAGAACATCTCCTGGATCTGGCCGCAGGTCGGCACACAACGGGAGGACTTCCGGTTCAAAGTGGTCGCCACCGACTGGGACGACCGGGAGATCACCTTCTCGCTGCCCCTCCTCTTCGTGATGAAGGGCGTCGCCGAGGACGACGTCGCCGTGTCAGACGTCTTTGATGCGTACAAGGGGGAAAGCGCCCGCCGTACGGTGGAACTCAACGGTGCCCTGGTGGCGTATGCCCCGCCGGAGCCGTGGCGCGGCGAGGCACCGCACTGCACCATGTTTGCCACTGACCGCATCCGCCTCGAGGCCGCAGTGCCCCGGTGGAACCACGGCCTGCGGTTCCGACCGGCCATGGCGTCTGCAGACATCCAGCTCCCGCGGGTGGATCCCCAGAACAGAACGGTCTCGTGCACCGTCGCGTATGACGATCAGTACAAGAAGTATGGCTTCACCCGGTACGACGAGAAGGGCTCCCCGCTCAACTGGGGCGAGGTCTACCTGAAGCTGCTGACTCCGGTGTACACCGAACTGCCCGATGAGGCCGGCGGCATCGTCAACCCCGACTTCGAGGTGGTCGGCATCGCCCGCCGATTCGGCGCGGTGGGCGACCTGGAGGGCGCCTACCAGGGACAGGCCGATCCCAACAAGCTCTGGAACAGGTTCTCGACCACGCAGGGGCGCGGGAACGGCAGCCGCTACGTCCCGTCCATGCTTTTCGGCCGCATCCCGCTGAACGAGGTGTTCGGCCGCCTGTCGTTCAACCCGAAGAACGAAAACGACCTCAACTGGCTGCCGCGGCTCGACTTCCGGTTCTGGCGAGAGCAAAAAAACATCAACCGCAGCACCAAGTTCGTGTGGAAGCCGACTGGGCTTCTCAAGTCGGTACCTGCGGAACTCCCGTTCTTCGACGCCAACCCGGGTGGCTCCCCGACCGAACTGCTCGTCGAGTACGACAGGGGTGGGCTCGCCGACTGGTTGGAGGTGGGCCTTCGCAACTACAGGCTCGGTCCGCGCGTTGTAGATAACAGCGGCTGGGACTATGCGTTCCGCGCCGAGTTCAGCGAGATCTACTACCGGCGGTTTGATGGTTACAAGAAGGTCCGCATCCGAATGTCGGACTTCACCTTCGGAAAAAACCTGTTCTTCTTCAACGCACTGACTAGGTTCACGGAAGATGCAGTGCTCGACGAGCATCTCGAAGCCTTCGCCACGATGCCCAACAAGCCGCCGTCCATCAGCATTTTCCAGTGGCGGATGCCGCTCCACACAATCGCCATGAGCCTGCTCAACCTGCAGTACGTGCGCGTCGGCATCGGCTTCACGTTCCCGCTGCAGAAGAACGCCGGCGGTCCGGAGTACCGCATTCAGTTAAGCGACATCTATGATCCCTTCATCATCAAGATCAAGACCAATGACAACAAGAAGGGCCACAAAAGGAGTTTCGTTGGCGCCGGCTACGTTGGAATCGGCTTCACCACAGAGGGCGTCACGATGGCGGAGGCCTCCCTTGAAGTCGGCTGGCTGGACGAGCTGAACTTGAAGCTGGTCACGTTCAGGGGTAAGGCGATGCTCGGCCTTTACTTCCGCCTTGAGTATCCGAACCAGAAGCTCGACCCCACACTGCCGGACTATGCCCTGGAGGTCGGCGGCTTCGTCCGGCTGGAAGGACAGTTCAAGATCCCTGTCATCGTCAACGTGAGGTTGATCCTCTTCCTGATGCTGAGCTATAACTTCTGGAACAACACCTTCTACGGAACAGTGCACGTCGTCCTCAAGGTGCGGGTCCTTCTCTTTACGGTTCGAATCTCATTTACCGCCCGATATGCGCTCTCCGGTGACCCGGACCGCGAGGGGGCGGCCCTGGGCACCGGCCGCGAGCGTCCGGCGGCGGTCACGGCCGCGGCGAAGGAGCGCTACATCAAGGCCTACGCGGATGCGTTCGGCGTATAAAGGTGGGTGAACCATGGCAAAGCAGACGATTCTCTGGACCGCGCTTCCCAAGGGGATCCGCAACGGCAAACTGCAGCTCTCCACAGTGGTCAGCCCCCGTCTGACCTCAACCCAGACCAGACCAACCCTGAGAGACTTCCCTGACCTTGCGAGATGGCCCAGCATCCCCGTGGAGTTCAGGGTCCAGTTCGCCAAGGGTCCCACCCTTCCTGCCCGCCGTGTGGGACCAGAACCGGACCTGAACCTCTGGGAAGCCCTGTTCCCGCAGGCCGAAACCTACGTGCGCCCCTACACGCCCGACCGCGGGAGCTCCGCCGTCATCTCCTACCCCGTGCGCAACGTTGTGGGGTACGTCGAGAACCGCTACCGCAGGCTGGCGCTGGACTATCCCACGCGCCTGCCCCCGACCGGCCGCCTGCTCGATCCCGAGTACTTCGGCGAGGTCCGCCTGCGCAGCGGGCTGAAGACAGAGCTGAAGCAGCTTCAGGCCCAGACGCGCCGGGAGCAGGCGGCGATGGTGGCGCAGGCGATGGCCGCGGCTGCTGCGGCTTTGACCGCGTCCGACAGCGAGGAGACGGAACCGAAGCAGAAGCGGACGCACCAGCCCATCACCCCGCCGCCCGAGTCGTCCACGGGCGGTCGCAACAGAAGCCCCCTGCCCACTGGGCTGGAGGAACACATCCGCGGCGTGATCGACAAGAACCGCAGCCTTGTCGGCGAGCAGATCAGCCGCGGCTTCGGCGAGTTCGGCCAGACCGACCCGACCGCGCCGCTGCCCTTCGAGCGGCCGGTCAGCCGGCCGGGGGAGGAGGATCTGCCCGTCGAACTGCCCATCCTCTTCCCCATTGACACGGCACCTGACCCCCTGCGCGACTTCCTGAAGGCCGGGCTCTTCCACCTGGGGCTGATGCCCGAGTTCACGGGCGATCCCGAGGACCGAGAGGTTCAGCCGATGCCCATGCTTCCCGAACTCGACTTCCACCAGCTGATCGGGATCCTGATGGACTATCCCACGCTCGCCCGTCAGCTGGGGCTCATCGTCGACCTCGAGGTGGACCTGATGCCGGACGTGCCCACCCCGTCCCTCTGCCGGGTACTGCCCAACTGGTCACCGCAGGTGGAAACCGTGAACCTCTCCCCCTGGACGCATTACGAGATCCGTGACGGGCGCTTCCTGCCCAGGGCTCGTCCCACCAACCCGGAAGTGAGGGACGGCATGCTCAACCTGACTGACAGGGACGCATTCGCCTTCATCCAGATCGATCCGGACAGCGCCGCCAGAGTCGTGCTGCAGCGGATCGACTCGTGGATCGACCCCACCAAGCCTGAGGAGGCTGCCGGCCTGCCCCCGCTGCACTCCGCCGGCATCGCGCTGGCCCGCTCCGGCGCCGGCATCCTGCTCCTGCAGGCGTTCGTCACGACCAAGCTGCACAACGAGCTGCTCGACAGCAGACCGGACCAGGTCGCCTTCTGGGCCGAGGACCTGGTGCAGGGCTACCGGCCGGACGTCTGGTGGAAGGAGAAAGACCGGTGGTACAGCCTCACGAGCCGTGTGGGCACATACCGCTTCCTCCGCACCGGACACGAGGAGCGCATCGAGGACGAGGGTTGGGTCACGCTTGCCGCCAGCGGTGGGGTGAGCGCCACCGCCACCGACCTGCACCTGCACGAGATGATGTTCAGCTGGCACGGCTGGTCGCTGGCCATCCCGGAGCCCGAACTGGAGGAAGACAACGCAGCAGATCAGGGAGAGGCCGAAGACCCAGGCTCATCCCTGCAGATGGCGGTCGATTTCGTGCCCCCGGTCGGCTCGCTCCCGATGCTCCGCTTCGGCCACACGTACCGGGTGCGCGTGCGCACCGTCGACCTGGCGGGAAACTCGCTGCCCTTCGCGCGGCAGGGCGATGAGGGAGCCAGCGAGGAGATCACGTACCGCCGCCTCGAACCGATCGGGTCGCCCATTCTGATCCCCCCCGCTCCGCTCTGGGTGCCGCCTGAAGAACGGGGGGCTGAACCGCCAGCTGCGACGCTCACGAAGGGTGAGCTGCCCAACCTCATGGTGGTCCGCACCGGTGACGACGGCGTCGCGGATGGTACGCGGCGGCACGTTGCCCCGCCCCCGGTCACGCTGAAGCAGGCCGAGCTGCACGGCGTGTTCGACACCGATCAGGGGCTGGACCGTGCGCGCTACAGCGAGGCCCTCGATCACGACGGCGAGTTCCAACCCTACGAGCCCAACGTGACCAGGCCGCTGGACATTCCCTACCTGCCCGATCCAATTGCGCGCTACGTAATCTTCGAGGGGCTTCCCGGCTACCCCGAAGACAAGGCCTACAAGGTGGAACTCGGGAACCTGGAGGAGAGCTGGCCCCATCTGCAGACCATCCGCATCACGGCCAAGGTCGGGGCCGGGGCGCCCGAGTACCGAAAGGACTCCCGGGAGCTCGTCATCTACGTTCCGGAGTACGGCGAGTACGAGGTGAAGGTCTCCTGCGGATTCTACGAGAGGGACCTGGACCTCATGTACCTCTGGCACCTCCTGACCCGTGACCTGGACCCGGTGCTGGACCAGAGGACACTGGCAGACCTGCGTGCTGCGGCCCTTGACGGAAAGCACTGGATGCTGACTCCGGCCACGACGCTCAAGCTCGTCCACGCCGTGCAGCGGCCGAAGGACGCGCCTGAGATCCTTGCGGCGCTGGCGCACCGGAAGCCCGGAGAGACCTCCACCATGCTCAGCGGGCGAATCCGGGTCCACGCCCAGTCCACCCGGTCAGTCCTGGTCCACGCGACCTGGTCGGAGACCATCGACGACGAGAGCGCAGACGGCCCTGAGACCAGTACGGGCGAAAGCTTCGCCTTCGAGGAGCAGGTGCAGGGACGGGAAGTGCTGGAGGTCCACCACCGCCAGGAGTGGAGCGATACCCGTTACCGGAAGGTCTACTACAAGGCCGTGGGCACCAGCCGCTTCGCCGAGTACTTCGAACTGGATGACCCGACCGCTTTCCAGAAGGCGGGGGCGGACTTTGCGGTGGACGTGCTCTCCGCTGCGCCGCCGGCGCCGCCCCAGGTGGAGTACATCGTACCGACCTTCGGCTGGACGAAGCCGGTGGACGCCAGGGGCGACCAGATCGTCAGCATGCGGAAGGGCGGCGGCCTGCGGGTCTACCTCAGGCGCCCCTGGTTCTCCTCGGGGGAAGGGGAGATGCTGGGCGTCATCCTGAGCGAGCAGCTGGATGCGGGCGGCCGCGTGCCGGAGGACCAGCGGCCCTACGTCACGCACTGGGCCAAGGATCCGCTCTGGCAGGCCGAAGCGCCCGACCTGTCGCCCCGGATGGAGCACTTCCGCAACGCGGCCGCCAACCAGCGCGGGCTTACCCTCCGGTTCCCGCAGGAGGACGGCAGACCCGAGAGGACGATGAAAGTTGCCGTGGTCGGCTACCCGGTTCACTACGACGCGGCGCGGAAGCTCTGGTACGCGGACATCGAGCTGGAGGTGGGCAAGGCCTACTTCCCCTTCATCCGGCTGGCGCTGGCCCGCTACCAGCCCAAGTCCGTGGAGGGCTGCCACCTCTCTGACGTGGTCCTCACCGACTTCGTGCAGGTGGTGCCAGACCGGGCGACGTCGATCGTGTACAGAGCGAACGACGAACTGGTGGTCAACGTGAACGGTCAGACCTACGCCTGGGGTCCTGCGGGCCCGGCGGTGGTCGAGGTAACCGTGGAGTGCACCAGTGAGCCGGGTGATGAGGCGCTCTCCTGGCAGCCGTGCGAGGGCCTGTCCCCCGTCACCCTGGTTCGGCGCCACGGCAGCTGGAACGGCACGGTGTACGTGCCGCGCAAGGCAGGCGAGCGCTACCGCCTGATCGTTTCCGAGTACGAGCAGTACCTGGGCGACGACAACAAGCTGACGCGGCGCCTGGTCTTCGCCGACGTGCTGGAAGTCTGAGGGGGTGGAGAGCATGAGACGGTTCACGCGCAGGCTGGTTTCACCGCTGATCGCCCTCTCGCTGCTGGCCGGGGTCTGGCTTCCCCCAGCCCCGGCAGCAGCGGAGACGAGCAATGGCTGCAACCCAGGACAGTTCTACATAGACGACGATTACTATCTGAGGACGATGTGGGGGGAACACTGCTATCCGCTGCCAGTCGACCGCACCATTCAGGTCGACGCCGAGCAGGAGGGCACGATCACCGGTACGGTGCTGCTCAGCGCCGGTACGTACAGGTTTACAACAAAACTCACCAACGTCTGGGAAGACTTCTGGGAGAACACGACGGTAGATCTCTCCATCGACGGCGAGCTCGTCCTCAGCAGCAAGATCGCTGAGGAGCGTAGTACGACCCGCACATTCACCAGCGATGGCCCCCACACGGTGCAGATCACCATCAAGGCCATTCCCAACAGCTCTGCCTGGAATAGCCTCGAGGCCGACATGACCCTCCGGATCGAGGCGGTGGAGTGCCCCACAGGGCACTACAAGCTGAACTTCATTCGTTCACTCTGGTCCCGCGTTCCGCTGTTCGGCACATGCTACCCCGATCTGAACCTCACCACGACGTGGCGGCAGCCCGCTGAAGTCGAGCTTGAGGAGTACTACGTCATCGCCATCGAAGGTCCGGCCACAATGCCGCCGCACTCGCGCGTCGCCGTGTCCTATCCTGGCGGCTGGCTGCAGCAAGGGGGCGGAAGCTGGGAGCCGGTGGTCGAAGAGGACGGCTTCATCATCTTCGAGAACGGGGAGAGCGCAGGGCGCCTCCAGCTCTGGTACAACCCACCCTCCGCCCAGGAGAGTACGCTGAAGCTCCTCGCCGCCTGTGAGGCCGGCGAATGGATGGGCCTCTACTACTACGGCGACTACTTCACGGGACCGGCAACCGTGCCATCGCACGGAACATGCGAGGCGCGACCGGACTACGACTGGGCCCCCTACCTCCCGGGGCCCTGGGCAGGGTACTCCGAACCGCCGACGGGCAACTGGCGTGCGACATGGGAGACCTGGTTGGACTTCGCCGGAGGCACATACCATTTCAGCGCGAACAGCTCCGGAACGGCCGCGTTCACGCTGCAGGTGAACGATCAGGAGTGGGACGGCCAGAGCATTGCCGCGACAATCGACCTTCCCGCGGGCCCGAACCGAGTCCGGCTCGATTTCACGGCCGATCGCCTCAAGCCGAACCGAAGTGTCTCGGTCACATGGCAGCAGGAGGGCGCTGCTGCGGGTGAGCCGCCGCGCTGCCCCGGGTCCGCCCTGCTGGCCGAGTACCGGACAGTGCGGGAGTCCACCGCCGCCGACCTGGTCACCTGCGAGACCCCCGGCGTCAACATGGGCCAGCGCCATCCCTCGCAGTGGAGCAACCTGTCTGAGTACTACATTCGCTGGTCCGGCGACCTGCTGCTCCCGGGCGGGCAGTACACCTTCACCGCCCAGGCGGAGGAGGGCAACCAGGTCCATCTCTGGCTGAACGGCCATCAGGTACTGACCGGACCGGGCTCTGCGCAGTACCTGGTGGAGCAGCAGGCTTACCGGGTCGAGGGCGGCTACACCGGCGATGGCAGCGAGTCGGGTTCCCTGATCTCCTGGCATGTTTCCACCCCCGGCGTCTTGTACTGCCCGGACGACTACTTCGCCGTCAGGTACTTCCGCAGTCCGGGTGACGACAAGCCCGCCCATGCCACCTGCCAGCCCCTCACGCTCCCCGACCCGGAGACCGGCGGCCCACCCTTTGCGGGCGACACCAGTCTGATGACCTGGAACGGCTGGGTTACCTTCGCCCCGGGCAGCTACCTCGTCTACGGCCCCGACCCGGGCCTGCGGCTGACCCTGACCGACAGCGCAGGCAACGAGCTGGTGCTGGACCGGTGGGCCAAGGGCGCCCCCGAGCCGGAGTCGTGGCACCTGGATGGGCAGTACCGGCTGCGCCTGGAGTACCTGACGACGCAGGGGCAGCCCCTGCCAAGGGTCTGGTGGAGCCTCACGGACACTCCCCATCTCGTCTCCTACACCTTCACCGACGAGAACACGATCAGCCTCACATTCGACCGGGAAGTCCGCTCCGCCCCCACCCGAGCTGGGGATGCGTTCTTCGTCTACCATGCCAACGGCGCCCGCGTCGGCGTGAGCTCGGTCGCAGTCTCCGGCCGGGAGGTAGACCTCACCCTGGACAGCAGGGTGCTGGAAGGCCAGCGCATAAGCCTCAGCTACTTCCCCGGGCCGGAGGAAAAGGCGCTGGTTGACGCCGCTGTGGTCCCCACGGGTGCGGACCTGGCCCTGGGCAAGCCCGCACGCGAGGGTGCCGGCAATCCGGCTGTGCCCGTCAGCGGGGTCACAGGCCCGTTGGGCGGCGGCAGCGAGCGCGATGCGCTGGTGCTCAGCAGGTGGGATACCGACTGGCAGGTGGATTTGCAGGACGAGTATGCAGTGGACGAGGTCTGGATCGAGTTCACGCACCTGCCCTCCGCCGGGGAGTTGGTCGTGGCAACCGCCATGGACAACTCGGATTGGCGAAACTGGACGGACGTTGCGCGACTGGACCTCTCCTCCCTGGCCGGAGGATCAGACAAGAAGGTTGCCTCACTCCAGATCCACTCCCCCCTGGTGCGCCACATCCGCGTGAGGTACGGGGTCCAGCAGTTGGACCAAACCGTAGGCATCAGTCGGGTCCGTGTACACGGCTCCCCGGCGAACGTCGTTGACTTCATCCCGACGATGACCTTCGCCCACGATGTCACGGCTCCCGAACTGGCCAGGCGCAACGGAACGGAGAGGATCGAACTCAACGTCGACCAGATCGTGCTCACGTACAACGAGGCACTGGACACCAGCTCGGTGCCGGCTCCCGCCGACTACACGGTGATGGTGGACAAGCATGCGTACCATCCAACCACGGTGGTTGTCCAGGGCAACACCGTCACCCTCTACCTGCCGGTCTCCGTTCAGTATGGTCAGCAGGTCACCCTCACCTACACCCAGGGCGCCCTGCGGGATCTGGCCGGCCACCAGGCGCCGGGGTTCACGGACAGGAACGTCGACCGGGTCTCGGTGGAGATGGTCGACCTGGCCCGCTACGGTTCGCCCACTGCCAGGCAGAGCAGCACCCACCTCGATGATGAACAGGCATACGGTGCACGGCTGGCCATCGACGACGACCGTTCCACGAGCGCCAGGACCAAACGGGAAGAGGCGCCCTGGTGGCAGGTGGACCTCGGTCAGGTCAGCACCCTGTACGACCTCAACCTGTTCCTGCCGGCAGAGATCCGAAACAGGCCGCCCACCTTCCTGATCCTCCTGTCCGACGACGGAAAGAACTGGGCATCGGCTTACTACCACGGCGGCAGCCGCCTGGACGAAACCGGCCTCTCCCTCAGCCTCAACGGGCGCAAGGCCCGGTACGTGCGGATCGAAAGCTCAGAGTACACGTATCTGATGATCAGCGACATCGAGATCTGGGGCTTCCCAAACTAGGACGGGCTGACGCCGCTCAAACGGATCAGGGGCACTCTCACCGGAGAGTGCCCCTGATCCATCTGGCGGATGCCGCATGCGTCGGCACCCCCGGGAGGGAGTGCCGGCAGCGTTTTTCCGCTGGTAAAACGACAAGAAAGGCTGATGAACGGCTCTCCAAACACGTCTGCGCCCCGCCGGGAAACGGCCAGCGGCACGTTCGTTACGCTTATCACCAACTTTCAGCAACTCACAGCAGGTAATCTGTCGGAATTGCACTCCCCGCCTAAAATGAACCTCGTAACAAGCGAAAGGTGGGGATCGAGTGAACGGCAGTTACGAGATGCGCCTGGAGTCCATCGGCGGACTCGGTGCCCACCTGGCCGGCCAGATGCTGGCGGAGGCCGCAGTGCTGGGCATGGGTCTGAACGGGGCCCACTTCTCCTCGTACGGATCCGAGAAGAAGGGCACCCCGGTAAAGTCGTATGTGCGCCTGTACCCCGGGGACAGGGAGATTCGCACCACCAGTCCGGTACGGGATCCAGACCTGGTGGCGGTCTTCCATCAGGCCCTGCTGGCCGACCCCAGCGTCACCGCCGGCCTCAAGCCCGGCGCCACCCTCATCGTGAACACCACCGCCCCGGCCGCCGAGATCGCCGCCCGAGTGCCGGTAGGCGGGGTGAGGGTCATCGCCGTCGACGCCTCCGGTGCGGCGGTGGCCGAGAGGACCCGGGTCAACACCGCCATGCTCGGGGCCGTCGCCCAGGCGGCGCCCGTCCTTGAGGCCGACGCCGTGCGCCAGGCCATTCGCAACACCTTCGAGCGTAAGTACCCCCACCTCGTCGAGGCCAACCTGCGCACCTTCGACCGCTGTTTCCACCAGTTCGACGGATGCCTCTCGCCTGAGCCGGCTGACACCGGCCACCGGCCCGCCGCAGGCCCCGTGGTCGGCTACCGCACCGCGCCGGCGGGCGGCATCCTGCCGACCCCGGGCAACACCATCGCCAAGAACATGGGCATCTCCCGGCAGGGTTTCCTGCCCGTTCTCCACCGGGAGCTCTGCGCCGACTGCGGCATCTGCGACCTGGTCTGTCCGGACTTCTGCCTCGTCTGGGAGCCCACCGGCCGGACCGTGAACGGCTACCCCGGCGTGCGGCTTGTGGGCATCGACTACCAGTACTGCAAGGGCTGCCTCCACTGCGTCCAGGAGTGCCCTACCGGTGCGCTCACAAAGGAGCGGGAGGTCGGGGACAGCGCTGACCGCCTGCGGGTGCCCCTGTTCGGCCCGCGGCCGATGGCAGCGGCGGCGGAAGGGAGGTAGCGCCGACATGGCGGTTCGTGAACATGATCTGACCAACAGCGCTTTGCAGCAGAGCGCCGGGCAGAACGCCCAGAAAACGCCACAGTTGCGCGCCGAGCACCGCAACCGCCGGGAGACCCGGCGCCCGGCCCAGGTCACCGGCTTCAAGTCCGGTAACGAGATGGCGGCCCTGGCCGCCTGCCAGATCAACTACCACCTGATGGGCTACTACCCCATCACCCCCTCCACCGAAATCGCCGAGCTGCTCGACGAGATGAAGGCCGAGGGGCTGCACGACATTGCGATGGTCCCCGCCGACGGCGAGCACGGCGCCGCCGGCATCTGCTACGGCGCCTCGGTGGGCGGCGGCCGGGTCTTCAACGCCACCTCCGCCAACGGCTACCTGTACGCCCTGGAGCAGATGCCAGTGCAGGCCGGCACCCGCATGCCTGCAGTGCTCGATCTGGTCACCCGCACCGTCTCGGGTCCCCTGGACATCCGGGGCGACCACTCTGACCTCTACTTCTCCCTGAACACCGGCTGGCTGGTGCTTCTCGCCCGGGACCCCCAGGCGGTCTACGACATGAACATCATCGCCGTGCGCCTCTCCGAGCACCCCGACGTGCGCCTGCCGGTGATCGTCGCCTACGACGGCTTCTTCACCAGCCACCAGAAGCGGCGGGTCTCCTTCTTCCCCGACCGGGAGCCGGTACAGGCCTTCCTCGGCCAGCGGCCGGAGTTTGCCCACGCCCTGGACCCCCAGCGCCCCATCACTTTCGGCCCCTACATGAACGACCCGGACCTCATCAACAACAAGTACCAGCTCCATCTGGCCATGGAGGCGGCCCGGCGGGTCCTGCCCCAACTCTACGCCGAGTGGGCGGAACTGACCGGCCGGGAGTACCGCACGGTCGACCTCTACCGCATGGAGGACGCCGAGGCGGCCGTCTTCCTGCTCAACTCCGCCGCCGAGACGGCCAAGGACATGGCCGACCAGCTGCGGGCCGAGGGGAAGAAGGTGGGCGTGATCAGCCTCAACGTGCTGCGCCCTTTCCCGGCGGAGGAGATCCGCCAGGCGCTGCGGTCCGTCAGGGCCGTGCTGGTGGGCGACCGGGCCGACTCCTACGGCTCCGGCGGCGGCAATCTCACCCACGAGGTGAAGGCCGCCCTGAAGGACGACCCCGAGAACCGCACGCTGGTCCTCTCCCGGGTCTACGGCCTCGGCGGCCTGGAATTCGACCCCGCCGACGCCCGGGCGCTCTTCGCGGCCGCCCTGGAGGCGGCAGAGACGGGCCGCGTGGCCGTGCCGTTCGACTACCACGGCGCCTCCCCCGCCGGCGGCGGGCAGGGGCTGCCTGCGGGACTCCCGCCGCTGGACCCCGAGGCCCTGCGCCTCCCGCTGGTCCAGGTGAAGGAGGACCCCGCCGGCGGCCCGCTCCAGGTGGAGCACGCCCCGCTGTGGGCCTTCCGCAACCGGCCCGGCCGCATCGCGCCCGGCCACGGCGCCTGCCCCGGCTGCGGGATCTTCCCGTCGCTGGATCAGTTCTTCCGGGCCATCTCGGGCGACGTGGTGGTGCTCTTCCAGACCGGCTGCGCCATGGTGGTCACCACCGGCTACCCCTACACGGCGCACCGGGTCACCTATATCCACAACCTGTTTCAGAACGGCGCCGCCACCCTCTCCGGCCTGGTGGAGATGTTCTACGAGCGGAAGCGCCGGGGCGAGATCCAGGTGCGGGACGACTTCACCTTCGTCATGGTCACCGGCGACGGCGGCATGGACATCGGCATGGGCCCGGCCATCGGCACCGCGCTCAGGGGCCACAGGCTGATCATCCTGGAGTACGACAACGAGGGCTACATGAACACCGGCTCCCAGCTCTCCTACTCCACCCCGCTGGGCCACATGACCAGCACCAGCCACGTCGGGTCCCACCAGGCCGGCAAGTGGTTCCACCACAAGGACACCCCGCAGATCATGGCCGCCTGCAACATCCCCTACGTCTTCACCGCGGCCCAGTCCTACCCCGAGGACCTGATCCGCAAGGCCGCCAAGGCGCAGTGGTACGCGCAGAACGTGGGACCCGTCTACGGCAAAATCCTCATCGCCTGTCCGCTCAACTGGCGCTCGGAGGAGTCGCTGACCACCGAGATCCTGCAGGCTGCTGTCAACTCCTGCTTCTTCCCGCTCTACGAGATCGAGAAGGGCAAGACCCGCATCACCTACGACCCCGAGGCCCTGGGGCTCAGGGTTCCGGTGCGAGAGTGGGCCGCCCAGATGGGCAAGACCCGCCACCTGCTGAAGAACCCCGACCTGCTGGCCGAGATCGAGGCCGAGGTCGACCGCCGCTGGCAGCGCCTGAAGGCGATGCACGAGCACCCGCTGCTCTAGAAGGGAGGAACCGGCATGTACCGCATCCTCAAGAAGCGCCAGCTCACCCCGGTTACCGCCCTCTACGTCATCGACGCGCCGCTGGTGGCGCGCGCCGCCCGGCCGGGGCAGTTCGTGATCCTCCGGGTGGACGAGGGCGGCGAGCGGATCCCCGTCACCATCACCGACTACGACCCCGAGGCCGGCACCGTCACCATCGTGGTCCAGCAGGTGGGCAAAACCACCCACTGGCTGGCCCAGCACGGCGAGGGCGACGCACTGGCGGACTTCGCCGGCCCCCTGGGCACGCCTGTGGCCCTGCCCGACCAGGGCCGAGTCGCCCTGGTGGGTGGCGGCTTCGGCGCCGCGGCCATCCTCACCATCGCCAAGGCGCTGGCGAAGCGGCAGTCAGTGACTGTGGACGCCATCGTCGGGGCCCGCACTTCCTCGCTTTTGATCCTGGCCGACGAGGTGGGCGCCGTGGTCGACCGGTTCCTGCCCTGCACCGACGACGGCTCCCGGGGCTACCACGGCCTGGTGACGGGCCTGCTGGAGCAGGAGATCGCCGCTGTGGGCTACGACCTGGTGATGGCCATCGGTCCGATGCCGATGATGCGGGCGGTGGCCGAGGTCACCCGTCCCCACGGCATCGCCACCTACGCCTCCATGGACCCGATCATGCTGGACGGCACCGGCATGTGCGGCGCCTGCCGCGTGCGGGTCGATGGGCAGAACCGGTTCGCCTGCGTGGACGGCCCCTTCTTCGACGCCCACCAGGTGGACTTCGACGAGGTGACCCGCCGCAACAAGATGTACAGGCACGAGGAGCGCGAGGCCCTGGAGCGCTTCCACCAGTGCCAGGGCAGCCGCGCAACGGTCGGCAAGGAGGCCTGATTCGCGTGCTGACGATCAGCCGAGAGAAGCAGCAGGCTATCGAGCGCTCTCACCAGCGCCAGGTCAGCTGCACCACCGTCGGGAAGGAGGCCTGATTCGCGTGCTGACGATCAGCCGAGAGAAGCAGCAGGCTATCGAGCGCTCTCACCAGCGCCAGGTTAGCATCACCACCGTCGGGAAGGAGGCCCGATCCGCGTGCTGACGATCAGCCGAGAGGAGCGGCAGGCCATCGAGCGCTCTCACCAGCGCCAGGTCAGCGTCACCACCGTCGGGAAGGAGGCCTGAGACCTATGGCGATGATCAGTCTGAAGAAGCAGCCCATGCCCCACCAGGCGCCAGAGGTGCGGGCCACCAACTTTGCGGAGGTGCCCCTGGGCTACACCCTGGAGATGGCGGTGCATGAGGCCACACGCTGCCTCCAGTGCCAGGATCCCCAGTGCGAGAAGGGCTGCCCGGTCTCCGTGCCGGTGCGGGACTTTATCGGACTGCTGGCCCAGGGGCGGCTGGAGGAGTCGATACGGACGATGAAGGCGGTCAACCGGCTTCCTGCGATCTGCGGCCGGGTCTGCCCCCAGGAGGAGCAGTGCGAGTCCCGCTGCGTGCTGAACCGGAGCGGCCGCCAGCCCGTGGCCATCGGTCGGCTGGAGCGGTTCATCGCCGACTGGGAGCGGCAACACGGCTGGGTGGCGGAGGAGCCGCCCCAGCAACGCCCCGAGCGGGTGGCGGTGATTGGCGCCGGCCCCGCCGGGCTCACCTGCGCCGGAGACTTGGCGGCGCAGGGCTACCGAGTCACAGTCTTCGAGGCCTTGCACGCCGCCGGCGGCGTGTTGATGTACGGAATCCCCGAGTTCCGGCTGCCCAAGGAGATCGTCGAGGCCGACGTGGCCCGGCTGGAGGCCCTGGGCGTTGAGTTCCGCTACAACGTGGTTGTGGGCCGCACTGTCACGGTAGACGCCCTGCTGGATGAGATGGGCTACGACGCCGTCTTCATCGGCACGGGCGCCGGACTGCCAAAGTTCCTGGGCATCCCCGGCGAGAACCTGGCCGGCGTCTATTCGGCCAACGAGTTCCTCACCCGGATCAACCTGATGCGGGCCTACCGCTTCCCCGAGTACGACACCCCTGTGAAGGTGGGCAAGCGGGTCGCGGTCATCGGCGCCGGCAACACAGCCATGGACGCCGTGCGCACGGCACTGCGGTCGGGCGCTGAACGGGCGATGATCGTCTACCGCCGCACCGAGGCGGAGATGACCGCCCGAGCCGAGGAGTACGAGCACGCCCTGGAGGAGGGGGTCGAGTTCTACTGGCTGACCAACCCGGTGCAGGTCCTCGGCAACAGCGAGGGCTGGGTGAAAGGGCTGGAGTGCGTGCGGATGGAGCTTGGGGAGCCCGACGAGTCTGGCCGACGCCGCCCCGTGCGGGTTCCTGGCTCCGAGTTCGTCCTGCCATGCGACACGGTGATCCTGGCGCTGGGCACCACGCCCAACCCGATCCTGATCAACGCCACACCGGGATTGCAGACCAACCGCTGGGGCTGCGTGATCGCCGACGAGGAGACAGGCGCCACCACTCGCCCGGGCGTATTCGCCGGCGGCGACGTCGTCACCGGCGCCGCCACGGTGATCCTGGCCATGGGCGCCGGACAACGGGCCGCCCGGGCGATCCACCGTTATCTGGAGGAGAAGCGCCAGGCCGCCGCAGCGGATTAGGCGCACTCTCTGGATCCGGCATCGCCGCCGAAACGGCCAACGGGGGCCCCTCGATTACCCCAGGGACCCCCAGCTATCAATCCGATACGACACCGATTTCACGGCCACACACGCCGACACCCTGAAACTCCAACCTGGAAGAGGTCCAGCGCCTCCGGTCGCTCAGCCGTCCGGAGGCTTTTCCCATTTCCAGGGGTCAGAGCATCGCCCCCCAGCCTGCTCCGCTACCTGCCCCCCGTCGCTACCCGGGTCGTATCGCCACGAGGCCCTCGTCGCTTACCAACCCCGTCGCCACCCGGGTCGCATCGCCACGCGCACTCGTAGCCCCCCAGCCTGGGCATCGACCCGCCCCACCATAGATACCGCACTGTCCACTGCCGCCCACGGCCGACCAGTGCGCCGCACCCCCGGCTTTACTTCCCTACGATGGTAAGGCAATGATGATCGCGTGAGACCCAGCATGTCTCGGGCTCAGGGGGTAACTAGACTTGTGCGAACAGAACCCTGCGAACTCGGGGGCACTGCGGACCGTACGGCCTGAACGCCGATGCTCCGAGTGCGGGGCTCCGGCAGTGGACGGAATGGACTGCTTCGAACAGTCGGGCTCGTTGATTGGTTGGGAGCAGTGGACGCTGGTCTGGCGTCAGCGTCGCATCGTATAGCCTTCAGCATCCAGCTCAGTTCTGCCCGGACGTGTTGGATCAACTACGTCGGGCGCTCACCGCCCACCTGTACCACGGCCTACCAGTACCCGAGATCCACCGCAGACACGCCTTAAGGTACGCGGGCAAGACCCGGGTCAGATGCCGCGAAGCAGAACGCAAGCCGGTGCTGCGCCGGTGGCCAGTGACTGTCGTCGACGTGTACCTGCCCGATTGGCCGGAAGGCGCGGCGGACCGCGTCCCTGCGTGGGCAGCTTCCATCCGAGCCGAGCTTGACCGTCGGTGACTCCCTCGGCTCGTACAGATAGATCATCAGCCACCAGGACGTCTGTGCTGCCGCCCACACCACCGCGAGAACCTTCGTTCACACAACGACCGGGCGCAGGCGTCCAAGTCAGGGCAGACCGAGTGTCCCGTGCTCCTTGCCAAGGGAACGAGCATAGAACGCTGCTGTAAGGGCCACACGCCAGGCTGGGTCGCACTCCCCTTCGAGCCATCCTGCCCTGGGGCGCAAGGGAGTTTACACAGGTACGAGTTCGTCCTGGCGAACCTTGGCCCGGTAACGTTCCGAGTACCGGAGCAGTTCCTGATACACGTAACGCTTCTCGTCGGGGACAGGCCTCGTGGGTACCCCCAGGTCGATGAGCACTTGCTCAACACGGCCGAAACAGAGGTCACGAGCGTGGACCTCACCCAACTTGATTCTTGCGCGTGCACTGAGTTCGCGCTTGAGCTGATCCCGTTCTTGCTGGGCTCTCAGTTCCTCCGCACTGGGATAGAGTTGTGTCGTCCGAACGTGCTGAGGTCCCTGGAACTCGATGGCCGCACTGTGATGCGTGAGGAGGACATCAACCTGCAACCGCCCGCCAGTCTTGCGGTTCTGGAGGCAGCTCATCTCCGCGTTCTCCACTATGTGATCATGAGTGCAGAGCTCGACCATACGAGCAAGCATGAACTGGCCAAACGAGTACCCAGGCTTGAGGTCAACCAGCGACTTCTCCCTCCAAAACACCTCCAACTCTTCCTGTCGCCGGACCTCCGCGGGACTTCCTGCCGTGTAGTCAAAGTGCTTCCGCCGTGAGACTCTCGCGACAGTTCCCACCAGGTACCCACTACCGCTCAGCATTCGCAGGTACTTGGTCAGGCTGTTGTGGGAGTAGCCCGTCAGTTCGATGAGCAACCCATACGTAAACTGCTCTCCCAGACGGCGGATGACTCCCCACACCCACCGGGCCGCGTGCGGCAGTGAGTGGTCCAGAAGAACGTCATCCTGCAGCTTGAGGAAAGCACATTCGACCGGCCAGAGCACGCTGACTTCCACCTTCCGCCCCACTCGGGCGTAGTGAAGCCACCCGTGATTCGCCAACTCCCGAAGGTACTTGACCACGCTGCGATGGCTCAGTCCGGTGAACCGGCGCAGGTCCGAAAAGCTGAAGCAACGACCTACGACGCGAAGCATCCATAGTACAGCCCAGAGGTACCGGGCCCCTTCGGGAAGCTTTCTATCCTTCCACAGAAGGTCAGGCACGTGCACCTCCATCGGCGCCTTGAAGCGCAACCGGGCCTGGTCATACTGCTCTTTTGCGCTTGCGCAACTTGCCACAGACCTCCCTCCCCGTACAGGGGTTCGCTACGCGACGACCATAATCCTACTTCTGTAGCATATTTTCCCACCTGCGGCCACGGGAGACCTCATTCATACCCAGCGGTTCCTGGACCCTCACTCGAGCTGCAATCGGCTGCCTCAGTAGCGGCACACCGAGTGAGTGTCGCCGCCGAACCGGCGAAGTTCCCGACGTTGCACACCTTGCTGGGCCAGCGGTCCCCGGCCCCCGCTTCCCTTGTGCCCGCAGAACCCCAAACCTCTGCGAAACGCACCCCTGGTGCGGATCCCTGTTCCACATCACTTGCCACCTGGAGTCCCCGATGTGACAGATCACTTGAGGATCGCCACTCCAAGGGCGAGCGCCACATCGCCTCCGACCGCAAACCCGCTGCGTTCTGCAAGGCACCAGGGCTTGATCCCCTAGTCTCGCCCGTACCCCGGCTCACCCCCGCGGCAACGTGGCCCCGTGCTACCACGACTCGCACACGACTTGCTAGCGGCTGCCTGCAGTCTGGCAAGTTGTGTGAGGATGCTCACGGCACAGGCGGGTGGCAACACCGTTCCGGCTGCGAAACGGCAGCTCTCTGCAGCGCCCACGGCATGTTGAGCCCCAGTGCGGCCGCGGGTCCATCCATACGCCGAGCCACCCGCCCGTACGCGATCCCGAACCCCACACCATCTGCCACCTGCCCCCCATGATCTGGCAAGTCTCGTGAGGATCGCCGCCACACAGACCGATGAGGCATCGCCCCTGGCTGCGTAACTGCTCCTCTTCGCAGCGGCCGCAGACCTTCATCCCCCGTGTCGCCCGTCACCCCCGATGCCAGGGCAGAAAGGCGACCCAATGCTTCACCGAGTCTCACACGGTTTGCCACGTACAGCCTCCGATCTGGCAAGTCTCGTGAGGATCGCCACCACACAGGCCGATGAGGCATCGCCCCTGTCTGCGAGACTGCTGCTCTTCGCACCGGCCGCAGACCTTCATCCCCCGTGTCGCCCGTCACCCCCGATGCCAGGGCAGAAGGGCGACCCAATGCTTCACCGAGTCTCACACGGTTTGTCACGTACAGCCTCCGATCTGGCAAGTCTCGCGAGGATCGCCACCACACAGGCCGATGAGGCATCGCCCCTGGCTGCGAGACTGCTGCTCTTCGCACCGGCCGCAGACCTTCATCCCCCATCTCGCCCGTCACTCCCGATGCCAGGCCGGAACATGATCCTCGAATCTCTCGCACCTTGCCACGTGCAGCCTGTGACCTGGCAAGACCTGTGAGGTTCACCACCGCAGAGACCGGTGCAACATTACTCCGCGCTGCACAACAGCCGGTCTCTGCAACGCCCACGGGCGTTCACACCCTGTCTCGGACACTGCGCCTCTCCGTCTCCCGAGCCACGTGCACGGCGCCGCCCCGAATCTCACACTACGTGCCACGTGAAGCCTCAGATCCGGCAGACCGCGTGCGAGTCCGAGCCACAGCCGACCCATCGTGCACCGATTCACTGCCGCCCCTGAGCGCCAAGGATTTTGGCGTCCAGTGAAGGGATCGGACGGGGGGTGACGTCAACAATAGCGAAGGCGTCTACCATACTCAAGTCTACTGAACCCAGGGGGGAGGGCCTTAATGGAGCGCGACGAAAAGGCCGACCAGCGTCAGCATGACGACTTCCGAAAGGCGCCCGAGAGCGAATGGGAGTGCGGCCTCACGCGGGCCCGCGACCTCGAACATGACCTCGGCCTTGAGCCGACCGGTAGTTTCGCACAGGAGAGCAGCAACGCAGGGCCAAGCGATGCTGAAGATGAGTTCCTGGCCACCCCTGAGCCGTCAACCCCGGAGTCGCCGGTACCGCCGGTGCAGGCCTACCGACCTCCTCGCACCACGCCGTTCCGCGCCTCGCCAGACGAACCGGAGTCGGAGCGCGCACACGCCGGCCCGGACGTGAACGCGGACACCCGCCAAACGGAGTCGGAGAAGCGTCCGCCGGAGCCCCCTCGTCCGCCTAGGCCGCCGCGGCCCCCGGTGTACAATCCCCCCCGCCCGCCGGGTCGGTCGCAGAAGAGTCCATCCATCTTTGGGCCCTTCATCCTGATCCTGCTTGGACTCTTCTTCCTCGGCCAGAGCCTCGGACTGGTCGACTGGTCATTGTGGCAGGCCGTGATGCGCCTGTGGCCGGTCGCCCTCATCGTGATCGGGCTCGATATGCTCCTCGGACGGCGCGGGCCGTGGGGCCGAGCCGTTGCGGTCATCCTTGCCCTGGCCCTGGTCGGGGGGATCCTGGTCAACGGCTCGCCGCAGCAGATCGAGACCCCGCCTTCCATAGCTCCTTCAGCTCGGTTCGGTACACCGACGGTCATCAACCACCCGCTGGGAGAAGCCACGGCAGCGCAGATCGCGGTTGAGTCATCCGTGTCGCGGCTGACGATCGGCGCCAGCGACTCGGAGGACCAACTGGTGCACGGTACGGTCGTTCCCCTGGTGAACGAGACCATCGAGGAGCAGTACGAGGTGACAGGCGGAACCGCGTACTATCGGCTGCGCTCGGCCGTGCACGTTCCGACCTCTTCACGGGAGGGTCAGGGCACCTGGAGCCTGTACTTCAGCAAGGCCGTCCCCATCAGGCTGCAGCTCGCCACGGGCGTGGGCGAGAGCGACATCGACCTCTCCGGTCTGCGAGTAACAGAACTGGACTTGAGCACGGGCGTGGGGGACGTGCGCCTGACCCTGCCAGCGCAAGGGCCCGTCACGGGCAAGATCGACGGCGGCATCAGCCAGATCGTCGTGCGCGTGCCGCAGGACCGCCCGGCCCGCATCAAGGTTGAGACGGGGCTCGGAAGCGTCTCGGTCGACAGCGCATTCCGCAAGGACGGCAACTACTTCATTACAGAGAACTTCCGCGAGGGCGAAGACGCCATCGACCTGGTCGTCTCGGGCGGAATCGGCCAGGTAATCCTCGAGATCGTCTACTAGAACCCCATTGGACGCGCTGGCCCCCGCTCCCATCGGATGGGAGCGGGGGCCGTTTCGTTCTACTCAGGCTGAACCCGATGCGTTTCGATGGCCGCCAGCGCCTCTTCTGCGCTGCCCCAGCCCTGAATCTCCACCGGCTTGCCCTCCAGCTCCTTGTAAGCGTGGAAGAAGTACTCAATCTCCTTCAGCCGGTGGGGAGCGATGTCGCTGAGCGACTCGTACTGAGACAGCCGGGGGTCGTTCAGCGGGACGGCGATGATCTTGATGTCCTCGCCTTTCTCGTCACGCGTCTTCAGGCACCCGAGTACCTTCCCCTGCAAGACGCACCCGGGAAAGGTCGGGATCGTGACGATGACCAACGCATCAAGCGGCCTGCCGTCCTCGGCGTGCGTGTTCAGGACGATACCGTAATCCGAAGGGTAGTGGATCGAGGAATGGAGCACCCGGTCCAGGCGAATCCGGCGCCTCACCGGATCCCAGGTGTACTTGTTCTGACTGCCGCGAGGGATTTCCACTAGGATGTCGACAACGTTGTTCAATGCGAGCCCTCCTGCCACCCATGTCACGTTCCCATTTCAGGATTCGCCAGGAGCCGCGAAACATCCTTTCCATACCGAAAGGATCCTCAGCGCCTTCCTCCCGGTATTACGCGCAGGCGGGGCCGGGGCCGCGGACGTGCGCGGGACACCAGGTAACCTGCCGCCGCACCGACCACCCCTCCCACCATGTGCAGAACCACCAACAGGAAGATCAGGTTCAGCGGCCGGGAGAAGTAGCGGATGGCGACCATCGCATCGAGGAGGCCGCCGTCGATCAGGAGGATGGTCAGGAGGCACACCTCGAACACGGGCATTCCCAGTGCGAGCCCCACCGCGGCGCCGATCGCCACCGTTCGTCTGTTCTCCATGCGCACGCCCCCCACTTGCGCCTGCGCACTTCACACCAGCCCGCACCCGTCAGCAGAACGCCTACATCAGCCAATCCAGACACTCGGTACCGCCCAGCCGCCCACTAGTTCAGCCCCAGTCGGAGTCACGGCCAGCCGGCCCCCTGGGCCGAGGCAAGCACACGACCAGTTCACTCCTCGGATCCGAACAGGCGCCGCAACCGGCACGAACCCGTGGCCCCAACCCGCTTCGTTCACACCAGGGTCAGGCCAGACGCCGCAACCGGCGCGCACCCGTGGCCGCAACCCGCTTCGTTCACACCCGGGGTCCTGCCAAGCATCGCAGACAGTTCGCACCCGTGGCCCGCGCCTACCCCATAGAAAGCCCCGACTGGAATCGTCTGACAGCCGCCGCTCACGACCCGTACGGAAACCGCAGCAGGCCATACACAAGCACTCCAGTTGCAGAGACGTAGACCCAGATCGGCCAGGTCACCCGCCCCACACGCCGATGCAGCGGAAGCAGGCCCCGGAGGCCCTGGTACACGGTGACCAGCACCAGCGGCACCTGTACGATTGCCAGCGTGAGGTGGCTGAACAGAATCGCGAGGTAGACGCGGCGCACGCCGGGAGGGCCGCTGAAGGTCGAAAGTCCCCCGAGCGTGACTCTGGTGAGATAGAGTACGAAAAAGAGCGCCGCCAGGCCAGTGGCCGTGAGCATCGCCCGCTTGTGCCAGTCCTGCTCGCCGCGCCGGATCGCCCGGATGCCCAGCAGGATGAATGCCCCGCTCACAGAGATCAGGACGGCGTTGATAGTGGGGAGAGCGGTCAGAACCCGCTCCACTGCCCCTCCCTCCCCTCCGCAGTCTCTCCGGGAAGGGGCGGTCCTACGCGCCCCTCTTCAGCCCCGTGTCACGTCCAGCATCATCGCCAGGAACATCACCAAGAGGTAGAGCTGCGACCAGTGATAGGTACGGTGCGCCCAGTCCATGCTGGGCAGGCGTTCACGCAGGAGCCGAACGGACGCCAGAACCATGGCGCAGCCCAGCCCCAGGGCGGTCACCAGGTACACGGGACCCACGGCGCCGGTGAAGTAGAGCAGGGCGCCCGACGGGATCAGCAGCAACGAGTACAGCAGGATCTGCCACTTGGTCGCCCGCTCGCCTCGCACCACGGGCATCATCGGCACGCCCGCCCTGGCGTAGTCCTCGCCGCGGAAAATGGCCAGCGCCCAGAAGTGCGGCGGCGTCCAGATGAAGACCACGAGGAACATGATCACGGCGGCCCAGTCCAGCGTGCCCGTCACGGCGGCCCAGCCCACCAGCGGCGGGGCCGCACCGGCTGCGCCCCCGATGACGATGTTGTGCACGGTGGAGCGCTTCAACCACATCGTGTAGACCAGCACGTAGAACAGCAGGCCTGCGGTGGACAGCAGTGCAGTGAGCAGGTTTACGGTTGCCAGCACCAGGAAGCTGATCACTCCGACGACCATCCCGAACCGCAGGGCCTGATCGGGGGTGAGGCGCCCACTCGGAAGCGGCCGTCGCTGGGTGCGCTTCATCACCGCGTCGATGTCGCGGTCGTACCACGTGTTGATAGCGTTGGCCGCCCCGCACGACATGCCCAGCCCGATCATGGTGACAAGGCTGAGCCCGAACGGCGGTGGCCCGCCGGCTGCCACCCACATGGCGGCAAAGCCGGTGATCAGCAGCAGGATGACGATGCGGGGCTTGGTGAGCATCAGGTAGTCACGCAGGACCTGCCCGACCGGGCGCCTATCTGGCACCTCAGCGAACAACACCTCCACCCCCAGTTTCACGAATCGTAACACTATTACGTCACTGGCAGAGGGATTTTGACGTGGGTCGGGCAGAATCCTGCTTGACGGAATAAAAATGTTCCCTATCTTGTGAAACTGGTCGCCGGTCGGAGGAATTATCAGAGTTTATGGATAATAGATGCGCCCTGATCAACCTTTGTGTCTCGGAAGGGGGGCGCGTATGGTCCACGGAGCAACCATCCCGCGCGGCGTTCGGCTGGGCCTGACACTCTCCATCAGCGTGGTCCTGCTGTCGCTGGTCGGCATTCTGGCGCTGCGGTCGGCATGGAGCCGGCCTTCGCCGCCCGTCTTCGGCCAGGTGCCGTCCTTTCAGATGGTAGACCAGGAGGGCCGGGCGGTCACAGAGGCGGACATGACGGGGCGCGTTCACCTCGTCGGCTTCATCTACACGTCCTGCCCCGACGTCTGCCCGGCCATCACCGCTCAGATGGCGGGAATGCAGGCGCAGCTGGCCAGGGCAGGACTGAGCGACAGGGTCCACCTCCTCTCCATCACCGTCGACCCGGAGTATGACACCCCGGAGCGGCTGGCGGCTTACGCCAAGGTCTACGGTGCGAACACCGCCACATGGCGGTTCCTGACCGGTCGGCCGAACCACGTGCGATCGGTGGTGGAGCAGGGGTTCCTCGTGGGCATGGACCGGGTGCCGACCTCGGAGCGGGTCCACGCCGGGCACCACCACGGGAGTGCCGGGGAACACGCCACGGCCGGTGAGCACGGAACGGGTGCGGACCTCGGTGCGCACGGCGGGCACGAAACGGACGGGGCACAGAAGGGCGAGCCTGACTACCGGGTGGAGCACGGCGGCCGCCTCGCCCTGGTGGACGCCGAAGGGCGAATACGGGCCTATCACGACGGGAACCTGCTGAATCCCGACGAGGTGATGGCGCAGATCCGCCTGTTGCTGGCCGGGAGGTGAGGCGACATGCTGGGGCCGATGCTCCGGGCAGCGTGGGACGGGTTCCTCCTCCGCTGCCCGGCCTGCAGAAGGGGCTCGATGGCCCGCGGGGCCCTGGGGGTGGCTGAGCGCTGCCCCGCCTGCGGAGCCCCGTTCGAGCCGGAGGAGGGCGACTTCCTCGGCGCCATGCTGCTGGCCTACAGCGTCACGGCGGTCCTGGTGGTGGCCGGGGTGTACCTCAGCGCGGCCCTGACCCGCCTCGGCGCCCGGACGCAGCTGGTCCTCTGGTGCACATTCGGGGCGATCTTTCTCATCGCCACCTACCGCAACATGAAGGGCGCGTGGGTTGGAATCCTCTACGCGATGACGGGGCTGCGGAGCGGCGGGCGGTAGTGCTCCACCCCGGGCGGGGGAGGGCGACCCGTACCTGCTGGCGGCGTTTCCATCCGAGAATTCCGGGTTGTCAGAATAGTGCTTTTGTACTACGCTTGGAGTGGTCCCTACAGTCAGCACCCGAGTGTGGCATACAACCTTGGTGGTATGTGGGGGGCGAGTTACTGGTGGGTAAGCGAACGAGGCTGAGCGGCGCCGTGCGCGCAGTGCTGTTCGTGCTGGCGGGCGTACTGCTGGTGGGGTGCAGCACGCTGCCGCAGACGCCCCTGGACCCGAAGGGCCCCGTCGCGCAGGCGCAGACCGGGCTCCTGCTCTACACGCTGTACATCGCGATGGGCATCGGCGTCGGCGTGACAGCCGCGCTGCTCTACGTGATCTTCCGGTTCCGGGCCCGCCCCGGCCAGGCCGGCGTGCCCCGGCAGATCCGCGGCAACCACACGCTGGAAATCGTCTGGACCATCATCCCGATCCTGATCCTGGTCTCGGTCGCCTTCCCCACTGTGGAAGCGGCGATTGCCACCTCCACCCCGCCGTCCGGGGCACTGACAGTCCGGGCCATCGGCTATCGCTGGTGGTTCGCCTTCGAGTACCCCGAGCTGGGCATCGTCACCGCCAACGAACTGCGGATCCCGACCGGACAGCCCATCCGGCTGGAGATCACGTCCAACGACGTCATCCACTCCTTCTGGGTGCCCAAGCTGGCGGGCAAGACCGACATGATCCCAGGCCGCGTCAACGTCGCCTGGATGCAGGCCGACGAGCCGGCCGTCTACGTCGGCCAGTGCGCCGAGTTCTGCGGCGACTCCCACGCCAACATGCGCTTCCGGGTGACGGCGATGCCCCAGGACGAGTTCGACGCCTGGGTCAAGCAGCGGCAGGCCATGAACCAGGGGCCGGGGCAGCTCTCACAGGTCGCGGCCCGCGGCAGGGAGCTGTTTGAGTCCCCGGCGCCGGGCGGCAACTGCCTCTCCTGCCACACCGTGGATGGAACCTCCGCGCAGGGCAAGGTCGGCCCCAACCTGACGGACGTGGGCCAGCGCTCCACCATCGCTGCCGGCATCCTGAAGAACGACTACGAAAGCCTCAAGGCCTGGGTGAAGAACCCCGCAGACTTCAAGCCCGGCACGACCATGCCCTCGCACGCCCGGCTCAGCGAGAAAGACCTCGACGCCATCGTGCAGTATCTGCAGAGCCTGAAGTGACGGCGCAGACCTGCACTGACGACGAAAGCCTGGCATGATGGCGCATTCCCGCGTGAAACGGAGGTTCTGAGCATATGGCGACCGCTGCGAAGACGCTGGGGATCCTGCCGCGCCCCAACGCCGCGACGGGCTTCTGGTCGTGGGTGGCGACGGTGGACCACAAGCGGATCGGCATCCTGTACGGCATTACCGCGTTCTTCTTCTTCCTGGTGGGCGGCATCGAGGCCTGGGTCATGCGCCTGCAGCTGGCGCGACCCGGACTCGAACTGGTGACGGCCAAGACCTTCAACGCCCTCTTCACCATGCATGCCACCACGATGATCTTCCTCGGAGTCATGCCCCTGCTGGCCGCCTTCATGAACTACCTGCTGCCGCTCCTGATCGGCGCCCGCGACGTGGCCTTCCCCCGGCTGAACGCCTTCTCCTACTGGATCTACCTGTTCGGCGGCATCTTCATCAACGTCGGCTGGCTCATGGGCACCGCCGCGGGGCACGTGCCCGACTCCGGCTGGTTCGGCTACGCCAACCTGACGTCGGTGGAGTTCTCGGGCGGCCTGGGCCCGGACTTCTGGACCCTCGGCCTGCTCCTGCTGGGCATTGGCACCCTGGTCTCGGGCTTCAACTTCATCGTAACCATCCTCAACATGCGGGCACCGGGCATGAGCCTGATGAAGATGCCCGTCTTCGTCTGGACGATCCTGGTCACCTCGGCCATCATCATCTTCGCCTTCCCGTCGGTAACGGTGGCGCTGATCATGCTCATGTTCGACCGGGCGTTCGCCGCCAACTTCTTCGAAGTGGCCGCCGGCGGCAGCGTCGTCTTCTACCAGCACCTCTTCTGGACGTTCGGCCACCCCGAGGTCTACATCCTGATCCTGCCGGCGATGGGCATCATCTCCGAGGTGCTGCCCGTCCACGCCCGCAAGATGCTGTTCGGCTACTCCGTGATGGTCTTCTCCACGGCGCTCATCGGCTTCATGGGCTTCACCGTCTGGAGCCATCACATGTTCACCGTGGGCATGGGCCCCGTGGTCAACTCGATCTTCTCGCTGACCACGATGGCGATCGCAGTGCCGACGGGCGTGAAGATCTTCAACTGGCTCAGCACGATGTGGGGCGGCCAGGTGCGCTTCACCACGGCGATGCTCTTCGCCATCGGCTTCATCGCCTGCTTCACCATCGGCGGGCTCTCAGGCTTCATGCACGCCTCCGCTCCGTCCGACGCGCAGCAGCACGACACCTACTTCGTCGTGGCCCACATCCACTACGTGCTCATCGGCGGATCGATCTTCGCCATCTTCAGCGGCATCTACCACTGGTTCCCCAAGGTCTTCGGCCGGCTGCTCGATGAACGGCTGGGTTGGTGGAACTTCTGGCTCGTCTTTGCCGGTTTCCACACGTTTGCCTTCCCCTTCCACTTCCTCGGCTTGCTGGGTATGCCCCGGCGCATCTACACCTACGCAGCGGGCATGGGATGGGAGTTCTGGAACCTGCTCTCCACCATCGGCGTCTTCGTGCTCGCCGCAGGGATTCTGGTGTTCATCGCCAACGTCGTGGTGACGATGCGCAAGCCCATGGATGCCCCATCAGACCCCTGGGACGGCCGCACGCTGGAGTGGACGCTGCCCTCGCCGCCGCCGGTATACAACTTCGCGGCGGTGCCCCGGGTGCACCTGCGCGACGCCTTCTGGTTCCACAAGCACCCTGAGGGCAAGGAGCAGGCCCTGGAGTACGGCGAACCGGACGCGGGCCCCATTCACCTGCCCGGCCAGTCGCTGATGCCGGTGCTCCTGGCGCTGGGGCCCACCGTGGCGGCAACAGGCGTCCTGTTCTTGCGCCTGCGGGAGAGCTTCGCCGTTGGCGTGATCGTGGCGGGCTTCATCGTCACCCTGCTGGCGCTGTGGGGCTGGGCCTTCGAGGGCGAGGGCGGCACCCTGATCGAACCCGGGGAGGGAAGCTGAGATGGCGTACCACGGCCATGCTCACCATGGCTCCGTGCACACGGGCGGGGCGCATCGCAGCCACGCTCACGAGACCAACACCGGCATCGACAACCGCAAGCTGGGCTTCTGGCTCTTCATCGCCTCGGAGTCGATCTTCTTCGCCTGCCTGCTGGTGGGCTACCTGGTCTACAAGAACGGCTACGAGCCGGGCGTGGGCCCCCGTGACCTCTTCAACATCGAGCTGACGACGATCTCCACCTTCGTGCTGCTCATGTCATCGCTGGCGATGGTGCTGGGAGTGAACGCCGCCCAGCGGAACCTGGGCCGCAAGGCCAGGCGATGGGTGCTGCTGACCGCGCTGATGGGCCTCGCCTTCCTCGGGTTCCAGGCGTACGAGTTCACCCACTTCTACCACGCGGGGCTCAGCCTCTCGTCCAGCGTGTTCGGCACGGCGTTCTACACCCTGACTGGCTTTCACGGCGCCCACGTGGCGGCGGGGGTAGTCTGGCTGCTCACCCTGCTGTACCACGGCCGCGGGGGAGGCCTCACCGCCGACAAGGCCGACGACGTTGAGGTGGCCGGTCTCTACTGGCACTTCGTCGACATCGTCTGGATCGTTCTCTTCACCGTGCTCTACCTGCTCGAGTTCGTGGAGTAGAGGGGAGGTAAAGGCGTGAACACCGGTCTTCCCACCGGCCGGCAGGCCAAGGTCACCCCGTTGCCCCGTCCCCACCCCTCTGCCCGGACTTTCATCACCGTCGGCATCGTGCTGGCGGCCATCACCGCGGCGGAGTTCCTCGTCCTGTACGTCCGGGGCATGTCCACCCTCGTGGTGACCATCCTGGCGGCGCTCTCCGTCGCCAAGTTCTTCCTGGTGGCCGGTTACTTCATGCACCTGCGGTTCGACCCACGCCTGCTGACGGGCATCTTCGCTGTCGGCGTCACCCTGGCGACCCTCATCACCATCGCCGTACGGTTGATCAACATGGCATAGCGAAAGGGCGGGGCCTCTGCGCCCCGCCCGAAAGGCACCAGTGCGGACCGCTCAAGAGTCGCCGGTACGCACTGCTCGAAAGTTGCCTGTACGCACTGCTCGAGAGTTGCCTGTACGCACTGCTCGAGAGTCGCCGGTACGGACTGCCCGAAGGGTGCCTGCGCGGACCGCCCGAAAGGCGAGGATCCGGGCCGGAGCTCCGCCGGCCGGTCCGCCGTGAACTGAGGTGATCCGATGACCCCTTCCCTGTGGGACTACAGCTTCGCAGACCTCTGGTACCCGGACCTGCTGGCCTGGATCCTCCTGCTCAACGCCGCTTACCTCCTGCTGGTCAACGTCTGGCGCAGAGCTTACAACTGGGGGCCGCCTGTTCCAGCCTACCAGCAGGTGCTCTTCTCGCTGGGCCTGTGGACGGTGTACATCAGCGAGGGGACGCCGATCCACGTGATCTCGGAGAACTACCTGTTCAGCGTCCACATGTTCCAGCACACCCTGCTCACCATGATCATGCCGCCGCTCATCCTGCTCGGCACGCCGGAGTGGTCCCTGCGCCCACTCCTCCGCCACCGGCCGGTACGCGCCCTGCTGCGCATGCTCGTCCATCCTGTGCCGGCGGTGCTGCTGTTCAACCTCATCTACTCGCTCTGGCACCTGCCTGTGGCCTACCAGGCGATCCTGCTCTACCACTGGTTCCACGCCGTTCAGCACGCCATCCTGGTCGCGACCGCCATACTGATGTGGTGGCCCGTCTGCTCCCCCACCCGGGAGCTGCCCCGCCTCTCCGAGCCCGGCCAGATGGTCTACCTCTTCATGGCCGGGCTGACTCAGATCGCCGCCTTTGCGGTGATCACCTTTGCGGACGTGGTGCTCTACCCGTTCTACGAGGAGGCGCCCCGCATCTTCGGCATCGACGCCATGGCCGACCAGCAGCTGGCCGGTGCCATCATGCACCTGAGCGGCGGGATCATCTTCATCCTCGCCTGGGTGATCATCTTCTTCCGCTGGGCGACGCGGGAGGAGCGTCACGTGCTGCCCGGCTCCGACGGGCCCGGCCCGGCGGCCGTGTGATGGCGGGGCAAGCGGTTCTGCCGCCAGGTTGCCGCTGCTGCGCACCGTACCCGAGTACGACTGAGAATCGTACCAGAGGCCGATGGACGCTGCAGAACCATTCTGAACGCTACGCCGTCTTATGGACAGGTTTTCCCCCGAGGAGGTTGGTGCAGCATGGGCGCACGCCCCCAGTACCGGTTCGAGCAGTTCTTTGCAACCCGGCGCATCATGGACATGCAGCCGGCGCCGGACGGCGAGTCCTTCCTGTTCGTCAGCGACATCAGCGGCCAGTTCAACCTCTGGCAGGTCGCCAGCCAGGGGGGCTGGCCCCGGCAGCTGACCCTCTTCACCGAAGACTCCGTGCGGGAGGCCGTCTTCACGCCTGATGGCGCACGAATCGCGTTCGTGGCCGACCACCACGGCGACGAGAAGTACCAGGTCTACGTGATGGACGCAACGGGGGGCTGGCCGGAGAAGATCACCGACCGACCGGATGTGCAGTATGCGCTGGCAGGCTTCTCCCCCTGCGGCCGCTATCTGGCCTTCTCGGGGAATGCCGCCAACCCGCAGGATGTCGACGTCTACGTTCACGACCTGCAGACGGGTGAGACCCGGCAGCTGACGCAGGGCGGGGGGCTGCGCTACGCCATCTCCTTTTCGCCTGACGGATCCCGGATCATCGCCGTCCAGATGTACGGCAACACCGACCACGATCTGCTCCTGATCGACGTGGCCACCGGCGAGACCCGGAACCTCACGGCGCACCCGGGCCGGCAGGCGCGGTTCCTCCCCGGCCCCTGGTTGAAGGACGGCTCCGGCTTCTACCTGGTCAGCGACGACGGGCGGGAGTTCCTGGGCATCGGCTTCTACAACCTGGCAGAAGAGCGGTGGTCGTACGCCATCACGGCCGACTGGGACGTCGAGGGCTGTGCCCTGAACGCAGACCAGCGCCTCCTGGCCTACGTGGTCAACGAGGCCGGCCGCTCCGCACTGCACGTGATCGAGCGGGAGAGCGGCCGCCGCATCGATCTGCCCGCCCTTCCCTCGGGGGTAATCGCTGACCTGAAGTTCGCCCGGCGCGACACGCGCAACCGTCTCTTCCTCCACATGGCCACCTACAAGGAGGCCACGACGGTCTACGTACTGGACATCGATGCCGGCACCCTCACCCGGGTCACGGAGTCGATGCTCGGCAACATCCCCGACGATGTTTTCGTCGCCCCCGAACTCGTCCACATCGACGCCTTCGACGGACTGCGCATCCCGGCGTGGCTGTACCGGCCCCACGGAGTGGAGCCGGGGCAGAAGGTGCCGGTTGTGCTCTCCATCCACGGCGGCCCGGAGGCGCAGGAGAGGCCTGGCTACAACTACGGCGGCTTCTACCAGTACCTCCTCAGCCGGGGCGTGGCCGTGCTGGCCCCCAACATCCGAGGCTCCACCGGCTTCGGCATCGACTACCAGAAGCGCATTCACCGCGACTGGGGCGGGGCGGAACTGAAGGATATCGAGGCCTGCAACCGCTACCTCCGCTCGCTGGACTGGGTCGACGGCGACAGCATCGCCATCTGGGGCGGCTCCTTCGGCGGCTTCGCCACCCTCTCCGCTGCCACCCGCCTGCCCGACCTGTGGGCCGCCGCCTGCGACTTCTGCGGCCCGGCGAACCTGATCACCTTCGTGAAGTCGGTGCCGCCCCACTGGCAGCCGATCATGAAGGCCTGGATCGGCGACGCCGAGGAGGATCGGGAACTCCTGATCGAGCGCTCACCGATCACCTACGTGGACCAGGTGAAGGTCCCGCTGATGGTGGTGCAGGGGGCGATGGATCCCCGGGTGGTAAAGGCGGAGTCCGACCAGATGGTGGAGCGGCTCCGTTCGCTGGGCCGGGAGGTGGAGTACCTGGTCTTCGACGACGAGGGCCACGGCTTCACCAAGCGGACCAACCAGCTGAAGGGCTACGGTGCAATGGCCGACTTCCTGATCCGGCATCTGGTTGGCTAGCCGGCCCCTTGGCGGGAGCAACGATGCACAGGGGGGGGACGACTGACTCGATCGCCGGCCGGCATGCTGCCGTCTCTCCCAGAACATGCAAGGCCGGGGGACCATGCCAGTCATGGTCCCCCGGCCTTGTGCACACGTGGCGGGCCGGCGCGGCCTAGTTCACGGCCAGCACGCTTGCGGCGATGAGGTACTGTGCCGCAAAGTACGTGCTCATCACGCCCAGGTCCGCACGGGGCAGCGGCCGGACGAAGCGGTTCCAGGCCAGGATGGTGTCCGAGATGCAGAACAGCAGAGCGCCCGCCAGCACGGCGGCGGAGCCGGTGACGGCCGCCGAGAGCGCCATGAGCGAGATCACGCAGATGTAGAGGCCGACGGGGACAAGAAGGCGGGCGCCGCCCTCACGGAGCACCCCCGGGCGCACCCGGCGGAAGAGGTGGACGCCCGCCGCCAGCAGCACGGCCACCAGCAGGGCGGTCGCCCAGGGGGCACCCGGCAAGGCGGCCAGATCCTGCGACGCACGCCAGAGGAAGGCCGCGATGTAGAGCAGGTGCGCGCAGAAGAATGCGGTGAGCCCGGCCAGGAAGCGGCTTCGCGGGAGCACGAGGAAGATGTCGCCTGCCAGAGAGCACAGCAGGCCAGCCAGGATCAGGAACCCATACGGCCCGGCTTCGGGCAGCCCTGCGGCGCCCAGGGCGATAATCAGCGCCATTGTTCCCGGCTTGAACAGGTAGCGCAGCGGGCGAATCCCCCGCCAGATGGCCACCAGATCGCCAACGCCGGACAGACCGATCGCAACGGAGAGCGGTTCCAGCACGCGGCTCACCCCACCCTGCATGTTGTCAGGGGAATAGTTCCACTCTTCAGTCTACACCGCGGCCCCTCCGGGGACAAGATCACCTTCTCTGCCCTCACCGCCACTCCTGCAGTTCCCGATCGGTCCGGATCGCGGGCGCCTTCATCAGCCCCGCCTGGCGGATGGTCACCTTGGTCTCCACCTCCACGGGGGCCGTCGGCCAGACCTCTGACCAGCGATCGCGGATCCCCCTGAAGTAAGCGGGATAAGCGAGCTGCAGCCGCTTGCCGAAGCCCACCGGGTCGACGCCGGCTTCCTGCATGGCAGCAATCACCTTCTCGAACTGTCCACGGAGTTCCGCAGCCATGGCCTCTTCCAGGCGTGTGCGGTCGGACCGCCTCCGCACCTCCACGTTGCATTCGGAGCGGCTCATGTTCATATGGACGGTCACAGTCACCCGAAACTTGACCTGCCCTCCCTCGACGAGTGGTTGAGTGACCATCTTTGCCTGCAGTACGTGCCCGGAGAACGTGCCGGCCTCCCCCTTTGGACATGGCGCCGACATGATCATCTCCTTGGGGATGCCGAAGAACCATTCGAAGACCTGCGATTCCGGCGGGTGGAGGATCCGCACCAGGGAATCGCCCCGCATGAGGGCAGCACCCGAGATGACCGAACCCAGCAGGAACCCGCCCGGCGCGCCGGCCGGCCGCGTGACCAACTTCACGGCATGCATCCAGGTGGAGTGGGTCTCCGAGACCCGCCCCACCAGGATATCCTTGAGCCGCCACTCCACGCCGCCCGCGGCCTGCAGGATACCCGTCAGGTGCATCGGTTGGTATGGGCGGAGCGGCGGCTGGTTCTCAAGGAGGTCCTCGGCCCGCCCCTCCACGATGAACGGACGCACGGTCATCCTGGCTTGCAGATCGTTGGCCAGCGCATCCAGGATATCGCCGACCCCGTGGGTGCGGGCGTACTCCTCGCTGATCAGCACCACCCGCATGTGGTGGCGCACAAGCCGGCGGGGAGCGGCCTGCTGGAGCATCTGCATGGCATCCGACACCGACGGTGCCTCCCTGACCGCCACCCAGACCGGAGAAGCCGCCCCACTGCCACCGCCTCCCGCTCCTCCTCCGCCGCCGCTCTGCCCCGGGGCCGAAGGGGCGGGGATCAGCACCGTAAGCCGCACCGCCTCCTCCTCGCCGACGTCCAGCCCGAGCGCCAGGACCACGCCCAGGTCGTTCAGCTCGATCCGGCTCCAGCAGCCCGAGATGGGCAGCACGACGAGCAGCAGGAGTGCCCAGAGCCTGATCCGTCGGACGCTGATCCCGCCTGCCCTACCCACGCTGGCCCCTCCCCCTCGGGACCCTGGCCGCAAGGGCGGCCACCGCCAACAGCAGGACGACCGCGACCTCGAGCGTGATGAGCGCCAGGACCCATCCAGTGCGGCCCATGTACGTGACCTCCTGAAGCACGCCCTTCCAGAGACGCGACGCGGCGAGCCCCGCCACCGCCGGGGCGAAGAGCTGACGGCGCCGCAGACCGAGGGCCAGCCCGCCCTCCTCGACCGCACCGTACAAGACTCCGGCGATCTTCGCAACAGCGGCGAAAATCCACACCGTGATCACCGCGGCCTGCAGCCGCTCTATGCCCTCCGTGATGGAGACGACGGCCAGCAACTCGAAACCGGGGTAGATCTGGCGCCCCGGCAACACGGAGCCGAACACCAGGGTGATCAGCACCAGCGCATAGGCCACCACCAGGACGCCGCCGCCGAGGCCGATCAGGGTCCACTTGTACGGGTTGACCTTCGGGCTGAGGTGGCGGAGCAGGCTCAGGACGAGGAGCGCCTCCCCGGCCCCGGGCATGGCGACGACCGCTCCCCTCAGCACCCTGATCGGTCCCTCCCACAGGAAGGGATCGATCTGGAGGATGTTGAACTCGCGCGTGAGCCCGACAGGCAGAAGGCTGAGCACCAGGACGCTCCAGCAGGTGGCACCAAAGGCGACGCGCGCCATGGGCTCCAGACCGTTCATGACGGCGTACAGGCTGACGGCGCAGAGCACCCCGCCGATCAGGATCCCTGGAGTACCGGGCAGGAGCACCACCTCGATGAAGTCGGTGATGTCGCGCAGGGCCAGGGAGTAGAACAGGAGCTGAAGGACGGCGTAGAGGAGCCGGATCGGCACGGAGAGCCACGGGGTTGCGGCGGCCAGCGGGTCGCGCCCCGGGAACCGGGAGCAGATCCAGGCCACCAGCAGGGTCAATGCAAGGCCGTATCCGCCGCCCAGCAGGGCGGAGATCCAGGCCTCCTGCCCGCTCGCCTCGATGAGGGGCGAGGTCAAGGTCATGAACTGCGTTACGCTGGCCAGGCAGAACAGGATCGAGGCGTACAGCCCGCCGCTGATGCGAACCTGCATGTCAGTTCACCTCGCCCTCACCTCGGCTCCTGGGTGTCTTGGGCTCGTTCGATCCACCCATGCGGCGATGGTTGCGCATCGGCATGAACAGTGGGCGCGTGCGCATGGCCCACCAGGGCACCCGGATGGCCGCATCCTTCAGCGCGTTGGCCGTCGGCGGGAGGATCGGGGAGAGGTAGGGTACGCCGAAGGAGCGCAGGCTCGTCAGGTGAATCAGCAGCGCCACTACGCCGATCACCATGCCGAAGAGGCCGAGGATGGCGGCCAGGATCATCATGGCAAAGCGGAGGAGCCGGATCGCCAGCGACATGGTGTAGAGCGGGATGATGAAGGAGGAGATGGCCGTGAGGGAGACCACGATGACCATGACCGGCGAGACCAGGCTGGCCCGCACGGCCGCCTCGCCGATCACCAGGGCGCCCACGATCGAGATCGTCTGGCCCACCGCCTTGGGCAGCCGGAGTCCGGCCTCCCTGAGCGCCTCCAGCGTCAGTTCCATGACGAGCGCCTCCACGATGGCGGGAAAGGGCACTCCCTCCCGGGCCGTCACCAGGCCGAGCAGCAGGGTGGTGGGGATCAACTCCGGGTGATACGTCGTGATGGCGATGTAGGTGGCCGGTCCCAGAAACGCGACCAACAGGTAGACATAGCGCAGCAGCCGGAAGAACGAGGAGACGGGCCACCGGTGGTAGTAATCCTCCGGCGACTGCATCTCCGCTGCGAAAGTGGCCGGCGCCATCAGCGCGTGGGGAGTGCCGTCCGTGATCAGGATCACCTTGCCCTCCAGCAATCCCGACACCGCCACATCAGGCCGCTCCGTCGGCTTCACCTGCGGGAACAGGGTGAAGGTCTGATCCTCGATCATCTCCTCGATGTAGCCGCTCTCCAGCACCACGTCGATCTTGATCCGCTGAATCCGGCTCCGCACCTCGTCCACCAGCTCGGGCAGCGATGTGTCGAGGATGTAGAGCATGTACACATGGGTCCGGCTGCGAGTGCCGAGCGTAAAGGCTTCCACCCTGAGCCGCTCGTCCCTGATCCGGCGCCGGATCAGGGCCAGGTTGGCGGCGGCAGACTCGGTGAAGCCGTCCTTGGGCCCTCTCACCACCGGCTCGCCGTTGGGCTCCTCTGTCGGGCGGACCGGCGTTCCGTCCGACCTGAACCGCAGGCCGACGGGCATGCCCTCTACCAGGAGCACACAGTCGCCGACGAACATGGCCGAGAGCACGTCGCGCATGGTCGATGCCTGCTCGACCTTCACGCTGGGGATCGCCTGCGCAAGGAATGGGGCGACGAGCCCGGACGAGGGATCGGGCAGGGACTCCCGCCGCATGCTGACTACCAGCGACTCGAGGAGGGTCATCACCTGGTCCCGGTTCGCCAGCTCATTCAGAAAGAAGAGGACGCCGGGCAGGCGCCCGTTGCCCAACTGGAGCCCGCGCTCCACAAGGTCCGGGCTGTTGCCCACCAGCAGGCGGACAATCGCCCGGTTCTCGTTCAGTGCGGGGCTGATCGGCATGGCGTCGGTCGCGGCGGTCAGCGCCAGCAGGATCTCCGTCGACGGCGGCCAGGCATTCTGCTCCACCTGATCCGCCAGCCGGTCAGCCTCTTCCACCTGCCACCGGCGCAGGTACTGGACGACCTCGGCCAGCGACATGATCGAGTGCACCTCCCGCCTGTGCTGCCTATTCTTTGAAAGGCTCCTCCGGGGTATGCAGTGCCGCTGCGTCGACCGTCCCTGCACGCCATGATCCGCCCGCGTTCGTCCGGGCAGCAACGCCCCCCGGCTCCCGCCGGGCTCGCGATCCCGCCATTCCCGTGCGGGCAGCCGATCTCCCTGGCCTCACATGCATGCGCACCCCCGGTGGGCCATCGCCCCCGGGGCGCTCGTTTTTCCTCGCCCGTCCGACGCGCCCCGCAGTTTCATCCTTTCTGGTCGGTGCGTGGGCAGACGAGTACCATCCCCCCGCGGCTGCCTGTGGCGAGTCTCACACGATCTGCCGATTTGGCCTCAGGACGCGCAAGCCGTGTGAGACTGCTCGCCGATGGTTGCGCACAGCGGCGACATGCAGGCGCAGAGCATCGCCTGGCCGCCTTGCGGCCAGACCCGGGGGCAGCTAGCCGCCCCTTCGGCGGCGAACCTCACATGATCTGCCACTTTGGCGCTCAGAACGCGCCAGCCGTGTGAGAACGCGCCCCCGCAGGGGGGGGCACAGCGACAGGATCAGCCCCCGCAACCGGGCGATGGGGCACACTGCGGATCCCCAGAGGGGCCGTCGGCCAGAACCCCGGGGCTCCACGAGCGGTGATGCCAACGTGAAGCGCCCTCGGGCCACCGTGTGGCCACACCCGGGGCATAGCGAACCGCCTCACCGGCGGCCAGTCTCACACGTTCTGCCACTTTGACCTCGAGAGCGCGCAAATCGTGTGAGTCTGTGCGCCCGAGGGGTGGGCACAACGACAGGGTCAGCCCCTCGCAACCGGGCGATGGGACACACTGCGGATCCCCAGAGGGGCCGTCGGCCAGAACCCCGGGGCTCCGCGGGCGATGATGCCGACGTGAAGCGACTTCGGGCCACCGTGTGGCCACACCCGGGGCATAGCGAACCGCCTCACCGGCGGCGAGTCTCACACGTTCTGCCACTTTGACCTCGAGAGCGCGCAAATCGTGTGAGACAGTGCGCCCGAGGGGTGGGCACGCCGAGAGGGTCACCCCCTCGCAACCGGGCGATGGGACACACTGCGGAGGGGCTATCGGCCATAACACCGTGGCTTCGCGGGCGATGATGCCGACGTAAAGCAAGTTCGGGCCACCTTGCGGCCAGACCCGGGCGCAGCTAGCCGCCTCTTCGGCGGCGAACCTCACACGATTTGCCACTTTCACCTTGAGAACGCGCAAGTCGTGTGAGAATGCGCCCCTGCGGGGTGGGCACACCGAGAGGGTCACCCCCTCGCTGCCAGGCGATCGGCCACCCCCCCCCCCGGAGCTCTGGCGGGGCCCAACGGCGAGGATGACGGCGTGGAGCGACTCCGGGCCGCTTTTCAACCACATCCGGTGTAGAGAACCGCCTCGTCGGCGGCGAGTCTCACACGATCTGCCACTATGGCGCCCACAACGTGCAGTCGTGTGAGAGTGCGGAGCATAACGACACGGTGCGGGTGCGGAACATCGCCGGGCAGAGTCGTGACCACATCCGGGGTGCCGCGAGCGCCGCACCGGCGGCGAGTCTCACACGATCTGCCACCGTGCTACTCAGAACGTGCAAGTCGTGTGAGACTGCGGAGCGTATCGACACGGTGCGGGTGCGGAACATCGCCGGGCCGCGTCGTGGCGACACCCGGGAAGCAGCCAACCGCCCACCCACCGGGGAGTCTACCGCCTCGCACCCACGCGAGGCGTGCAGCAGACCGCCACGTGTCAACGGTGCGCACCCGCACCAGGCCCAAAAACAGCACCACGCCGCCGGGGGTTCGGCGGCGTGGTGCTCGATGGCACTGCACTGCTACTCCTTCGCCTTCAGCGGCTGGATGCGCTGCACGGTTCGCCAGAGGAGAAGGCCGATGATCAGCAGGGCGATCAGGCAGTACTTCCACCAGATCGCCTCGCGCGCCGCATCCGTCGAGAGGATCGGCGAGTAAAGCCAGGTCAGCTCGGAGAGCGGCTGACCGGCGGCCGCCGCCAGGCCGAAGGCAGGGTTGGTGTAGGCGAAGAGCAGCCCCCAGACAGGCGGGTTGGTCCGATCGAAAAACACGTGGTAGGTGAGCACGCCGAACAGCGGCGAGAGCAGAATCCAGGTGGTGATCACCCCGTAGGCGGCCACCACTGCCGTCTGGGTTCGCCTCAGGACCGCGCTGAAGTAGAGCGACACGGCGCCCAGGAGCAACACCGTCACCACATAGACCAGCGCCGAGAGCCCGAGCCGGTAGAGCGAGAAGCCGCCGAAGAGGAAGATCAGCCCGAAAACCGGCAGCGAGGCGAACATCAGGAGCAGGGCAAAGCCGGTGGCCGCCAGAAGTTTGCCGACCACCACCTGTGCGGGGCTGAGGCGGGTGACCAGCAGCAGGTCCAGCGTCTGCCGCTCTCGCTCGCCGGCGATGGCCCCGGCGGCCAGCCCCGGCACGGCCAGCACCAGCAGAACCAGTTGGAACATCGCCAGGGCCGCGTAGATGATGGCGCCCACCCCGGGGGCGAAGCCGACGGGCTCGCTGCCCTGCATGGCGGCGGCGAAGATCAGGACGGCCAGGAGACCCAGGAGCCCCACGTAGAGCACGATCAACCCCGGGGCCCGCCAGCTCCGCATCCGCACTCGCACCTCCCGCAGGAACACCGGGTTCCGCACGAAACCCCACCGAGCGCTCACCGCTCGCCACCTCCCGTGATCGCCATGAAGACATCTTCCAGCTTCGACTTCAGTTCGGCGAAATGGACCACGGGCAACCCCGCCCTCACCAGGTGGGCAAGCAGGGCCGCAGCCGCCTCATCCTCACCCTCCAGGGACACCCGCAGCCCCCCGTCCTCGACGGTGACACTGCGCACCCCGGGCGCCGAACGGATCACCGCCAGTGCCTCTGCGCTCATCGCACCGGCCGGTTCGGACGCCCCGGCCTGAGGGTGAGCACCCGCCGGTTTGGACGCACCGGCCTGGGCGTGGGCGCCCGCCGCGTCGGAGGCATCCGCGGCCCTGCCGCCGGCCAGCCGCACCTCGATGACGCGGGTGCCGGCCTCCCGCTGGATCTGCTCCACCGGCCCCGAGGCCACCATCCGCCCTTCGTGGATGATGCCGATGTGGGTACACATCTCCGCCAGTTCGGCCAGGATGTGGGACGACACCAGGATGGTCTTCCCCCGACGCCGGAGCTCCTGCAGGATCTCCCGCATCTCCACCCGGGCCCGGGGGTCCAGACCTGAGGCAGGCTCGTCGAGGATGAGGAGGTCGGGGTCGTGAACCAAACAGCGTGCGAGGCAGAGCCTCTGCTTCATGCCCCGCGAGAGGCCGTCGACGTAGGCCTCCCGCTTGTCGGCCAGGTTGACCAGCTCCAGCAGCGAGCCGATCAGCCGGTCCCGACCGGCCACGGGCACGCCGTAGCAATCGGCGTAGAACTGCATATACTCGTTGACCTTCAGGTTGTCGTACACCCCGAAGAAGTCCGGCATGTAGCCCAGACGGGCCCGGGCGGCGCCCGGGTTCTGCAGCACGTCCACGTCGCCGATGAAGACCCGGCCATCGCTGGGGCGCAGGAGGGTGGCGATGATCTTCATGGTGGTCGTCTTGCCCGCACCGTTGGGGCCGACGAAGCCATAGATCGACCCGGGCTGCACGGTGAAGGTGACCCCCTTCACCGCCTCCACCGAGCCGTACCGCTTCACAAGCCCTTCCACCCTGAGCATCAGCGGCTCACCCCCTCCATGGCCACCGTCGGCGCAGGAAACTCGGCATCTGTGAGGAGATCGTACCGCAGCTCGATCACCCCGCCGGGCAGCACGAACTCCTGCCATTCGGGCAGGACGGTGCGCTGCTCGGAGAGGGGCAGCCACTCGCCGGTGCGCTGGTTGCGGACGTAGACTGAGACGGCGGGCTGCCTCACGGGTTCCCGCAGGTCCAGCGCAACCTCGGACACGTTCTCCGGATCGACAGGCGGCAGGGTGATGACGAAGAAGTAGCTGCCCGGGGTTGCGTAGTAAGCGCCATACCCGAGGAAGGCGACCGCCTCTGCGTTCACCGGCCGACCCAGCACAGCCCCGGCCGGCAGGTTGCCGTCGACAGACACCGGCAGCGGGTGGTAGGCGTAGACCAGGTTCACCCCGCTCGCCCGCCGGCCCGGCGGGTCCACCGGCAGCTCCGCCAACGGTTCGTCAGTCCAGCCCAGCACGAGCACCGAGACCTCGAGCCGCCTCACCCCCTCCTCCCAGAGGTAGGCGCGCAGCTGCTCCTTGCGCGGGTCGGCGTCCGCATCCGCTGACAGGGCGGACAGGGGATGGGGCATCACCTTGGGACCGGTGGAGGCAGAGGGGCCGCTGATGCGGATGCGGAACGGGGCCGAGGTCTCGCCCGGACCCAGCGGGCCGACAGCCGCCAGGGCACCGCCTGCGGCCACCTCCACCCCGTCCACCGTCACGGGCAGGCTGTTTCGGACCCGCCCGGTCAGATCGTCACCGCTGACGGTGAGATCGACCAGTTCAAGCCCCCCGGACTGCTGCACGGGATGCTCCAGCGAGAACCCGGTCATGGTGAAGTTGGTGAGGCCAGCGAGCTCGATCGCGGCGGAATCGCCGTTCTGGATGCGCATCTGCACCCCGCCCACCACGGTGCCCGTACTGAGCGGGCGCACCAGCCCGCCCCCGGCCAGCGGCACTGCCAGGTGCGCGCGGCCCGGTGCGTAGACGCCGACGTGGGTGGTCATCACCCCCGCGCCCGCCTCCGGCAGCAGTTCGGTCACGGTGATCACGTGGCTGATGCCCGCCTGGAATCGGCCCGCACCCAGGGAGTAGACGGCGGTCAGGAAGACCAGCGAGAGCACGGGCACGGTGAACCAGGCCCACTCCCGCCGGTCCAACGCCCGCAGCACCAGGTAGTTGAGCGGCCCCACAACCACCAGGTACCCGGTCAGCAACAGGATCACCAGCCCTACCAAAGGCGGGCCCCAGTCCCTGATCTGCTGGATGGCCTGCTGCAGGCGCCAGTCCATCCTCACCGCCGTCGCCTGGCCGGCGGAGGGGTTCACCAACCGGTCCAGCAGGGCGGCGTGCCCCGTCCAGCCTGCCACTGGCTCGAGGGCGGGGTCGAAGGCCAGGTAGATCACCCGCCCCGAGCCCAGCGGTGCGGTGGCCGCCAGCACAGCACCGGTCGGCCGCCCCGGGGAGGACGCCTCCCCCAGAACTGTGGGGCTGCCCTGCACCGCGCCACCCTGCGCCGAGTCCCCCGCCACCGCGTCTTCCTGCGCCGGGCTGCCCGGCACCGCGCTGTCTGCCCGGAGCAGGGCCGAGCCCCGCACCAGCTGACCGACACTCACGACGCCGGTGCCCTCCAGCGGCACGCCGGCCAGTTCGCCCAGGGCGGAGAGCGGCGTCTCCGCGACCCCGACGATGTCCACTGGCAGCAGTCTTCCGGGCAGCGGTGCGAGGGTCCGCTCCCACTCGGGCCCGCCGAAGAGCAGCAGCGTGCCGCCCCGGGCCACCCAGGCCTCCAGCGCCGCTACCTGGGCGGCGGTGAGCGCGCCCGTGTCGTACCGGGCGAGGGCGATGAGGTCGAGGCTGGCCAGCAGCGTCGGGCTGTCGGGCAGGCTCTCCGCGGCCAGCCGGACCACCCGGATCGTATCCGCCCCGCTCTGCAGCCTGCCGATCGCGGCGGCCGCCGCGTCGTCGTCGGAGAGCACCCCGGCCAGCAGGTCATAGCGCGGATGCCAGGTCAGGTTGACGGTGCGCCGCTCCACCTGCTCCCCGCCCTCGTGGAGGCCGACCAGCACCGGCCAGCCCTGCTCGCTGGGGAGGCTGACGGCCAGCCGCTGCCTGCCGCCGGCGGGCAGGCTGTACGGCACCGCATACCTGGCGGAGGAGAGGTTCTCCATGCCTGAAGGCGGGGAGAGCCGTACCACCACCTCGCCGGCGGCGGCTTCGCCCTGGCTCTGCAGGTCCACCCAGAGGGTGATCCACTCGCCCTCCTTCACGCGGCCCTGGAACGCAGGTTCCACGGTCATGCTGACGCCTGCCGCGGCAGCCGGCGAGGCCGTCAGGAGGACCAGCAGGACGGCCAGTACCCAGAGTCGCCTCACGTCGTCGCCTCCCAACACGTTGCTTTGTAACAGTTTTAGACGGGGGCAGCGGACCGCGGGTTCGCACCCGGGAGCAGACCCCTGCGCTGTGGGTCCACTGTATGTGCGACTCGAGCTAATTACCGTTTTGCTCACAGCAGTGAGGCACCATGGCCTCTCACACCTGCGCTCCTCCCCGCGGCTGTCGGTGCAGGTCTGCCTCGCCCGCGGTTGCCCTGAACCGTCAGGTGATCTCGCCCCGGTGCAGCGTGGCCGAAGAGCACTGGAGCAAGCTCGACCCAGGGAGGCCGGGCCTGAGGGAGGGAAGCCCGCCCGGAACGCGCCTCCTGGTTCAGCCCAGGCGGCTGCCGGCCCGGTGAGGTGCAGTATGCCCAGCCCGGGTGTGGAGGGCCACACCCGGGCTGCACTTACTTCACCTTCCGCACGATCATCTCGTCGTACCCGTCGTGTTCCACCACGGAGGCGAACTCCTGCCCCGCCTGGAGCCCGAGTCGGTGGAGAGGACGGTCACCGTCTCCCCCACCGCGGCCGACTTGCTCCCCCGGATCAGCTCCATCATGGGCCCCGGGCAGAAGCTGCCCCGGGCGTCGATCACGTGGTTCGCCACGGCTACCCACTCCCCCCAGAACTAGATGTAGAGCGTGATCTTTCCTTCCTTGGCCGTCTCGATGAACTCGCCGACGCCCGCGATGCCGTCCACCACGTCCTCCAGGTCGTCCAGCTTCAGGCCGAACATGTCCATGGTGCGGTCTCCACCCGCCGGGAGTCCCAGTCGACGCGCACCGCCCGGTCGTGCACGGAGCGCACGCCCGGCACCAGCAGATCGGTGACCTTCCGGACGAGGTCCGACACACGCATCAGGTCAAAGTCCACGTACAACAGACCGCGCTGGTAGAGGAACTCGTCCCGGTCGCCCAGCAGGGTGACCGAGACCTCGCCTTGCGCGATCTCCCGGGCCAGTTCCCGCGCCACGTGGTTGGAGAGCATCAGGACCCCGACTGGTTACTGCTGGGTTCGCCCCAGGAGGCCGGTGGGTAACGAAACGCCCCTTTCCGCACAACTCGGAAAGGGGCGTTTTATGGAAACGTGCGGGCGGCTGACCGGCTGCCGGGCGCCGCCGCCGCCCCGGAAGGGTCTCCCGAGCCACCCCACCGGTCACTGACACCTCCTGACGCATACTTGGTTGGCCTCTGCGCTGGTCGAGTCGGTCGCTCGCTGTGGCTCTTTCCCTTCCGCCCATAACTTGTGCGGCTCAGGTCGCCGCAATACTCCGGCCTCCACCCTATTCGCAATAGCGCTTTCGTACCGGTACAGACCACTTCGCTGTGCAGAGAGGCAGATGCGACGATGCCGCTCAGTCCGCCCGGAGGCGGGAGAGCACCCTGAGGGTGGTCATCGCCCGGGCCAGCGTCGGGCTGGTGAAGGCCACGGTCCGACCGCCGAGCCGCTCCACGGTGGGCACAAACGAGGCCAGGGCAGCCAGGTCAGTGCTGCGGTACTCCAGTTCGATCCGGTAGGGGGCGGGCAGGTGCACGGGCCCGGCAGCGCCGACCAGCCTCATCGCCGCCAGCGCGCCGTCGTACACCAGCTGCCGACCCCGGGTCGGGTGGAGCAACTGGGCAGTCTCCCGGGCCATGCCGGTCTTGACGGCGACGAACTGCACCGGGTCGAGCAGCGACCGGACCGCTGGCTCCAGCAGGGCGTCACCGGTCACCAGGACGATGGGCACGCCGAACTCTCCTGCGATGGCGGCGTTCAGCTCGGCCTCGGAGACGGGGCGCCCGTTCAGCCGCACCGTGTGGAAGCTGCCCCCGTTGATGGTGTGCGCCAGGAGCCCCTCGCCGTGCCCGGCTGCGGTGTGGTAGCCCACGAAGAAGGCGGCGTCCCAGCCCTGGTCAATGCCCTGCATCATGCCCAGGGGCTTGAGCCAGCCGCGGATGACCTCAGCGCGCGGGTCCAGGTCGTCCAGCAGCAGGTTGCTCATGCTGCCGTGCGAGTCGTTCACCAGAACCCGACTCGCTCCGGCCTCAAACGCCGCCGCAATGGCAGCGTTGGTCTCAGCCGTCATCCAGCGCCGCGCCAGCTCGTAGTCGTACCCCCCGGGGCGGGTCTCAGCAGCCGTGGTCACGCCCGAGATCCCTTCGATGTCCACTGAGATGAAAATGCGCATGTTGATGCCTCCCATCACAATCACAGTATACACCCTGCAGGTTTCCCGGCGTGGGGAGTCAAAGTCTCCCGGGCATCACTCATCCATGGGGGGCTCCTGACCTTGCCGCTGCTCACGATCGTGGCCCTGATCACCGCCGTTCTGGCCGTGGGTTGCTCGTCCATCATCATCCGGCTCTCCGCGGCCCCGGCCCTGGTGCTGGCGTTCTATCGCCTGGCCATCTCGGTGCTGCTGCTGGCCGGCCCCGTGCTGCTGCGGGAACGAGACGCCCTGCGCCGCCTGACGCGGCGTGACTGGCTGCTGCTGGCGGGCAGCGCCCTCGCGCTGGCGCTGCACTTCTACACCTGGATCGAGAGCCTGCGTTTCACCACCGTGGCCAGCTCCACCGTGCTGGTAACGGCCAACCCGTTCATTGTGCTGGCCCTCAGTTACTGGCTCCTGGGGGAGCGGACGAACCGGACGGGCGTCATCGCTATGGTCATGGGCGTGGCGGGCGCCGTGATCGTCGGCTGGGGCGACTTCCGCGTGAGCGGGACGGCCCTGTTCGGCGACCTGCTGGCCTTTCTGGGCGCGGTGACGATCTCGGGCTACACCATCGCCGGACGCTTCGCCCGGCAGCGGATGTCCGCCACACTCTACTCCACCGTGGTCTACGCCCTCGCCGCTGTCATCCTGTGGCTCCTCATGCTGCCGCAGGGGATCCCGCTGGCGCCGTACCCGGTTCGGGAGTGGGCGCTGTTTGCGGCGCTGGCGGTCATCCCCACCATCCTCGGGCACACGCTGCTCAACTGGGCCCTGCGCTGGGTCGGCGCAGCTACCGTCTCCATGGGCACCCTGGGCGAGCCCGTGGTCGCTACCGTGCTGGCATGGCTCCTGTTCGGCGAGGCGCCGGGGTGGTCTACGGTGGCCGGGGGCACCCTGCTGCTGGCGGGCATCTGGCTCTTCGTGCGGCATGGGTCGGCGGCGGAGGCACCGGAGAACTAGCGCGGCGCGCCGTACCCTTTCGGCCGCGGTTTCCGTGGCACAGGGTGAACGATTCCCAGGGAGGGATGTGAACATGGAGGCCGCTGAGACCCTGCAGCGTCTGGGCCGCCCGGTGGAGGAGGCCCGCAGGGCGTTCATGCGGCTCATCGAACCGCACCGCTCCCACCTGTGGCGCTACTGCCTGCGCCTGACGGGCTCGGTCTGGGGCGCTGACGACCTGATGCAGGAGGCGATGCTGCGCGCCTTCGCCCGGCTCATCTGGTGGGAGCCGGTGGAAGCCCGGCCCTACCTCTTCCGCATCGCCACCAACACCTGGATCGACGACCTGCCGCGTACGTGGATGCCTTCAACCGCCGGGACCCAGACGCCATCGCCGCGCTCCTGACCGAAGGCGCCACCTGCGACATCGTGGAGTGCGGCGTGGAGTACGGCCGGGAGGCCATCCGCATATACTCGCTGGCGGACTGGGCCAGCGACCCCCGTCCGCAGTGGGCCGAGTATGGGGAGCCGGACGGCGAGTCCGTGGTGCGCGTCTTCTTCCGGACCGAGCAGCATGTGCGGGCCCTGGGGCAGCTGGTCCGGCTGACCACAGTGGGCGACCGCATCACCGCGAAACGCCTGTACTACTTCACCCCCGAGCTGATCCAGTACGCCGCTGACAGGCTGAACGTCCCCGCCTGCACGTGGGGTTACTTCTACGGGGGGGCGGGGTAGATCCGGGTGCATCGACCCGTCCCGGGCGAACCCAGTGCGCGCCCTGACGCCAGCGGATCAGGCTCACTCGCCCTGTGCAGGCTGAATGCCGGCCGCCTCAGCAGCCCCTGACGTGGTCGGTGACGGCCGCCGCGGCTGCCGCAAGCGTGAACACCAGCCCAAGGCACCACCCGATCAGGACGGCGTGCCGCGCCGTGTCCTGAAGCGACATTCCCGCCAGCAGACAGGCGCTGCCGCACAGAAGCAGTGTCGCGGTGTACCTGCGCATGAACCTCCCCCCTCAACTGTCCGGGCGACACGCCGCACGCCCGGACCCCGCGTTCGTCTTCGCCCGTCACCGAAGTGCGGAACGACTCGCGCTCGTCCCGGCGGCGCAGGCGCCGGGAAGGCCAATGCCGGCAGGATCACCTGACCGGGCCGGGCGTCCAGTGCTGCAGCGGCAGCGTCGGCGCCACTGCCCGCGCCGCCGGCGAGACGCACATGAGATGGCACCGCAGACGTTGTTCCGGTTTGGTATCTGATGCACTACAGGTGTATAATCTCGCCGTAAACTGCTACCTCGGAGCAAATGATGAACATACTTGCCTTGTGCCTGTTCTGTGCCATCCTCACCTGCTGTGTGATAGCGGACGTTCCCATCGTGGCGGCACTGTCTGCGGGCCTGGTGCTGTTCCTCATCTATGGCGCCCTGCGGGGCTTTTCGCCACGAGACCTGGCGGAGATGTGCTGGGCAGGCATCAAGTCTGCCCGCAACATTCTCCTCGCCTTTCTCCTGATCGGGATGATGACCGCACTCTGGCGGGCCTCCGGGTGCATCCCCGCCATCGTGAGCTATGTGTCGGGGCTGATCCATCCGGGCGTGTTCATCCCGCTGACCTTTCTGGCCAACGCCCTGGTGTCTGTGCTCACGGGCACTGCCTTCGGAACCGCTGCCACGATGGGCGTGATCTGCATGAGCATCTCCGGGTCCATGGGGCTCCCCGTTTTCTGGACGGGAGGTGCGGTTCTTTCCGGCGTTTTTGTGGGCGACCGGTGTTCGCCCGTTTCCACGAGCGCGCTGCTGGTCAGCGAGCTTACCAGAAGCAACCTGTACACCAACATCAAGAACATGGTGAAAACCGCCGCGGTGCCCTTTGCGGTCACCTGTGCTGTCTATGCGGCAGCAGGGTTGACGCAGAGCTGGACCGGCGGCAGCGCGGCAGTGGTCGAGCTCTTCAGCCGGGAGTTCAGCATCAGTCTCATCTGCCTGCTGCCGGCCGTGTCCGTTCTGGTTCTGGCGCTGTTCAGGACGGGTGTAAAGCTCAACATGCTCGTCAGCATCGCGATTGCCTACGCCGTTGCCCGGTCCATGCAGCACATCGGTTTCGGAGAATCGCTGCGGATCATGCTCACAGGCTACAAGGCGGAAAGCGCGGACCTTGCCGGGATCATCAACGGGGGCGGGATCACATCCATGGCGAGGGTCGCCGCCATCGTGTGCATTGCCTCATGCTACTCGGGTATCTTCCGGAAAACCGGCATGCTGGACTTCCTGCAGGAGCGAATCACCCGTTTTGCCGCAGAACACGGCCAGTATCGAGTCATGCTCCCCGTCTCGCTCCTGGCCTCCGCCGTTGCCTGCAACCAGACACTTGCCATCATGCTGACGCACCAGCTCTGCTCCGGCATGGAGCTCAAGCCCGACACGGAGGCAATATACCTGGAAGACACAGCCGTTATTGTGGCACCCCTGATCCCCTGGTCCATTGCGGGAACGGTACCCCTTGACTCGGTGGGCGCCCCGGCAACATGCATACTCGCTGCCTGTTACCTGTATGTGCTGCCGCTGTGGCGATTCATAAGGGTAGGTCCGCAGTGCGAAACGGGTGACTGCCCGGTGTGAGCGCACGCCACCTGCCGGTGGCCCCGCGTTCTGGCGGCGCCGTCCCTTGGCCCAGCGACGACCCGCCGGGTCAGTTCAGCGAGAACGGCGGGTACTCGTCCGTAAGCCCCAGCAGCCAGGCCTGTGCGCGGGCCGTCCAGCGGTTGTACCCGACCATGAAGTCCCACAGGCTCTTGGGGTAGCGCCCGGTGACAACCACTGCGAACCAGGCGAAGATCATCACCAGCGAGACCGCAATAGAGAGGAACCAGAGGACGATGAGGTGCGGAAGCAGGAAAAAGGGTTTAAGCGGCCACAGCAGCATGAGCAGCCGCGAGGACCGCCCGGGATGGCGGCCGATGAGATCGAACGGGTAGCCCGTCGGGCTGCCTCCGGCAGCCTCGAGGCCGTGCTGGTAGCCGAGTTGATAGCCCTCATCGTAGACCTGCTGGTAGTCCTGGGTCACTGGAATACCGCCCCCTTCGTTGCAATCGTCAACCTTGGAGTGCTTCCAACCGGCGGCGCCCCTCTCCTGCGCAGGCCCCCGCCTTGCGCCGGATTGCCGGTCGCCCGGCCGGCGGTGTACAATTCGTGATGTTACGGGCTCGCAATGCGCGGTCTCCGGGGGGAAACTGACCATGTGGAAGCTCTACGCGATCCTCTCAGCAGTGTTCGCAGCGCTCACGGCAATCCTGGCAAAGATCGGCATCAAGGGCGTCGACTCGAACCTGGCCACGGCCATTCGCACAACCGTCATCCTCTTCCTGTCGTGGGGGATCGTCTTCTCCATCGGCGCCCACCACGGACTCCGCACGCTCAACCGCGTCAACTGGACCTTCCTCGTTCTGTCTGGCCTGGCGACCGGCCTCTCCTGGCTCTTCTACTACAAGGCCATCGCTATGGGCGACGTCTCCAAGGTAGCCCCCATCGACAAGTCCAGCATCGCGCTGACGCTCATCCTGTCCTACTTCATCCTCGGTGAAAAGTTCACGCCCCAGACGCTCGTGGCTGGCGGGCTTATCGTCGCCGGCACCTTTCTGATGTTGTGGAAGTAACGGGGACCCTTGCCCGTTCCTCAAAACGGGTGGTTACCAGTGCATGAAAGGGCGGTTTCGCCAGGCCTGGCGGGACCGCCTTTCGTGATGATGGCGCCGCCGGTCGGGTGCAGCGATATGGCCTCGTTGAGCTGGAAACGCGGGCCCCCGTGCAGGACCGTGAACTCCTGGTCGTCGACCGTGAACACCACGGTCATCACGCTGCCCTCCGGCTCCCTCCCTCCCATCGTCCTCCTGTGAGATAGATAATCCGCGTTTCTCCTCAGGTTCGTCACCTCGGCCCCTGGGCTCCCTCCCAGGCGGCGGAGCCCTTCACAGTCGTAGATCGTGTCCCGTCAAGTGGTGTAAATTGGGTTCCCGCGAGTAGCTGCCCTAGTCAGCACTGAGGGCCAGGAAGTCG
>ENA-OWPA01000487-OWPA01000487.1-bioreactor-metagenome-genome-assembly--contig:-NODE-487-length-52389-cov-120.207409_pt1 | contig 52389 bp, 58 predicted proteins | sample MGYA00238139_ERZ651803 | MGnify/ENA primary metagenome ERZ651803 (study PRJEB26909, sample SAMN07631231) | bioreactor metagenome | isolation source: Switchgrass digestor | place: USA: Dartmouth...
ATGTTTTCTCTTTTCCATAGTTCCATTCTAACTTATTTGGGCTGTTTTGTCTGTCTTAATTTTTGGTATCATTATAGCTTTTCAAAAAGGAGAAGCTACAAAAGAAGAAATTGAGAAATATGATATTCCGGACATCGAGATGTATATTAATAAGCTTGACAAGTACATCAGAAAGGACGCCGAAAGAGCATTAAGAATTCTAAAAAATATGATAGGAATTCCTGTAGAGTGACGGGGCAATGCCCTGGTAATGTGCTACCTAAAATGGTACCGGTCACAAGTCCAGAGAATAAAAGATATTAAAAACTACCATAAAGGAGGTTAATATGAAAAGATATTTTAAGTTAGTTCACCAAAGTTGTATATATTTTGGGAATGAAGCTGGTTTCTCTATAGCCAGTGTTGAAAATAAGGGATTAACTTTTGAAATAAGGACAATAAGAGGTATGGACATAAGTCGAGATGGTTTTCTCGCTTTGTTGCAAAAATACTACAAAAGAGAACTTAGAATAGCTCTTAGTAAAGTAAATAATAGCCTTAAATATAGGAAAATGAAAAAGATAATTAAAGAAGGCATGAGTGGTGTAAAGGACTTATATCTTTCTACACTTGAAGAAATATCTGATAGAGTATATTACAGAAGAACTAAGCACATTCTTAATATTACATGTGCTGATAAAATTGGTTATGCTAAAATCTTTTTACCTGATTTGGTTGTATTTTTACCAGATATAATCGAAAAAGATGATGATTTTAGCAGAATTAAGGTAGTTGAGCTTAAAGAAATAGATTTATCCGAATACAAAACTTTTTCTGATGAAGATGCAGATATAGTTGATAATTATATAGGCAAATATGAATTTGCATACATAGAAGGTATACATCCAGAAGACGAAGAAAAGAAAACATATATGTGGGAAATGCCTCCTCATTTAGCCAAAAAACTTATTGAACTTTTGGAAAGTGACACAAAAATTTCAGAAACTAAGACTATACCTAAAGCTAAAATCAAAGCTATAGTTGACACCTGTTATGGCGAAAGAGAAGTAATTGTAGAAAATTTGATTTTTACAAAAAATTATCAAGAACATCGACAAGTACTTGATTTCAAAGCTGTTGACGTTACTGAAAATGAGGAACATAGTCAGAAGAATGAGGTCATGTAATGAACTAGGAAAAGCCCCTAAATAGGGGCTATCCTGAAAAATTTTAAGTATATCTTTAAATTCTGAGTCTCCTTTTTTTATCATACTGGCTAATATTCTTATGACTTTTTGCTCTTCTACACTAAATGAATAACTTGACTCTATGAACTTATTTTCCAAAAAAATTTCTTTATCTTTATTAACTAAATTATTTACCATATTTTATCACCTATAAAAATTGTATTGACAAGTATTATTTTTGTCAATAGACAATTTATTATTTTGTCCATAATTGACCGCATTTTTGTCCATAATTGAACCTTGAATACCAGTAATATCAATACTTACAGAAGCGGAAAACATATTAAAACATATTAAAACATATTAAAAGTAGTAGTTGTAAATTTTCATGATAGTTCTAATGGGAGTATCCGTCTTACCAGAGATAAAATAAATGTTATTATATGGAATCTAATAGTAATTCAAAGCAATCTTAAGAAATCTAAAGATTAATATTTTAATAAAATATGTTGTAAAAATAGTTGACTTTAGTAATATTTTTTAGTACAATTAAATAGAAATAATCAATATTTTATTGAAGGAGGTAATCATTTATGTTGTTTTTGAGAAAAAAAACATGTTTTAATGTTAGTCTTGAACGTGCAATTTTTTTTAAAATAGGTAAAATGAATTATGATTATTACAGTTTTGAAAGTAAAAAAAGTAAATACACAATTAAATCTATCATCAGAAACGTACCAATTATTCAGATAACCGAAAACAAAGTTATTGCTAGGGTAAGTTATAATGAAATACCAGATACTATGGTACATTTCATTATACATATAAATAATGTTCAAAAAGATTTTATTTCAAGTTTTAATACTATTAATGTTTTTGTAAAAGCAAAAATTGATGTTGAAAAAGAAATTTGTAAAAAATGCAAATTCGAATTATTGCCAATATACGAAAGGAGGGCTTTGGCATGTTCTTATTAAATATACTAGGTTTCATTTATTTAATAAAATTAATAAATGAAAATCTATATAAAATATTTCCTCTTATTAATATAAACAAATTTTTTATACGTAAATTAGGAATAAAAGAGGTCCATTCACTTAAAGAATATATTGAAGCCAAAATAAAAATTAATAAAGGTTTAAAAAATATAAAAGTTCTAATTAAAGAAGATTTAAGTGAATTTGATTTAAAAGCATTTGAAGAATTATCTGAATTCATTAAATATGAATTCAATAATTATGTAAAAACATTAAATCAGAAAATTACCTCTAGTTATATACAATATACATTAAATTGTGGCATACTTGATTTTTCTCTTTCTCAAAACGACAGTTTTGTTGATGATATTAATATCAAATTTCAATCGTTTTCGGAAGACAGTCCTTTATTAGAAATAACAACAAAAGAGGCTTTTTGCACATATAAATACAAATCAAAATATATAAGATTTATAAATCCGGATATAGATATTATAAATTCGATAAAAGAAACTTTAAAAACAATAAAATATGCTTACCTCTGCCTTTAATTAAATTATTTAAGTGTATATTAAAAAATATTGTTAAAAAACAATGATATTTACTTATAAATTGTATTAATGTTAATTTATGGTATGTACAAGAAAATCGAAGATATTTTGAGAAAATTAAAGATCTTATTTTTGAATATTGCCTATATTTTTTATTAATATTTTTTAATAAAATCGGCTCTCAAGGTCAAAAATCGGCTAAAATAAAATTTGAAAAAGGTAATACTACAACGAAATGTATATTTCGTGTAATTTTTAATTAGAAGGAGTGTAAAAAAGTGAATATAAGACAATTAGAAAGATTATATGAAAATAATTATCTGTTCGATTATAAATTGCGTAATACTAAAGACTTGTTACTAATTCATGGTATAGATTACAAAAACACATTAGGATATAATAATCTTGATGATTTAAATAGAGCAATTTACGAAAAATTCATTGTTAATTTCTTTAATTCCTGGGGATTAGAAAGCAGATGGACTTTAGTACCAAAAGGAATTTACTGGGTAGAGGAAAGCGATTACCTAGTTAAAGAAAAGCCGGACCAGGATTACTATACTATTGCAGGTGGAATTGTATACTCAATTGACCGGAATGGGTTAAAAAGCATTTTAAAGGAATGGAAAGACGAGGAATATATATGTCTTGACAGAATAGTTGAAAGGCCAAAATTTTATCTAAGATTTGAATACGAAGTCAACAGAAATAGGGAATGGTTGCATGTTGTTAATGGCGGAGAAAATTGGTATTAATTAATTAGAAGTCCGGATCCTTTTTTGTTAATTTTTTCAACATAAAAAATAATAGGAGTATTGTATGGGGGTTCGTTTACAAAGATCAAAAGAAGAAAAAAAATTTAGGTTCATTAAAATAATAATTTGGATATTAGCTATATTGCTTTTTATTACATCAATATTAGCATGGGTAATAAAGTTTTCAAAAAATGATTATTTAGAGCTCATTATTTCAACTCAATTAATATTTTTTATAGTTATTCTTCTTTATTTGTCAGTAACTTCAAGTGATATGCGGTTATATATAGCTATTATAAAATCGTTTACAAAATTATTTTTTAATGTATGGGTAGTTATGTTTATACTTATTTCAATAAGTAATCAAGTAATACAAAATTTATGGACAATATACATTTCTATGTGTTTAGGTTATTTTGAGGTCATGCTTGAACTAGATGAAATCATTAAAGAAGAAATAATTAATTCATTTACAACCTCTATTAAATTCCTTAAAAACGAGGAATTCACAAAATTAACAAAACCAATTAATATAATTGTTATTTGTGTTATACATTTAATTATATCCTTTATTTTGAATCCAGCTTTTGTTGAGAATTTAAATGTTTCTGTATTAGTAAATTAACTATATTATTTTTTTAATAAAAATATTCGTCTTAAAAAATATAGACAGCAGTTATGCTGTCATTTTCATTTCATAAACCAATAACTCAAGTAAAATTTGAGTTATTGGTTTATAGTTGTGTTATAGTCATCATTACTACTGTACTTATTATTGAAAACAAAAGCATCGCCTGGATAGAAAATATTTGACCTTGGTCCACCTTCTTTATGCCATTGGCTGTTGTTCGGAGCAACATAAGAAAATACTAATTCGCCGTTTTTGTATGCATTAATTTGAATATTTATTATCAAATAACCATCTTTAATTCTTTTATTATAGTCAAAATTACTGCCTTTTGGTAATGCTATTGTGTCAGCAGGAATATAGAAATTTCCTTTAATTTCGCAAGTTTTTGTGTCTATGATAGTTTTCGGCATATTGTCTATTTTACTGAAATGTCCTATATCTTGCTTATTAAATTTAATAGTTCTTACATCTTCAGGAGATCCTATTTTTATATAATTATTATTCGATTTGTAATATAAATCGACCTCATTATTTGTTTTCTGATTAATATCTGAAGCGTGGAAAAACCTAGCGGTAATTTCAATTTTATCTGTGTTTTCATTTAGGCCTTTACCATTCATTGTAAAATGTATATTATATCCTTTTTTCGGTATAGTATTTTTTGTTCCTGTTAGATCTAATACAGGTAATTGATTTACTTTAATTACGTTTCCGTTTTTAAAGAAATTACTCCATGAAGGATCATTAATATTAGTTATCCTAAAGTCATATAGATAAGCTTTGATATTGATTTTTTCTTGGACTATTATTTCATTTCCTGCTCTATCACGCACTCTTATAAACAAATTCCATAAATTGTATTTCTTTGAATCAGCATGAACATTTAATGAAACTGTTTTCTTTTCGTTTGTTAGTTCTTGAGTTTGTATAGACAAACTTTTAAATTCTCCAGGAGTGTCTGTTTTGCTCCAGGAATATTCAACGCTTTTTATTCCACTAAGAGAATCTTGGACCGTAAAATTAATTTTGTTATCCGGTAAATATATAAATTCATGAATATTGTTTACGTATCCGTCTTGATTAGACCAATCGAAAGTTAAAGTTGGTTTTACAGTATCAATTTTATATGTTCCTGATGTTGATGTATATCTTTCACTCGGCATATAAGTATCGCTTGGCATACCTGAATTCCATGATCCACGTGGTGGACTTCCAGATCTCCATGTTTTGCTTCCTGGCACCCATCCGCTTAGTTCGGCTTTTAGTGTGTCATAACCGTCTTTGCTTAAAGTTATTGTTGAATTATTTGTAATGCTTTGAGCTGTTCCTAAATTTGTACCACTAACGTTTATTTTGTCGATGTTCCATGTTTGAGTATATTCCCACCATGTACTATTTGTTCGAGTTGTTGTTACTGTTCTTCCTGGTGATGGTGAAGGATAGAAAGTAGTTGTTGTATATGAGTAACTTCTTATATCTATATCATTAACTTTAGTTGTAGTATCGCCATTTACATAGACTTTAACGTCTATTGGAGTATTTCGCCAGTCACAAGAATCCGGAACAAAAACTATATTTCCTTGTGGTATCATTGTGGGAAGTGGTGTAGAAGTCGGTGTTGGTGTTGGCGAAAATTCCAGTATTTCTATTTTGTACTCAGGTTCATGTTCACCTAATGTTCCCCACCAGCCTTTTTTGTAATTACATTCTCTTTTATACCTTATATATCCATCTTCTGTTTCAGTAGGTTCTTTTCTTTCTATTTCTACCCATTCGCCCCAATCATGTAGTTCACTATTATATGTACTAAGGGGCATTTGATTAAAAGTATACATGTTTCCTTCTTCTTCTGGAGGTCTGCCATCTTTATATATTTTTAGTCTTATCCATTCGTCATGCCCTACATGTTGGCATGTAGGCTGCCACCATGCATAAAATCTGTAAACTAATTTATACGTTCCGTCTGTTTCATCATAATCTTTAATTATTTTATCATTTTTATTTATCTCATTTTCGTTATTTACAATGTTTATTAGTGGGTTATCAATGAAAATATCAGGACTAGAATAATCTATTCCAACTGCAAAAAGATTACGATGTAATAAGCATATCACAACCAAAACTGTCAACAATGATATTCTTATTTTTCTTTTCATTTTATTTTTTTACCCCCTTATATACCATCTTTGTAATAAAACCGCTCTGTATTCTTAACAATTACAGGTTCAATATCTACATACCATTTACCATTCTTTTTTACTAGATACCTGGATTCATAATCTAATGCATTACTGTTTTCGCTGAATGTGCCGAACATTCCATAAATAACTCTAACTTTATTCTCATTCACTTTTTCAAAAACGCATTTAGTTTGATACTCTTTTAAATTGTACATCTCTATAAAAGCCCTATAAAAGCCACTTAATTTCTCATACTTTGCCTCAAATCCGTTTTTGTTTGTAATTCCTTTCTTTTGAAGTGATTCAGGCAACAGATATTCATAAACTTTATCCCATTCCTTATTTCTTTCTAGTTCTATAACTTTTCTTATCATATCAGCTAATTCTTTATATTCTTTATTGTTAGTTGTATTTATCGGTGTTTTTATTGGAGTTGGTGTTGGTGTATATATTGGAGTTAATATTGGAGTTGGTGTAATTGTTGTTTCTTTTTTTGTAGTTATAATTACTGTTTTAGTTTCTGCTTCCCAAATTACATCTGCTCCTAAAGCTTCAGATACAAATCTAACCGGCACCATAGTTCTATCGTTTTTAATTACTGCTGGCACATCAAAGCTTATTTCATGACCATTAACAATAGCTACTGTTTTTCCTATCTTTTGTTCAATTTTTGTATCACCAAGTGTAATAGTAACTAATCTGTATACTCCATCCCAATCAACTTTAGCTCCTAAAGCTTCAGAGATAAACCGTATTGGAACCATAGTTCTATTATTCTCAATATACGGTTCAGTATCAAAATTAATAATTTCTCCATTTACTTTTACTGTTATTTTATCAGCTGCTTCAGTCACATTACCTGTTATAGTCATTGCCAAAACAAGTAACATGGCTATTAAAAATCTTTTCATAGATATTCCCTCCTAAAATCTATATTATTGTGCTAAAATTGAGCACTATGGTTTACATATGCTACAAGGGAAATAACCTTCACTTGCTGCATCTTTTCTATTTTGAAACTTAATATCTTTATTTGTAAGTACAGAACATTCCTCTTTATGGTATAACATATCGCTTGTTCCATAGTAAAAATGAATATTTTTTAAACTGCTTGCACAAAAGGCATAAGTGTTTATTTGGATATCTGTATTTGGCACTGGCACCCCTTGTAAAAATGCCATAAAAGTTATTCCATCTATAGTGTTATTCCAGTCATTCTTGCTTACAACTGGAATTGAGAAATTATATCCATAGCCAAACTTTTTTGCAATATAGTTGTATTTAATCGAATATAATTCTAAATCATTATTTATTATTTCTACAATTGTCTGCCTTCTAATGTTGTCAAAATTTGTGCTTTTTAAAACAACTGATGATGGATATAGCAATTCCATATCAGCACGTTTTCCTTCAATATATGTTCCAGCTGAAACATCATAAATACTTACTTTATCAGTAATCGTAAAATTGAAAATTAAATTTGTACTTGCTTCATAATAAACAAAGAATTTTTTGGGAAGCCATATATCTACTACTTGTTTTCTTCCCATATGATCTATTACACTTTCCCATACATTAAGAAAATAACCATCATATGCTACAACCAATTTTACAGGAAGAAATGATTTAAGTGCATCCTGTCCTAATTTATCTCCCTTAAGATTTAAATTTATATACATAGTTTCATTAAATCTTTCAAGTGCAACATCTAAATTAGGATTTTTTAGCTTATCTTCAATATCCTCTCCATCTTCATCAGTGCTAGTTAATAAAGCTTTTGTGGCATCTTCTGAAGCTATCCTTAGTGCCTGTTCATATATACTTTTTGTTTCTATTGCAGCTATTGATTTTTTTTGATTGTAATCCATTGCTAAAGAAAAAGGAAACAACAATATAAAAGCAAATATAGCAATATCAGTAATCTTCATTTTGGATTGCCCCTCCACATCTAGCAAAAATCATGTTTTCCCCGGAACCTCCAAAATAACCTGATAGAACCATTGCGTTTGTTTTTGTTTTATTTATAACGATTATTTCAAAGTTGTCTCCTATGTTCATTGTATAATCTTTTCCTTGGTTGTAGATTGTATCTAGTATATGTTTCGTTGAGTACACATCGTCTTCTACAGCGAATCTATGTTCAGGAGTATAATCCGGATGCGATGGTTCTAAAGGATAGTAAACTTTCTTTGAATGTATTAATTCAACATCATACATGTACCCTGTATTATCTAGTGATCTAAGATATGTTTCAATCATATTTTTGCTTATATATCCCTTCAAGCGTACATTTGTAACAAATTGATTTGTTTCATTCGAAACATACTTATATATTTCAAGGTCTTTCATCCAAGAAATTCTGTATGCTGGTGCAATAAAAAGCATTGCTACAGCTAATATAATTGCTGTTAAATGCGTTATAATTGAGTCCATTTTATCACCGCCTTTAAAAACATAAAAGTGCTAGGTGTTAACCCTAGCACTTTTTCTATTTTTGAGTAAATTTTATTCCTGTAACCGTTTTATTTGCATCGACTTCAATTGTCGATTCAAATTCTCCGGTTGGGTTTATGTATGCTGAGTTGCTAGGATCTGTTATTGTGTAATCCGGATTTGAAGAATCATAAACTTTTGTTGTCCCAGCACCATTTTTAACAGTTATTTTTAACTTTGTTGAGTAGTTTCTTATGCAAGTTATTACCTGAGCACCTGATACAGTAGTATTATCGAACTGTTGGAATTTTGCCATTGTTAGGCTTTTCTGTATTCCCATCAATTCCTGATCTGTTTCTTTTGTAATACCTTGCCCCAATGTAAATAAGTACACTAGAAAACCAACTACAGCCAATCCCAATATAACCGCCGTGGCTATTTTGATAAAATTAATACCTTCATTTTCCATCCTTATACTCTCCTTTATTTTTTTATTTTTTATTTTTTATTTTTTAAGATTTTTATATAATTACTTATTTAAGTAATCCCTCCTTTCAATCCCATATTTTAATATCTTATGTAAATATTATACTATAATTTATTACTATAGTCAACTATTTTTTAACTTTTTTAATTTTTATATATTTCCTATTTGTCCAATTAAGCTTTTCATATTTCTTAGGCTTGTTAATACCAAAGGAATTACCAAGTAACCAAATAATGTCACATATAGAGGGAAGTATGCTATTGTTTTTGCAATTGATACTTTTCTTATTACTTCTTGCTCATTTCTTTCTTTTCTTTGTTCTTTGAAATACTCCCTATCGTTCTCAAGAGAATCAAAGGCTTCTTTAATTTCAATTTTGTTTGTGGCTATTAATAGATTTTCTACAATATTTTTAAATTCTTTATTCTTAGTACTGTCCATTAGTTCTTTTAATGCTGCATCTGGATTGTGGAAATTATTAAGACACCTAATCAACTGTGGCTTAAGATATTTACTTGTTTGTGTCATCCATTCTATTATGAGCTTTACTGATGTGTTTTTGTGATTCATTAAAAGCATAATAATTGTATGAAACTGAAATATTTCATCTCTTATTTCGCTTTGAATAAATGATTTATCGACATATAGTAACAATATTGGTAAGTATGAACAACCTATTGCTACTAGAATTGATAAAAATATTTCCCATAACTTTAATTTTTCTTTTTTAATGTCAAAATACTTATTGACTATTCTTTCGGTTGCTATGTCAATTTCATCACCAGTATATCCGTTTGCCATTACAATTTGTCTTATCTCTTCCTTAATTTCTTCATAATTATCGCTTCTTATTGTTTTAATAACTTGTTTATCAAGATTGTTTATACCTTCTACGTCTATATTTTCATCTGACAATTTTCCAATCATTCCAAAAAAATTATTATTTACAGCATAAGTAGGATCATTTAAAATTCTTTTTTTATTTATGTTGTGGCCGATTATAAACATTGTTACTACAGCCAAAAAAGCTAATGTAAAAGCAGTAATTCTTCTTAAATATACACATTCTTCATTTAGTTTTGAATTGGAATCCTCAATTAAATTTCTTAATTTAATTCTCTTATATGATTTCGTTGTAATCCTCTCTATAAGTGTTTTTATAAACGGATTTTTAAGTATTTTATATTCAATTGGCTGTTTATCAAAATCTTTCCCCTGATTTATATTTTTAAATTTACTTATAATGTTGTAACATATGAATGTTGTAAATATAACTAAATTTTTTACGAAAAATCCGGTACTGCTATCGTAAAAACTTGATGCCCCAGAAAAATTTGTTTTTACCCAATTTTCAATAATAGGTGGGAAAAATACTGGTATTATTGCAATTAAAGGCAAAGCTTTTAAGTAAAAGTTAAGTTTTATTCTCTTTATTCTTTCCATATTTATTTCTTCTATAATTCTGTTTAGATTTTTTATATAAATTGATTCTCCTTTTTCGTCAGCGTCACCATATGTCATTACAAGATAACTGAATTTAAGGATTATGTTGAGAAATTTATCCCTGCAACTATCCTGGTATTTCTGTATTTCAATTTTAATATTTGGGCTTTTAAGAATATTATAAATTTCATATAGTTTTGAAGATAATTCTTTGTTTGCTTTTTTTGCTGCTTCCTTAATTGCTATGTCAGCCATCTTAGTTATATGGTAATTCTGTTTTATATCATCAATAGATTCCGGAAGATAATTAAGTATTTTATCGCTTTTATTTCCTATAAGCATGTTAGTAATTATTGAGTTTATATATAGAGATACTATTATAACGGTAATTTGTGAGTATAAATTATTTCCATATATTTTAAGAAATATTAATAACATTATAAGAGTGAGTGTTGATGATATTGTTGCAACGCTTACTGTTTTAGCTCTTAATTGATACTCTTCAAGCGATGACGATAAATATATTCTATTTTTCACATTTTTAACATATGGTCCTACAATTGGTAATTTTTCTATATTTGAATACAACCTTACTTTAAAATTGTTAGATCCTAATTTATTTTTAACAACAGATTTATTCTTTGTAGATATAATAAATGTTAAAAATATTAATAATAGTCCTAATAACAGTAACAATAACGATCCTATTAAGAATATTTTTGGATTCATACTTCATTTCCTTTCTCTTAGGTTGTATTTTTCAAGGAATTCCAAAAATTCTTCTCTGTCTTTTTCGACCATTCTTTTTAACATTTCTTTTATATTTCTTTCGGAAATAGGGTTTTTTACTACAAACTCACCATTATTGTATTCAACAATATTTCTTGCTTTATATAGTCTTCTGTCTGTACTTTTTTTGAAGAAAGTAAGAATAGTTAAAAGAAATAATTCTATTTTTTTACTGAGTTTATGTTCTTTTAAAAATTCTTCAGGATAGTCTTCTTGGTCCACAGGAATACATTCTGTTATTCGTTCAATGTATCTTTTTCCGTATTCGTTTTCAAGATGGATGTCAAAGTTAATTACCTCTACAACTTGTTCCTCGGCTATAGTTTCGTTCGTAAATTGTCCAGTTGATAACAATGAATTTCTTAATGACTTAATTAACATGTCGAAAGTTTTTGCATGGTGCGAAAATACTGTAAACAAAGAAGCTACCTGTCCTGACTGTATCATAAAGCTTGCAACAGGATGACTTGCTACTTCACCAATTATATTAACTGAACCATCAGTTTTTTTCATTACGTCAAGTCCTTCTTGCCCTGTTACATTCTCTGTTTCTCTTACTGTTATAACATTTCTTTTTGGAAATCTTTTTCTTATATGTAACTCAAAAGCCATTTCTAAAACACGAAGATTGAAAACACTATATATATGTTCAATCATTGCCAATATTAGAGTCGTTTTTCCTGTTCCCTGGGCTCCGGTTACAGCTGTTGTTCTGCAACCTTTCATTAAGAATTCTATTAATTTTATTACCATATCAGCATTTTTGCCATGAATAAGTCCTTTTAGTGTTTTATCCGGTGTCTCAAACTTTCTTACGAAGAATGCCCAGGATTCACAAAATGGAGGTCTTAATACTACAACTCTGCTACCGTCTGCTAACTCATTTACTTTATAACCTGTGGCTCTAGAAAGATTTCCGGGATTGTCATACGAATAAATTTGCTGGCATATTCTTTCAAGTTCTGACTGGCTGCCAAAACTTAAAAATTCTAAATTAATTGATTTTCCGGAAAAAAAGATCCAAACCGAATCGTAGCTTCTTGGTATATTTTCATCACTAATTTTTGTTATAAACTCGTCAATGTTATTATTAATTTCATCTATTGCAACATTTTCCGGAATTCCTGATACTCCGCCAGAAACTCCATCAACAGCCATATATAATATTTCATCAACACATCCATATCCGAATTTGTTTTGATATATCCTTTGAATAACAATCTGCATTTTGTCATCAAATGTTAACTCAATATCAGTCTTGTTGTAAATATCTTCTATTTCTTCTTTCGTTATGCTATAATAAAAATCACTCCCATTATTTTTCAAAGAATCCAATTGATGTTCTTTTATGATTTCTGCTAATGCTCTTTTTCCGTATTTTTTTTTGTATAGATAAAGCAATATTTCAAATTTATCTTGAACACTTAAATAGTCTTCTCTATTAAAATAAATAATTTGATTTATATTTGACGAGTTTATATTTTTGTTTTTTACAAGAATGTCGTTTATAAATTCTTTAACAAAAATTTTATCTTGAACATTACCGAAAGGGCAATTTTGTATTGCTGCTTCTAATCTTGCTCTTTTGTTTTTTCTTTTTTCAATTTCCTCCGGTGTTAACCCTCTTTCATCTAATGATGCCTTGATTGAATTGTCTATTGTTTCTTTTACAAAAATCTCTAATGACTTAAGATTAACTTTATCATCCATTACAACATCCCCTTCTGATGTGCTAAAATTGAGCACTTTTTATTTCTCATTTTTTCTTGAGCATTTTAAAAAATTCTTCAACTAAACTTACATTTTGTATTCTACTTTCTAGCTGTTTAGGTTCTGTTTTCATTCTTCTAATTATTTCTTCGCTTAATCTTTTTAATTCCATTAAGAATTCGTAATCGTCTGTATCTTCAGGGAAATTAGTCATAAAATACCTTATAACATCGTTTTTGTTATAGAAGTCCATTAACAATGGATTTCTATATATAGCAAACATCTTTTCCAAATTAAACATTCTTGCTATAAGTTTTTTATTGAACATTGATTTTTTTTCATAGTTTCCTAGCAAATAAATTTTGTTTTTTATATTCAAATCGTAATTGTTTTTACTAAAATGTGATTTCAATAACTCTATATTCTGGTTTAAATTTATTACTGTTATATCCGATACTTCAGTAACTTTTTTTGTAATTTCAAACTGATCCCCAGAATTTATATCTACAATGACAATATCATAAACCCTTTTTGCACATGCTAATATATATGGCATTGTTGTTGCCATGTTTTTGTAACTTGTTTCGCTTTTTTTATTTGTTCCAACTAAAACATCTAGTCTATCTTTTATTAAATTTTTTGTATAGTCTTTAAAACTTTCATCACTTAGCTGTTTAGTAACAGCTAATCTATCAATTGCATCAATCCCAGATTCATCGAATAATAATTCATCAAGGGATAATTTTTTTTCAAAAAAGGCCGATTCAAGATTATTTTTTTCTTGCTGTGAATGCATAATTAATATTTTAAGATTATAGTTTGTTGCCAAGTATGTCGCTAATGATACTGCATTAAACGTTTGGCCGCACTGGCCATGTACTGGGCTCCAAAAAGATACTATAAGACTATTTTTCATGGCCTTCCTCCTTCTGGTTGCTCTAATGATTGTTCTTCTACAACTGGTGTTTGTTCTGGGATGATTGTTTGTTCAGGTTCTGGTGTTATTATTGGTTGTTGAGGAATTTGTAATTGGATATTATTTTCTACATTATTTCTATAAGTTGTAACATCAAAATTCGGGACGGTATAATCTACTACAGAAGCTTTTTGATCTGGATCTAAATAAAGAGTAGTTTTTAACTGACCACCCAAAAAGTTTGCTTCTGCCATTGCTGCTTCAAGTAAAGTTCTGTCTGCATCTGTTGTTTCTACAACAACTGTTGTATCATCAATTTTTTTAAGAACACATTTCTTTGATAATACAACGTATCTCTTTCCATTTGGCCTAACATATTCAACATCTATGTATGATCCTTCTTGGACCATTCCTCCTATCAGGCCAGTTTCAATAACACAACTTTTAAGTCTACTATCATCATTAATAGAAACATTTTTTAAATTTTCATTAATAAACGAATCTGTTATTACAGAATTTTTTTCAATATTAAAATTCGCTTTTTTTCCAATAGCCTGTTCCAAAGCTACTAAAGAGTTGCTTGGTAGATATTCAATAGGCATTTTTTTTATTTCTAATTTTTCTTCTTGTATAACTTCTCCTTTTTCTATACCTTCTTTTGCAACTACAACTTCTAATACTTCTGTACTATTTATTGTTTTAACCGAATTTGGTTTTATTTTTAAATAAATTGCTAAAATAATTGCAAATAATATTGCTGAAATCACAAACCCAATGATTGTAAAAAGTATTCTATCTCTTTTTCTATACATACATATCCCCTTACCTTATCATCTTCTTAAAATCTTTTTGGCTTGGTTTAAATTCATTATCAGCAACCATTAATATGTCTATCAATGCAAAGAGATACTCCTGTGAGAATCTTTTGAGATTGATCTTTTGATCTACTTCTTCATTTATCTTTTCTTTCAAATTTTTTATATCAAAAGGAATTTTTATTTTTTTACCTGCAACATTTAGTTCTCTATCTAAGAAAGCTAATGTTGCCTTGGTTTTAATGTAATTATTATAAATAACATTGATGTTCTTATCTTCTAAATTAACTTTACCTGATATATCTCTGATTAATTCTTTGTTTCTCGTTAGAGAAACAATGTCAAAACAATTTTGTACTAAAAAAATTTTTCCTGCAACGCTGCTTGAATTTGTGCTTACAATTACATAGTCGTAATCATTGAGTAATTCCTCATCTTCTCCTATAGTTCCGATAAGTACATCAAAACCATAGATCTCTAAAGGTCTATTGCTTACCAGTCTTTTATCAATTCCAAAGAAATTTAACGGTTTTTTACTGCTTGATAGGAGCAGAACTTTCTTCCCAATGTTTGATAACATCTTGCTAATGTGTAAAGACAAATGTTGATTACCGCTGTTTTCCTCGCCTACAAAACTTAATATCAATTTACCCCCTCCTTTTTTTGTGATATAATTTCTTTGACAGTTAGCAATGTTATATGTTATATGTTATACAGCTTAGGACAGGTTAATTTCATGTTAGCCTGTCTGTTTCTTTAGTCTCCTCAATCTTTTTTTAAATGTTCTGTATTGAAGCATTCTTTAGGTAAGAATGCTTTTAGAGCTGCTTCTACAACTTCATACTCGTGTCTAAAGTCATGGTTGTATTCATCAGCCATGACAATATATTTTTTTAAAGCTTTTTCTGTTTTTTTATCCATGTACAAAGTCTTCCGAAGCAACTCTTTAGTATCTTTACCCACGCTATGCCTCCCCTCTTTAGTAAAGTTTTTAACGCATCTTTATTTTAACATATCACATATGTGATGTCAACACATATGCGTCAAAACGCATTACTTATAAAAAATTGTGCTTAAATTAAGCACAATTAGTTTATTACTTTGTATTTTCATATAAGCTTTCTAAATATTCTTTAGAATAATTTCTTTGTTCGTAGTTTGTTTCTTGAGGTACTGTTTTTCTTGATTTTCTTTTTCTTAAAGGTATTTTCCATTCTTCTTTAATAGCTTTTATGAAAAATCCCACAGGATTCACATTATAGTTAAATTTCTTTGCATTTATAAAATATTCTTTTATTAAGTCGTAGCCTTTTAAGGCTATTAATTCTTCTAGTTCATTAATAGGAAATTCAGCTCCAGTTTCTTCGAAAAATATTTTAGATAAGATTTCTGTTTCATTCAATTTTGTTGTTTCTGCTGATTCTAAAAGATGGTTGTCTTTCGGTTTAACAAAAAACTTAACTGCTATTACTTTTTTTCCTTTTTTTCTTGTTTCATAAGTTAATATTATATCTGTTTGTTGATTGATCTCGTTAATGGCGGGAATAAGAACTTTTTTATTGAAAAGATTGAAATTATCATAACTTTTTGTATCTGTTGTGCCGGTAAAATCTCTTAATTCTTCTATAGTGAATTCTGGTATCTGTTTTTTGCAATACCTTATAGCCATTTCATAAAAAATAATTGCATATTTTCCGCTTAATTTTTTGAGTTGAAGTAAATCTAGTGCCGTATAATAATCGTTTGCTATTAATGCTTCTCTAACCGGCTTAGGTAATTCAATTACGAGGAAGTCTCCTTCTTTTTGTGTAGATGATATAAGATTAAATATGGACCAATCTCCATTATCTTTTATTACTTCAACTGACCTTTTAGAAAGGTCATGTAAACTTTTTTTAAGCTTAACATTGTCAGTTGCCGCTAAGCCTGACTTACTCTTTATTTCTGATATAGAAAACTTAAAATCGGTTTTATTTTTATTAGTTTTTAATTCATGCCAGGCTTTATGTAATATAACGTTGTATGCTTTTCTCTGTAGTGCTGATATACCATCATTAGTTATCATTATTGTTTGGTTTGGTTTTCTTAATAATTCTTTTTCCATAATTATTCACCTCACTTCGATAAATGTATTATATCTATTGCAACTTGAAATGTCAATAAAAAAGTTGCAATAAATTTTCCAAAAATCGTAGCAAGGTATTTCAAAAGTTGCAATAGGGTATTTCAAAAGTTGCAATAAGTATTTCAAAAGTTGCAATAGGGTATTTCAAAAGTTGTAATAAGTATTTCAAAAGTTGCAATAACACACTCCAAACCCAGTATTTAGGCATATTTCAAAAACCTAAAACTTTAAAACAATAATAAAAAATATAAAAAAGTTGTTGTTGTAAAATTTCAAAAATAAAAATAGGGTATTTCAAAAGTTGCAATATGGTTACAATATAATTATCGGTTGTATTATGTAAAGTAATTATAAAAAACTATGATTCTTGCTTCGCAAATGTTTTAGAAACTTATAAAATTTAAATAATTCTTAAAAGTATCGTATTAAATAATAGAAAATAATAAATACTGGCTAACGCCAGATAAAAATTATAAAAGGCAATATCTAACTGTATTTGATTTATTGGATTACCAAATTTTGCTATTTAAACATATTTGCATACTACTTTATTTGATTTTTGTCATAAAAAATATGACTTTTTTAATAAAAAACAGTTGACTTTAGTAATAAATTATAGTATACTATATATAGATTTAAGAAAGGAGTCGGTTTTAATGATTATAAGTATAGTAAATGGAAAAGGCGGTGTAGGTAAGACTGCAAGCAGTATTAATTTATCAGCAGGTCTTACTCTTGAAGGTTACAAGGTATTATTAATAGACCTTGATAAACAGGGAAATACAACAAAGCACTTTAAACTCTACAATCCTAAAAAACCGTCAATTGTTGATGTGATGATTGATGGAGTAAATCCTAGAGAAGTAATTAGACATACAGAGGTTAAAAACTTAGACCTTCTACCATCTGTTTATGAGTTAGAGGATGTACCTGATAAAATTCTCTTAGATTTAAGTAAGAGTAGAGAAAAAAGACTTAAAGAAATACAAAATCTTGATTATGATTTTATAATTATTGATTGTCCACCGGATTTAGGGATTATAACTATAAATGCTTTATGTGTGTCTGATTATGTTATGGTTCCAATGATTGCTGATATGTGGTCATTGGAAGGTTTTGACAAAATCACGAAAAAGATTGATATTGTAAGAGACAACTATAATTCAAAACTTAAACTTTTAGGTGTTTTTGTCACAATGGATAAAAACACTTCAGTAAATAAACAAATTAAAGAAAGTTTAAAGCAACAATTTAAAGACAAATTTTTCAACACTTCGATTAGGCAGGCAGAAGCACTAAAAAAATCAACATTCAATTTTATGCCGGTAATAATTAGTGATCCAAAGAGTACAGTTTCAATTGACTATAAAAATCTTGTATTGGAGGTAATTAAAAATGTCTAAAAATAAATCATTTTCAATTGGTGAAGTAGCAAAAAGCATGATGACAGATATAGTAGAAAGAGTAGAAACAACTGAGGTAAAAGCTAAAAATGATATTAGAGAAATTAATATCAATAAGATTAAACCAAGCGATAAAAATACTTTTGGAATGAGAGATATTGAAAAATTGGCTGAATCAATAAAAGAGTATGGGCAGTTAGAAAACGCAGTTGTTAGAAAAATTGTTCATCCAGAGTATGAATTTGAAATGATTTCAGGGCACAGAAGACAGGAAGCAATAAGACTTCTTGGACAAGAAACTATCCTATGTAAGGTTGTGGAAGCCGATGATTTATTAGCAGAAGCAATGCTTATAATAGCTAACTTGGAAACAAGAGAATTATCTGATTTTGAGAAATCAAATAGTGCAGTAAGGTTAGTCGAAATTGTTGAGGAAAGAAGGAAATTAGGAGAATATCAAGGCAGAAAAACAAGAGAAGTAGTTGCTGAAATGATGTCTACTGAATCAGAAAAAGTTTCTCCGGCAAAGGTACAAAAACTATTGAAGGTTCAAGACCTTATCCCGGAATTTAAAGAACAACTTGATAAAGGAGAATTGTCACTTGAAAAAGCAAACCAGCTGGCTCAAATGACACCGGAACAACAAAAAATGGTTTTTGATATGTTCGAACAACAAGGCAAAGAACTCACTGCAAAAAAAGCAAAGGAATTAAAAGATAGTCTACAAAATAGCGATAATTCAAAAGAGATCATAGAAAAAATGAAGAAGGAACTTGAGGAAAAACAAGAAGAATTACAAAAAGCAAACGAAAAACTTAAGGAAGTTGAAAATCAAAACGCAAATCTTAGTAATATTCTTAAAGATTTTGAAGAAAAAATATCTGAAATTGAGAAAGAAAAAGAATCAATGGAAAAGGAATATAACAAAAAGAAAGAAGCACTTGAAAAGGAGATTGAAGAAAAGAAAAAGGAATTGGAAAGCGAACAAAAAGCTGAAATTGAAAAAGCTACTAAAGAAAAAATACTTGAACTTGAAGAAGCTCTTAAAAAACTTCAGGAAGAAGAGAAAAAAAAGAGAACTCAACAGGAGGAAGAAATTAAGAGTTTAAAACAAAAGCTTGAAGAAAAAGAGAAAGAGAAAAAAGAAACTGAGATTAAAGAAATAAATATTGTTGGAAATATGGAAATAAAAGCCCTGGCTGAGCAAGCAAGAAAAGTATTACAATCTCTTACACAAAAAATAGCAGAATACAGCAAAATTGAAGGGTTTGAAATTACCGAAGAAGTAGAGAAGGTACTTAAAGAAATAGCAGAGTATGAAAATATGTAGAGAAGGGGCGAAAGCCCCTTTATTAAAATAAAATGGGGGAATGTAAAATGGATAAATTTATGGATAATAAATACGAGGTTAAAGAATATTTAAGACATTTTTCAAGTGAGTTAAGTGAAAAAATAAAGAATTATGCAATTGATAGAGCTTTACTGCACAGCAGATATATATTTGTCAAAACAGTTAAAGATGTTCAATATGGTTATTGCACTCACTGTAAAAGTACATTCCAAACAGCAAATATAAGAGCTTACAGTTCTGGTGCATGGACTAAAAGAGGTAAATTAAGACATAACTATGATGTACATTGCCCTATCTGTAATAGTGTTTGTAAAGTAAAGCATGAATCTTATAGCCGAAAAAACCTTTGTGATAGAGCGTATTTTGTTTATTATGAGAAATCTGTTGTAGACCCTGAAGTAATAACGGCAAGAGGTATCGTTGTTACTAGAGATTACAGAAACGATTTTAAAGATGTTGAAACGCATTATAAAATACCTTTTCTATATGTGTTTAAAATAGGTAAAGCAGTAATGCTAAGGGAAAACAATATAATGGGGTATGAGAAATGCAGGACAGTTTATACAGGATATAAAAACTTTTGTTTAAGCAGTATACGTGTTTTGTGCAGTTATGAAAGTATTCATAAAGCGGTTGAAAATACGCCTTTTCAATATAGTCCATATAAAAGATTTTTAAGTAAAAAACAAAAATATATATATTTAGATGATATGGTTGAATTCTTTGCTAAATTTTGCAGATTTCCAGTAATTGAAATACTTGATAAAATAGGCTTTGAAAAGATCGTAAATGAAAAAATAGAAAATCTTGTTAATTATGGAAATGCTATCAATTGGAGAGCTAGAAGCATTGAGAAAATATTCAGACTTAATAAACAAGATTATAGTAACCTAAAATCTATTGCAAAATCAATAAAAATAGACTCTATGTTTGTTAAACTTTATCAAATGTCTGTAAACGATGGTTCAAAACTAAAACCATCAGAAATAAATGAAATTAAAAAATTACTTGAAAATGTCAATTTTGACACATTATTAGAAATTTATAATTATTCAAAGAATATAAGAAAAACATTTAATTTCTCCTTTTTAATTCTTAACTATTTTCATAAAAGCTATCTAAATATTCTATAGAATATTTACGTTGTTCAAAATTTCCTTTCTGTGGAACCGATTTTTCAATAATTTTTTTCTTCTTTGATTTTGTACTTAAAAAATTAACCTGTTCTTGTTCTTCAGTGTTTTTTTCTTTAAGTTTAGAATTAAACTTTATTGCAATAACTTTTTTGCCTTCCGTTATTGTTTGATAGTCTAATAAAATATCTGTTTTCTCATTGATTTCTTTTATAGCAGGAGACAATACTTTTTGTCTAAAAACTCCAAAATCATCATAGCTTTTTATTTTTTCAGTTCCTGTAAGTTCCCTTAGTTCGTTTATGGTTAATTCCGGTATTTCAACTTTATTATATCTTATTGCGAGTTCGTATATGGGTACTGAATATTTTCCGGTAAGAGTTTTTATAGTTAATAAATCAAGAGTTGTATAATAATCATTTTTATATAATGCTTCTGTAATTCTTCCAGATAATTCTATCAACAACTTATCATCTTTTTTGCTTACTGACGATATTAAATGAAAAAATCCCCAATTATCTCTGTCATCTATTGTTTCAACTTTTATATTAGCTAATTCTTCTAAGCATTGTTTAAGTCTTTTATTCTCAGTTGTTCTTATTCCCGCTTTTTCTTTTAACTCTGAAATAGAAAACAGAAAATCTCTTTGATTTTTATCTTTGTATCTTAAATCAAACCATGCTTTTTGTAGAATGACATTATAAGCTTTTCGCTGAACATTAGTTATATTTTTTTTAATAGTAATAGTTTGATTCGGTTTATGTACCAAATCTTTAGTATTTTTCATAATACCACCTCAAGAAAATAATACCATATCCTAACCGATGTGTCAACACAAAGTTAGGATAGATATTCAAAAAGTTAGGATGGATATTCAAAAAGTTAGGATGGATATTCAAAAAGTTAGGATAGGGTATTCAAAAAGTTAGGATAATCTTTATCAAATACAGTTATATAGCATATTTCATTTTTCTAAAAAAATCTTTTAAAATATTATAAAAAAAATAAAAATATAAACTCATACATAACACTGCTTAACAGCAGCAAAAAAATATCAAAAAGGTATTAACTTATTTAGCGGATACTAAAGAATTGGTACAAAAAAACTGAAAATCATTTTCTAAAAAATCGTTTTAATTATTTAAAAAATCAAATGAACAAAAATAAAAAACATTATTTATCTATATATAAAGTTTTTTTGGACTGGAGAGATTATATAAGAGATTGTAAAAAGCTTGGTTATGATTTAAATATTGAATATTTAGTATTCCCTAAAAATCTAGAAGAAGAACACATAAAAACAATCAAACTTATCAAATATAAAGAAAACGAAGAATTAGACAAGAAAATAAAAAAGAGATTAAAAACTTTGAATAAATTTTATTTTGAATATAAAGATTTATTTATAAGACCAGCTGGAAGCACAAAAGAATTAATAGAAGAAGGAAAAGTCCTTCATCATTGTGTAGGAAATTACATAAAAGATTATGTTGAAGGAAGAACAAATATATTTTTTATTAGAAAGAAAGAAGAACCTGAAACGCCATTTTATACAGTAGAAATAGGGAAGAGTTGGCGTACAGGTGACTTAATAATTAGACAATGTCGCAGTTACAAAAATACAACACCTGAAGAAAATAACGATTTATTTGTAAAAGAATTTATTGAAATCTTTGAAAAAGAAATATTTTCCCAAAACAAAATTTTATTATCTGCATAAAAAATATATTAGGTGGGTGCTTAAATTGAGCACAATAATATATAGCGGGTTGACTTAAGTAATAAAACATAGTAGAATATTTGTAAAGGAGAGATTTTATATGAATATGTTTGAAGTCTTAAAAAATCCCAAAATTAATAACAAAAGAGGTGAATGTATGAATATACCAGAGAGAAATCAATACATGAAAGAAGTAGAAAAAATTGAAAACGAAGAAATAAGGAGCTCTTTGATAGAGCTCTATGACCATCTTACTGGTAAAATCCAAATAAATAATGTAAATAAACAAATAAAAGAGTTACTATGTCTAATGTTTACTAATGAGAAAAGACCATTGGTACCTTTGGAATTTTTTGATACAATATTATCAAGGGTTATTTTTTCGATTATGTATGAACTTCCGAAACTGTATACCGTTAAAGATATAATAGAACTTACCGGTTATAGAAAACAGAACATTCATAAGGATATTAAAAATGAAAAGCTTAAAGGAGAAATGAAAAACGGAGAATACGTATTTACCGAGGAACAAGTTAACGAATATTTGATTAAAAAAGGATTTAATACAGAAAAAAAATGTGAAGTCGACGGCTGTACTAATAAATTCTATGCAAAAGGATATTGTCAAAAACATTACAGGGCATTAAAAAGGGCCGGGAAAATATAATTTAAAATATATAATTAAATTAGATCTAAGGAGGGTATAATGAGAAGAAAGTTTTTACCGGTATTATTTGTTTTTATACTGTCGATATTTATGTTGTCTAGTTGTGGCAGTAACAATTCTTCAACCAAAACACTTTCTCCAGGCGAAACAGTTGAAAAATTTTATCTTCTTGCAAATGATGGTAAATACACAGAAGTTGAAAAGTATGTTTCTGAATCTAACTTGAATATTATCAACAGTTTAGGAAGTTTACAAAGTGTTTGTGATTCAATGACAAAAAATTGTACAGTTGAAAATGTAGAAATAGTTAGTGAATCTGTTGTTGGAGAAGGTGCGACAGTTGAAGTTATAGTAAGTTTTAAGAATAGCCAAATACCTACTAATAGAACTTTAAAACTTATAAAAGAAAATGATGTTTGGAAGATTAATAATTAATAAGGGTGATTATATGAGTGATGAAAAAATTGTTATATATCCAACAACAGAAGATAATATAGGTAAACCAAATCTATTTATTGATGAAGATAAAAACTCTTTAATTTCTAAAATTGCTTCTTTTACAAACATAGATCCGGAAAAGATTTCAAAAGCAATTGATAAATATCCTGATGATATAAGAAAATATGAAGAATTTACGAATGAAGAACTGAATAAAATCGAAGATGTTTTGTATTTATTATCATTTTTGTAAGAGGGGTTTCTTATGGTAAGGGCGGTATTTGAAGGTGAAGTTAAGAAAGGACGAAATTATATAATTGTCGATGATGTTGCAACTCAAGGTGGAACTTTAAGTGAATTAAGAAGTTATATAGAAAAAAACGGTGGACATGTCGTTCTTGCTTCAACTTTGGGTTATACTCAATTTTCTACTATTCTTGCCATAAGGCAAAATAATATCGAGGAACTAGAAAGGAGATTTGGTAGAGATGAAACAGAAAAATTTCTTAGAGAGTACGGAATTGCAGACAGAATTGAGCAACTCACAAATAGTGAAGCAAGATATATATTGTCATTCAATAGCCTTGACACAATTAGAGAAAAGGCTAATGAAATTAGAAATAGACAATATACACAAGAAATTGGACAAAATGATGGAAGAAGATCCGTTCTTCGAGAATTAAATAATAATGAGGGGTATAAAACAATGCAAACTCAAAGAGATATTGATAAAGAAAGATTTTCTGAGGTATTTTCGAGAGTTTTCAATGTTAGTAAACAAGAAGTTTTAGATTTTCTCGAAAAAGATGAAAATGGAATAAAGAACATATTTTATCATCCATCTTCTTTTAAAAACGATATTTCTTTTGTAAATAAAATTAACGACTTTAAAGAGTTAAATACATTTTTTAAAAATTCAGATTTTAATTACCAGATTAGTAGTAGTACCGATGCAAAAAAATACATGCAAAGTCTTTTAGAAGATTATAAAGATAAAGAAAAATTTGTTTGTATCTTTTTGAATCATCAAAATTATGTAATAGCACACAGAATATTTGAAGGAACCGTTGACCAAGCTCCTGTATATCCAAGAGAAATTACAAAATTAGCTCTTAATTATGATGCAAGTAGCGTAATGTTAGGGCACAATCATCCAGCTGGTTCTTTATCTCCAAGTTTAGCTGATGAAAAAACTACTCAATATATAAAAGATGCCTTGGAAACTGTAGGGGTTAAAGTTCTGGACCATATCATTGTTGCTAATAATGAACAATATTCTTTTGCAGAAAATTTTAAAATTAAAGAAGAATCATTAAAATATGAATTTAATTATCAGTCAACAAAATACAAATTTCAAGGTAGTTATTATGATATTGATGATATAAAGAAATTATATAAAGAGTATGGTAAAAAATTAGAGGCAGATTTTAATAAAAATAATCTTGAAAAATTTAATGAACTTAAAAAAATTGTAGAAGCGGATAAAAAGCAAAATTTAGAATCTCTTAAAAAGGGTACTATTGAAAATGTTATAGAAAGGGAATTATAAATTTTTAAGTAAGAGACAAAAGTCTCTTTTTTATAATTTGATAGTTGACTTTGGTAATATTTTTTAGTATAATTTATATAGAAGTTAATATTTTTAATTTAAATGATTGGGAGGTATTTTGTTTATGTTTAATAAAATTGAAAGTTTTTATAAAGTTATTCCGGATGAACACGGGAATTTATTTATCGAGAATGGCAAAAGAAAGCTTATTCCAAGGACAGCTGATTATTTTTATTTTGTGTTTGGTAATCAATGCAAAACAAAAGATGAAGCAGAAAAATTATGCGAAGAAGGTAAGGCTTTAAAAATTACTGGCGAACAATTGTATAAGCATTATTTCAATTGGACTGATGATGAGTTGTATATGAATTTTTACGGATACGACTTGAAAACAAAAGAATTTTTAAAAGAAATAAGAGATAGTCTTGGATTTATCCGTGAAGATCATGGGTGGGATGAAGAAAAATTAATAGATTCTCCCCGAAAAATTAAGTGTTGGGATAATGTAAATGAAGTAGAAATAGGGAGAAATGATAAAGGTGAGTGGTGTGCCCAATTTGCTGTGCAAACTGCTATAGACGATTATGATATCGTCAAATATTTCTTTTTGAATGAACCTTCAAGGGATGATATTATTACTTTAGACTTTATTTCAAGAATTGAATTTAAATTTTTTATGAGACATATAAAGCCTACTTTTGTATGTTGGGAGTGTGGTGTTGAAACTCACTGGCTTGACATTAAGGGAGATATATTTAAAAAATATGAAGCACTCGAAGATAGGTATTGCGGGTGCTAATAAAGAAAGGAGATTTTTTATGTTTGTGTTTGAGGTAGGTAAGCTTTATAAAGAAGGTGTTACTTCGTATCAGGAAGGAACAAAATTTGACTTTACAAAATCAGGAGCTATTTTAGAACTGTTTTTTGAAAGACCTTCGGAGAAAGAAATTGAAGATGTTAAAGCAGGTAGATTTGAAATGGGTTTTTACGAAAAAGAAGATTTAATTTTTATGCTGTTTAAGTTCGGTAATGGTCCTTATATGGATGCACCTTATAGCGTTCATTTATCGGAACCTTTTGAATTTATGAAAATAGAGCCTGGTTTTGGTTTTGGTTTAACAATTCTTTTAATTGATTCTTCAACAGGTATCCTTAAAGCTGTTAGATATGTCAGTTTATCAACTGACTTTTCTCAACGGTTCAAGCTTGCCGTTGAAAGACAAAAGAAAATGTCTTTTAATAAAGATTTATACTTACTAAAAATTCAAAGTGTTTTTAATAACTATTCCACGAAAGATTTAGTTTCCAGAGCTGATGCATGGTGTAAAATAAAATAGTTTTTGGGGTTTTTATGAGAAAAACTGTTCGAGACTGGAGAGTTGAGTGAATTGATACTTTGGGAAGCACTAATGATTTAGAGGTTATTGTTAGTAGTTTCCCGGAAGATGAATGTATTTTTAAAATTCTCTTTCGTTAATTTTTGTACAGGATGTTAATCCTGTTTTTTATTTTTTGTTGTGTTTTAGATTGTGATTCGTTTTTTTGGCTACTCTTTGTTTTTTTATACTTTAGATGTGTATTAAATTGTGGTACTTATGTTTGTTGTTTTTATTTATTGTTTTCTACTGTGTTATATTTTGTGGTTCTGGATTTTTATTAATCCTTCATTTTTAGGTTTTTGCGTGTATATCATTTTATGATTAATTTCTTTTTCTTGTGTTTTTTTCTTCTTTTTTTATTTTATTCATATTTTATGGTACATAATTCCTTCTTAACTTTGATTTATGCCGTTTTTTGTGTGTATCATTTTGTGATTCTTTTTAAATATTTTTCTTATTGTATTTTTGTTTGCTTTATAAAATGTGGCACATTTTTGATGTTTTTCCTTGGATTTTTAATCTTTTAGTGTGGTTTAATTCGTGGTACATGGGTAATTTTACTTAAGATTAGTATTTTTTATATTTATTATGCTTAGCAAGCGATAGGCCACCCAAAAATTCTGCACTCATAGACCTTGTAATTCTAAACTGCTAGGGTATTTCTTCGAAGAAAAAGCTTATATTTATTTTTTTCTGTGAAATTAACTTTGGCATTGCCCCCCCAAAATTCCGTAAGGCAGGATAAGGATGATGCTTTCGCCTTAACATATTACAGGCAAAGCCTGTAAAATAGCGGATTTTAGATGTGATGCAATTTTTATTAGTTAGTTGAAATGTGATGTAGTTATGAGTTATAATATTTAATATATCAGAATTTATTAGTGATGAAATTAATATGAAGGAGGTTTTTTATGCCAAGGCTTACAATTACATTTGATGACAACACATACAACACTATAGTTAGTATTGCTAAGCATGAAGGTGTAAGTGCTTCAGAAATTGCTAGACAAGCAATAGAAAAAGGTTTATCTGTTGAATGGTACAACAAGAATATAGACCATATAGCAAAAATTACTCGTGAACAAATGGATATAGTTATTAGACCTCATATAGAAAGGCTTGCAAAACTTACATCCAAGGGCGGACATATGGCAGCTACCGCTGCATTTTTAAATGTTCAAGCATTACAAGACCTCGTACCTGATCAAAAAAGAGATGTTAGAGAAATGTACGAGAAAGCAAGAAAAAAAGCAGTAGAGTACATGAAAATACCAGTAGATAAATTTGAAGTTTTTGAAAATGAATAAATTTTATGTGCTCAATTTTAGCACCGGAAGAGAGGGGTTATTTTGAGTAGAGTTATATTTAAATTATCATTCAAGCACCCAAACTTAAAAGATACTGTAAGTAAAAATATATCTCATGTTCAGTACATAGGCACTAGATCTGGAGTAGACAAAAGTATAACTGAGAGTGATCTTCAAAAGGAACTTGAGAAAGGTATTTCTGAAGATGAAATATATGCAAACTATATTAATGAAAGGCCTCGAAGTCATGGTCTTTTTGGTAAAGATGGTATAGAAGATATAGAAAAAGTTAAAAAAGAACTATCTTCTAATACGGGCTTTGTATGGCGTGCAATAGTATCTTTAAAGGAGGAAGATGCTATTGAAAACGGTTTTGATAATAAAGAAAAATGGCAGGAGCTTATTCGTGCTAAAATGCCTGATATCGCATATGAAATGGGAATAAAGTTAGAAAATCTTAGATGGTGTGCTGCTGTACACATGGAAAAAGGACACCCACATACACATGTTATGTTTTGGGAAAAAGAACCTGAGAAAATAGTTGGTGCTGTTAAAGAAAGCACTTTAAATGCAATCAGAAAATCATTAACAGATATGGTTTTTGAAAATGAAAGGCAGGTGCTTTTAACAGAAAAAAATATAATGCGTGACTTACTAAGGGATTTAGCTATTAAAAGTGTTGGGGACGTTGTAAAAGATATAAAAGAATTTAATGATATAGACTTATTAACCGGTAAAACTGAAAAAAGCGAAATGGCTCCAAAACTTTTTACAGAAGATGAGAAAAAATTGATGGAAGATATAAAAGAATTATCTAAAATGCTGCCTCAACATGGAAGAATAGCTTTAAAGTTTATGCCAGAAGATGTAAAAACTAAAGTAAAAGAAATAGCAGAATATATTTTGAAACAACCTACATTTGCTTATGCTGTTGAAAGGAACCTCAAGGCAACTGAGGAATTAACGAAAATGTACACAGGAAAAAGTGAAGATGTAGAAAAAGCAAAGAATAAAGCGTATGCTGATTTAGTTAATAGAATATCTCAAGTAATACTCAGAGGATCTTTGGAAATTACAAAAAATAATTATCTTATTATAGATCCGGATAGAGCTAAAACAGCTGTTGAAATTATAAAAAGGTCCAAAGGTGATATTAATAGCACTTTTGAACTAAAAGATATTTGTAGTAAATTATGCAATTACTGTATAAAGGTGAATCTTCCCTCTGAAGAAACAGTTAATGGTGTATTTAATTATCTGAATAAAGAAGGTTATATATGCAGTATCGAAGATGTAAGAAATATTTATAATAGTGTAAAAAACGAATCTAAGGATGTAAGTTTATCTAATAAAGAGTTAAATAATTGCTTGACTGTACTTAAAGCAATTGGTATAGACGAAATAAAAAGCATTGAACTTGTTAAAAACTCAATTAATGATAGTGTTAAAAATATAGAAGAACTTTTATCAAAGTACGAAAAAGAAGGTTTATTAAAGAAAAATAAAAAATCTTTTGAGTTAACTCAAAAAGGATATGAACTATTGCTTGTAACAAAGGATTTAACTAAATTGCAAAAAGAAATAATAAAAAATTTGAAAAATGATACCGATATTGAAAAACTGTTAAACAATAAAGAACTTTTAAAGGCAGCAGCAAAAACTAAAGTTTTTGATGATGTTAAGTTAACTAAATTTGACTTAAAGATAAAAGAAGAATTTGGTAAGGATAATCTTCTTAATTTAAAGGATCTCGAAAAAAGATTGTTACTAAAATATAAAAAAGATATCGAAAAAGCAAAGAGAGAATACGATTTCTATAAAGCGAGAATTGAGAAACTTTATCTAAATGGTTATCTTGATTTTAATAAAAAAACTGGTTTCTATTCTTTTAATGAAAATGGAATAAAAGCTTTAAAGAACATTTCAAATAAATTTGAATTTACCAAATTTGATTCAAATGTGACATTGTGCTATATACCTAGTGATGGAATAGATGGCACAGAGTTAAAAATTTTATTATATAAAGAAATACAAAATAGAATTGCATTGGAGTTGTACAAAAATATTAGCTTGCTACTTCAGAGAAAAGATATTAAAGAATATATACATGTAGACGAAAACGGAAATATAGAAGCTACTCCAAAAGGAAAGGATATTGAAAAGAAAATAGATGAAGTAGATAAACTTATAAGTAATAACTTTTCAGAGGACCATATAAAGGCATTGAAAGTATTGCTAACTCAATTAAAACTTGAAGGTGGTATTATTAATATAAAAAATCTTTTAAATGTTTTAGAGAAAAATATACCTAATAAAGACGCTGATAGTCAATACAAATATCTGATTAAAAGAATGGATAACTTGTGTAAGGAAGGTTACTTAAAATTTGAAGAAGGTAAATATTATATTACTCAAAAAGGAATTGATAAAAGAAATGAAATTCTTTACCCAGAGAAAGAAATGATAATTAAAAACATTGATTATCTTAAGAAAATAGGATTTATAGATCCTTCTTCTAATATTCTAAAAAGCCGTACAATAGATAAAATTAAAATTGATGATGACTTGAAAAAGATTTTAAATATTGCCGATAAATATTATGGAAACCTTGATATAGAAAGGATTAAAAGAGACAATATAAGATTAGTAAATAGCAAATATTTAAATAATACATACGAAGAATTAAAGACAGATATAGACGTAATAAAAAGAAATTTAAAAGTATCTAATATAAAAGATAAAACCATATCAAATTTAACAAAAACTCTTTTAGTTTCCGGTGTTGACTATGAAAACGTCAAAGTTATACTCAATAAATTTTTTACTCAAAATGACGAAGATAAACTTAAGACTGTAATTGAAAAAGCTTATAAAAAAGTTGCTGAAAATAATGCTTTTGGAAGGTTGACTGTCATTTCTAAAGACGATTGGTCTTCTATGTTTAGATCAATTGGTATAAACCCACCACCAGATTATATGTATAAAGGAGTTTTAAATTTAAACAACTCTTTAGGACTTGCTTCTATTGTAAATCAAATATGGAAAGCCGCATGGAATAATTTAGAATTCCAAAAAAACAAGACGGTTATGCAAGCTGAATATATGAAAAAACAATTACTTAAAGAGAATTCAAAATCTAAACAAGCAATCAAAGAAGAAATTAAGAAGAATAAATCATCTAGCTTATTTAGAGATGACGAACTAGAAAATATATAATTTTCTTTTTAAACAAATCTTTAAAATGTTTATAGTATTTTTTTGTATGTGATATAGACATATATATGTTGACATCACATGTATGTTTTGTTATAATATAAACAAAAGATTATAAATTCTTTTATTGAATGTATACAAAAATATTGTATAATTTTATCAATATAACGAAGGAGGGCAAAGAAGGGATGTTATTATGTCGATTTATATAAGAGAAAATCAACTTTCGCCGGAAGCAGTTAAAGAGATGTACAAAGCCCCTAATAAGAGTTTATTTGTTAGAGAAGCAATCGAATTTTATGTGCATTATGGAAAAAATATTCAGAATGAATTAAAAGAAATGAAAGAACTCCTTTTAACTGTTTTAAACACAAATATAACTGATAAGAATCAGAGCAATATTCTATATAATAATCAAATTAACACTTCGAATTTTCCACGTAGCAATAATAATGAAAGTACCAAATCTAATATTCAAGATACTCAGAATAATAAAATAAGTGATTCAAAAGAAATATTACAACAAAAATCAGAAAACAAAATAGAATCATTAAAAAGCAACATTGATATTACAGAAGACAAGAAAAAAGATATAGAAAAACAGATTTTGAGATCTATTAATATGATTCTTTAAAGGAGGGTTATAATGAGAATTGCTGTAGATGTCGGGTTTGGTTTTATAAAGGCTATGAACGAAAACGGTGAAAAAATCAGATTTCCTTCAATCGTGTGTAAAAAAAATGAAAATTCTTTAAAAGGCATTGTTGGTGGTGCTGGCGATGATTACTCAGTTACTTACTGGGAAGTTAATAAAGATGGTAATTATGAAAATGAAAAAAAATTATACATCGGAGATGCTGGTTTATCAAATGGTGGAACAAGAAAATGGGAAGATAAGGACAAATTTAATGTAGAAGATTTGAAAATCTTTATTGTTACTGCTGTTGGTTTGTTAAATCCGCAAAACGAGAAAGTTGATCTTTGTTTAGGTTTGCCAATGAGTTACTACTTAGAGAAGAAAGATGAACTTAAAGAAGGACTCAAGGATTTAAATGCTAGAGTATCAATATTCGGACTTAAAAATCTTAGAATGATTGAATTTGAATCTATATTTGTATTTCCGCAGGGTGCAGGAGCTTACTATTCAAGTTTTTGCGATATAAAAGGAAATATAACTGATTATGATTTAGCCCAATCTAATGCGGGAGTTATTGATATAGGGTTCAGAACTGTTGATTTTTTGGTTATGATGAAGGGAAGAAATGGTATTCAAATAGCAGACAATTTAAGCGGAAGTTTAGAAGAAGACGGCATGAATGTTGCTTTTCAAAACATTCAAAAGTCAGTTTCAGAAAAAGTGTTTAAAGAAGTTGCTTTAGAAGAAATTGAAAAGGCTGTACTTTGGTTTAACTCAAAGTTTGACTTTCGAGGCGAAACTATAGATATAACTCAATATGAAGACCAGGCATACAAAGAATTGGCCGAAGAGATATGCTCAAAAATAAAAATTCGTTGGGGTTCTGATGGGGATTTGTTGAGCAGAATAGTTATAACTGGCGGTGGTGCAGAAGAATTATTTCCTTATATAAGAGAAAAATTTGATACAGCAGTTATTCAAGAGGATTGTGCTTTTGGTAACTGCAAAGGCTACTTGGCTGCTCAAGCTTTAAAAATGAAATCAGAAATGGGTGAAGCATAAAAGGAGGCATTAAAAAATGCCGGATTTAACAGGTAAGAAAAACAGAAAAGCATTAAAAATGAGAGCGATTTTTGTAATTGCAGTATTGTTTATAGATTTTGTCTTTTTGCCTTGGTTAATAAAACTTCCAATTATGTTACTAAAAAATCAAAGTATAGATGATTGGATTAACTATGGTATATTAAATTCAATTAAAGATATATTTTTCGACGAATTTTTAAGAATAATATTTTTGATTTTACAGGGAGCAGTAATTACATTTATTATTACAATTTTATGGAATACAAATAAAATAAAAAGACCTTACAAAGTAAATGATGGTATAGGCGGTCCTGAAGCTGCTGGTAGCGGTCAACATGGTACAGCTAAATTCATGACAAAAAAAGAAATAGAAAAGTCTTGTGGTGTCTGGATTACATCTCAAGAACTGAAAACAGGTGGCATTATATTTGGAAAGGAAGATTTAGATGGCTGAGAAAATTTATTATGAAGCTGAAGACGCACACACTCTTATTATTGGTACTACACGTTCAGGTAAGTCAAGAAAAATCATTCTTCCTTCCATTTGGGCTATAGCACAATCCGGAGAGTCAATGGTATTTGGTGATCCAAAAGGAGAACTTTATATAACTACTCGTGAATATTTAAAAAAAATGGGCTATGAAATAATCGTCCTAAATTTAAGAACTCCTGCTATGGGTAATCAATGGAATATGTTGGAGATGGTTATACAAGCAGTTGAAAAAGGTAATATATCAAAGGCTACAGAAATTGCATGGGATATAGCTTCAGTAATTGTAAATCAAAAACCATCTACTGGCGAACCTATTTGGCAAAATGGTGAAGAATCTACAATAGCAGCACTTATACTAGCAGTCTGCATGGAGGCGGATTTTAGATTTCAAAAACATATGGCATCTGTATATTACCTTCTTGCAGAATATGGAGTACCATTAGATGATGAAACAGTACCCTTGAATGAATATTTTGATAGACTTCCGGCTACACATCCTGCGAAAGGGGCATTTGCTACAGCTCGTATTGCACCTTTAAAGACTAGAGGAAGTTTCTTTACTACTGCTTTAGCTGATTTAAGACTATTCTCAGATCCTAACATAGCTGATATGTGCTCAAAAATGGACCATAATCTTAGAGATATAGGTATTAAAAAAACAGCAGTATTTTTGATTGTTCCTGATGAACGGGCTACTAGAAATGTCCTTGCTACACTTTACATAGACCAATTGTATACGACACTTGTTGACCTAGCAAATGAAACAGGTGGCAGAATACCTAGGAGAGTAAACTTTATAATCGATGAATTTGGTAACCTCCCTCCAATACCTCATTTCGATAAAAAATTAACAGTTGCCGGAGGTAGGGGTATCAGATTTAATATAGCTATTCAGGATTTTGCACAACTGGAAAAATTATATGGAAAAAATGATAAGACTATCCGAGGAAACTGTCATAATTGGATATACATTCTTACCTCGGATCCCGATACAGCTAAAGTTATTTCTGAAAGAACAGGACAATATACAGTACAAACAGAAAGTGCGAATACAAGTTTACAATCAAAAGGTAGTAATAGTTTTGGAGCAGGAGCTTCTTTAACAGGTAGATCATTATTAATGCCTGATGAGATAATGAGATGGCCTGATGGAAAAAGTCTTGTATTGAGGGTTAGAAGAAATCCAGCAATATTTGATGCTCCCGATTTAACAAAATATAAAGCTAATCAAGATTTTGGATTTACTCTTGATAAAACTTACAATCAAAATGTTATTAAGGAAAGGTGGGATAATACACCAGTAAGAGAAGTACAAGAAACACAAATATGGCTTCCTGAAATAAAGAAGGAGGTGACATCTGAAAATAGTTCTGAATTTAAAGAGATGATTAACAAAGAAAGTTTAGAATCAGAAGATTTTTTATAGTGTGCTCAAATTTAGCACAAAAACAAAAAATAATGAGGAGGTCATTTTATATGAAAAATAAAATTTATAATTTTCTTAAAAAGAATGAGAAAAAAATATCAATGCTGTTTGTGATAGCTGTATTTTCGACAATGTTTATAAGTGTATGTTATGCTGATGATCCTAAACTTATCACAGGAACAGTCAACTTATTTAAGCAGCTTACCAAATGGTTGCTTCTAATCATACCTACTGGAACTGGTGCTTTTGCAGGGTGGCAAGCTTTTCAGAAGTCCATGTCTGAAGATGAAGCTGTTATAGCCCAGAAAAACAAAATAATTAGAAACACTATTATAGGTGGTGCTATTGCAATGACAGCTGATGGTTTAATTGCAGCTATACTTAATTTCTACAAGTAAGAGTATGTTAGATTGCTTTATTAGTTTCTCTTTTTACATAAAAAAAGACGCATTTTTAAAGCGTCTTTTTTTAGAAAGGGGTTCATTATGATAAATGAATTGTTAAAAGGTATGCTTGCATTCTTTTTCACAAATTTCTTAACGGAATTAATAAATACATTTTCAGAATTTTTGGTTAACATTATGGCATTATCGCTGAAAGTTTTGGAACTGCCATTTGTTAAAAATGGCGTTACATATGCTCAAACTTTAGCTTTTGCACTATTGGCTGCTAAAGTTATCTGTGAAGGAATTAATCAATATATTTTATATCAATCAGGAGATCCGGACGCGGATCCTTCCGGATTAATAATTCGTACTGGGCAAGCAATAGCTGTTATTAGCACACTTCCGTGGATAGTGCTTCAAATTTTCACATTCGGAACGAAAGTAGCTACCGATGTAGCTAACTTAAACTTTGGGAATATGACTGTTACTGATCTTAAATTTTTATCTGCGTTTGTAGCTTCAACTAATGGTATGCCTATTGCTATTATGTCAATAATTATTGTGATTATGATACTAATAATTGCTGTTCAAGCAACAATTAGAGGTGCTGAACTTGCTTTAATGGCTGTACTAGGACCAATTATGGCACTTAATTTAACAGCCAACAATCATAATGTGTGGAGTTCATGGATTAAACAAGTCATTATAATTTGCGTGTCTCAGGCTTTGCAGATATTCATGATTAAAGGAGCTTTCACTTTAGTAGCAACTGGTATAAGCACAAATGGACTTTTATTGCTGTTTGGTTGGCTCTGGGTAACAATTAAAACTCCAAAATATCTACAGCAATTTGCTTATTCAACAGGTTTTACAGGTGCTATTGGAGGGACAGCAAAACAAGCTAGCACTATGGCAGTTATGAAGATGGTAATGTCAAAAGGAGGTTAATATGGAGGCTGTAAACTTTGTTTCTAATTGGACTAATTATCTTCTTCTTCTTATTCCTCCTGGTGCCGGGTTAATGGTAGCTTATCATGCTTTTAATTCATCAATTTCAGAAGATGAAGGTGTTAAAAATAATGCAAAAATTAGGATAAGAAACACAATTATGGCTTCTATCATAATGGAATCAATTGTAGGACTTATTGCAATAATAAAAAAATTTTATTTATAAAGGGGGATGGTTGAATGAAAGAAGAACTCGAAAAGGATTCTCTACAATATTTCGTTCCTCCGAATGTTTCTGCAAGATTTGAAATAATAGATGGTTTTGGTTTCAAAGAACTATTTATATGTATTATTGTCCTTGCAATAGGTTTGTGTATTAATTATATATCAGGGTTTATAGTTAATACTCAAACCATTAATATTGAAGAACTCTCATATGAAGAAAAATTAAATTTGGATATAGAAGATGGTATAGAAGTAGTAACTATAAAAAATCCTGTTATTCCAACACCTGTAAGAGTAATTATATTCTTAGCATTACCAACATTTCTTGCCTTTTTAATTGTAAGAAAAAATCCAATTACAGGTATATGTATATCAGATATGATAAAGGCAAGAAACGAATTTAATAAAAAACAAAAAAGATACCTTTATAAATATGAATCCGGAGGGTAATTTATATGTCTAAAAAGAATGTTAAATCGGAAGAAATTAAAGACATCAAAAAAAAGACAGCCCAAGATTGGATGCCAATAGGTGATATTGAAAAATCAATTGTATATAGAAAAGATAAATCTCTAGTTGGTATCTTAAGATTAATGCCTTTAAATATTGACCTTTTATCAAACAATGAGAAAAGACGTATAATTAATTCTTTACACGAAGTAATAAATGGAGAAAATGAGGCCTTTCAGATATTTTGTATAGGTAGACCAGTTGATTTAAACAGCTATTTAGAATGGTTGCAAGATAAATTGAAAAAATCAGATGAAAACTTTACAAGAAAACAAATATTGAAATCTTATATACAGGAAGTTTCAGAAATAGCTGCTTCCGGAGAAACAACAGAAAGAAGATTCTATGTTATTTGGTCTTTTAGAAAAAAAGCTGGTCTTAAGAGTGAAGAAGAATTGATTAATAAATTAAAAGAGATGAAATCTAAATTTACTAATATTGGTCTTAAGGCTTCTATATGTACTGATGACGAGATTATTGATCTATATTCTCTTTTCTGCAATCCTGTTCAGGCAGCCTATGAAAGAACTGAAATCAATTACCATTATGCAACTATACTTGAGGACGATTAAGGGGGAATAAAGATGTCTAATAAAATTAAAGATGAAGTTAAAGTAAATTATCATATTTTAAATGTAATAACTCCTACTGCTATCGAATTTTTCCCAAATTATTTTATCTTTGGAGAGAATTATGCTAAGGTTTTATTAGTTACTGCTTATCCTCCGAGAGTAAAAATGGGATGGCTTTCTAGAATTGCTAATATGGAAGGTGTTACTTGTAGTATACATTTAACTCCAACTGATCCTTCTAAATTAATTGAAAACATATCAAAAAGTATAGGTGAACTTGCAGCAAAAATAAATAATGGCGGTTCTGCGCTTATGATGCAAAGGGCTGAGCAACAATATAAAGACGCAAACTTGCTATTACAAAAAATAGACCAAGAACAAGAAAATGTATACTATGTGTCTGTAGCTATAATGATAACAGCTCCTACAAAAGAGCTTCTTGATAGAAAATCAAGAAAAATTGAAAGTATTTTAGCTGGTTCGAAAATGAAAGGTAGAACACCAATGTTTCGTCAAGAAGATGCACTAAGTGCTGTTGCGCCTTTCGGTTATTGTCCTCAGACAATTAAAGATATTTCTGATAGGAATATGCCTTCTTCAACAATAGCAGGTTCATTTCCTTTTGTTAATTCAGGAATAAACGATATGAAGGGGATTGTCTTAGGAAAAGATAGAAATGGCGGAATTGTTCTTATAGACTTGTGGAGCCGCTCAGGTGACAGAACTAATTCAAATTTAACAATACTAGGTGCTCCGGGTGTTGGTAAATCTGCAACTATTAAACATATATTTACATTTGAGTATGCATTGGGTACTACAATCATTATAATTGATCCGGAAAGAGAATACAAAGAACTCTGTGAAAATGTTGGCGGTCAATGGATAAATTGTGGTGGAGGATTAGGAGGTAGAATAAATCCTTTACAAGTTAAAGAAGTGCCTACCGATGACGACGATGAAAATGATGTTTTGTACAAAGATGAAGGAAAAGGAGTTGGGGCTCTTGCACTCCATTTCCAAACATTAAGAACATTCTTTAATCTTTACCTTAAAGATATAGACAATATGGATTATGCTGTGCTTGAAGAAGTTTTGGAAGAGTTATACTTCTCAAGAGGTATTACTTGGGAAACAGATACAAACAAAATACCAAATGAGCAATATCCTATTATGTCAGACCTTTATGAGTTGCTTTATTTAAAATCTCAAAAAGAAGATAATAGTATAAAAAAACCGAGATATGAAAAGTTAGCTTTGCTTTTAAGAAAAGCAGCTATTGGTGCTGATGCTACTTTATGGAACGGACATACGACAATAAGTAAACAGTCCAATTTTATAGTCTTAGATACATACGATTTACAAGACGCAGACGAATCAATAAAAACTACACAATATTTCAATATTTTAACATGGTGTTGGAATCAAATATCAAAAGATAGAAGTGAGAAAGTTTTGTTGGGTGCCGACGAAGCATATTTAATGATTGATCCTGATGTGCCCCAGTCCATAAAGTTTTTAAGAAATGTTTCTAAGAGAATAAGAAAATATGAAGGTGGTTTGGCAGTTATAAGCCATTCAGTTGTTGATTTTCTTGATCCGACAGTTAAACGTTGGGGGCAAGCATTACTTGACAATCCAAGCTATAAACTGTTCATGGGAGCCGATGGAAAAAACCTTGAAGAATTAACGAACTTAATGAATCTTACCGAGGCTGAAATTGAACTTTTGGCTAAAAAAAATAGAGGTCAAGGTCTTTTTATGGCAGGTTCACAAAGAATTGAAGTAAATATAGAATTAAGTGATTTTGAGTTAAAATTGTTTGGTAAAGGAGGCGGTAGATAATGGCCGCTCCTTTAGCAGCAGCAGCTAAAGTAGCTGCTAAGAAAATTTTTTTAGATGTTATAGAAGATCCTTCATCTATTTTTAAATATATTTGCATTTTACTAGGTATTATCTCCGGTGTTTTTATAATTTTTATTCTTCCTTTTTACGTTATGACTAATATACCAAGCTTACTTTTAGGCTCGTCAGATCAAGCTATTGCTAATGCACAAATAATAAAGAAATATCAGGATGTTGTAGATGACAAAAAATCAGAACTTCAAAAATGGATAGATGATAAAAAAAGATCACTTAGTTGTGATTCATATGTAATTAATTTTAACTTTGATTTATCTTATTCTCAACTTATAGCTATTGACGCAGTTAGATATTCGCAGAATTTTAGTGGGGTTAATAATGAAAAAATAAGTAAACTTATCGATTATTTTATTGTAAAAGATGTTAAAACAGAAAAATATACAGTCAATGTTACATATACCGAAACTATTAAAGGAATTGATGGAAAACCCGTTTTAGGAATTGACGGAAAGCCTTTAACAGTTAAAAAGACCAGAACAGAAACAAGAACAAGGGGTATTATAAATGTTTCTGTAAAAAGTTTTGATGATGTTCTTAAAGCTCTAAAATTTGATGACACAGAGAAAATGCTTGCAAATAACTATTTGATTACTATGAACAGCGTTGACATTGAAGGAAATTTCAATATTTATGATGATATTAGTTTAAGTGATTTGAAAGAATATCCTCCAGGGGATTCACATATTCCGTTGTTTTTTCAATTTGATGCAAGATGGGGTAATGCAAGTTATGGTTCTAGTACAATTAAATCTGCCGGTTGTGGTCCGACATGTTTAGCCATGGTAGTAGTTGGCCTTACAGGAAAAAATGTCACTCCTAAGAATGTTGCTGACTGGTCTGTTGCTAATGGACATAGGGCCGAAGGACAGGGGAGTTATTGGTCTTTAATGACAGAGGGAGGCAGATATTACGGTCTTAAAGTAGAAGCAATAAGTAGAAAAAATCCATCAAGAATTGCTCAAGAACTTAGTAACGGAAATCCAATAATTGCAGCTATGGGACCAGGTCATTTTACCAAATCCGGACACTTTATTGTGTTAAGAGGTCTTGATTCTGAAGGTAATGTTTATGTTAATGATCCAGCTTCGGCTGAAAGGTCCAAAAAAACATGGAGCTTAGGCATTATTTGTGGCGAAAGTAGTACAAATGGTGGAGAAAACGGATCACCTTTTTGGGTGTTCAAAAGATAAGGAAGTTCTTAAATTAAATTTTCCATCTATTTAATTTACAAAAAAAAGGAGGATGGAGATAATGAAAAGAATGTTTGTTTGTTTATTTCTAATGTTTCTTCTTGGGGGGATCACTATTTATGGATTAAATAAATCTTCTTTTTTCTACATCAATAAATCGTCAAAAAACAATATTAACTTTACTACTAATTCATCTAAAAGCAATGAGAATTTAGAAAAAAATAATAATTTTGTTATTGAGGAATCAAAAGAAGAAGGCGAACTAAACGATGATGAATTAGAAAAGCAAAATACCAGTCAAATATATTTCAAAAATATAGAAGAAGCGTATAAGTTATTAGGAATTAATGAGGTTGAAGAAATAAAAGAATATTCTTCAAATTATATTAAAACCATTTTGAAATTTACTGATATAAATGAATGTTTGGTAGAATCAATTAACATAGAAGGCCAAAAAATAATATTTAACATTGTTGTTAAAGATGATAGATTTTCAGTTATAAAAGACAGAGAAACTAACGATATTACTATTCAGGTAAAAGAGGGTGAGTAAATGTTTGCGGTTATATCTTCTCCAAAAACTTTTTCTGATATTGAGCAAATGGTCCAAACTATTAATGATAATATAGGGTATCAAGTCGTAGACGATGATATAGATATTAGAAATGAATTAGATAAAATAAGCCGAATATCAGTATCTTACTTAATAATAGATACTACTTGTTTATCAGATAAAAATGACCTTGTTCTTGCTATTAGAAATTATAAAATAAAAGTTAGTAATACTAAAATTATAATTATCTATCCTAATGCCGAACCTGGTGATTCTATATGTGCAGCTCTTGTAAGAATGGGTGTTTACGATATTATTGCTCCACGTTTAGAAGAAGGCGAAGAATTAATTCTTTTACCATCACTTTTATCGGTATATGAAAAACCAACAACATACGCAGCAGCTGTTAAATGGGACCAAGATTCAGTAAAAATTAATTTCGATACTGAGAAAAAAGAGAAAAAAGTTGAAGATATAAGCAAACTGGTAAATAAACTTCCATATGAAAAGAAAAAGGAATTAGGTCTTATAGAAGAAAAAACAGTAATCAAAGACAGAATAATAGGTACAGTTGTTATTTGCGTTGCAGGTGCTGAAAAATCAGTTGGTTGTACACACGCGGCTATACAAATTGCTTCTTTTTTCGCACAACACAAGGAAAAATTCAAAGTTGCCTTATTACAAAATAACTCCAGCGATCATTTTCAGCAACTAAAAAAAATATTAGACTGTCCATCTATTGATGAAAAATTAGATAATTCATTTAACTTTAAGAATATAGACTTTTTGTATGATATGTCGTTATTAGAAGTTAAACAATACAATGAGTACGATTATATAATAGTTGATATGGGCCAATTAAGAAAAACGCTTAAACAACAGGAACTTATGACTAATGCTAATATATCTATCTTGGTATGTAATTCTAAGCCCTGGCAACTAGAAAATATCAAAAGTGCAATATTCGAAGACTACGAAGATTATGAGAAGTCTAAAAAGTGGAAGCTTCTATTTTCTTTAAGTGATGATGATTTCTTTAAATATTTTAAGCAAGATTTTAAATATTGGGAAGTTTATAAACTCGGTTATTGTCCTAATCTGTTCTTTTTAGACAATAACACGAAAAAAGAAATAGCTGAAATAGTACATAATGTATTACCTAAAAAAATTGTAAAAGGAGGTGAAAAATAAAATGGATTTTGAAAATGCATTCATAAATGCTTGGAAAAACACATTAGAGGAAAGAGAATTAGACACGATTGACTTTTATAAAACCAAAGATATATACAAAAAGCTTCCGGTTCCTAAAAAGAAAGAAACAAGTAAAACTAGAAACTTTAAATTATCTGATTTTCTAAAAATTATAGTTTTTTTGTTTGTTATTTTAAATATCTTTTATATAATTTTAAGATTACTAGGATTGGAGGTTGGCTTTATAAAACCATATGAAGATGTATTTTTAAATATTTTTGAAAAGTTAAAATCAAATGTGCTCAATTTGAGCACAGCACTCTAATGGGGCTGGTATGAATGACATTGTATAAAATAACACTAACAACAAATGAGTATCTTACATTAATGAATTACATTGGACTTATAAAGTTTTTTGTTAAAAATGATGAAAATTTATGTAAGATACATAAGCTTATTGAAAGAAATACTCAAATTAAAGATGTTATACTCAGATCAAAAGTAACTTACAATATTGACTTTTCAAATCTGACACTTCTTAGGAATTTCATTATAGAACAACTAAATAGACCACTAGCTAAATACGATATAGACAAAGAAATTTTTGCATCCATACTACATAAAATCGACATTTCTTTAGCATCAACGAATTAATTTCATCGATAAAACGTTCATATATGGAGGTTTTATTTATGAATAACAATTTATTGAAAACTTATTATGTAAAAATTTTTTCGTTGGTAAAAAAGGTATCTTACTACTTAAGATTAATAAGCATAAAGGAAAGACTTATACTTTTCTTTGTTATTTTATCAAGCATACCACTTATTATACTAGGTTGCTTCAGTTATTTTAAATCAAGCAAAGCTATAGAAAATAAGATTGAGTATTTTTCAAGTGAAATTTTTGCATTATCTTCGCAGAACATAAGAATCTCAATGAATATAATGGAAGAAAACATAAAAGAACTAAAAAACAATGCTGACATATTATCATGCCTTAAACTTTATAAAAGCAATAAAAATACATTACATAATGTAAGCAATGAACTGGATAAAGTCTTAAATTCTAAGTTTATAAAAGCCACTATAAAAAACTGTGAAGGTGCTATTATTGTTTCAGATGGCTCTGTAATAGGTAACAGCACTTCTTATCAAATTCTAAGAGATTTAAAAAATTTGGATAATTACATTGAAAAAGCTAAAGATGCAAAGGGTAGTATAATTTGGACGTCTGATATTATAAATAATGATAGTTATTTTCTTGTATTAAGTAATATATACAATAATTTTACAAATGATATTTTGGGCACTCTTATAGTTGTTTTAAATGAAAGCTTTTTCTTGGATTCTTATAAAGCAGTTGAAATTACTGAATCATCTGATTTATTTATTGCTAATAGTGAAGGATTAGTTATATCTAGTAGGGATAAATTCAAAATTCCCCTTTCAGTTAAATATTCTAACATAGATGTAATTGATAAAATTAATACTAAAATAAAAGAACAGTCTACAAAAGGAACAGTTATTACAAAGGATTATATGTATTGTTATTCATTAATAGAAAATACTGACTGGTATATAATTGGTACAATTCCTTTTTCATACATCACAGAAGATTCAAAAAATTTAGGTATTACAATATTTAGAGTTAGTATGTTTATATTTATCCTTGCTATTATACTTTCTTTGCTTGTATCTATGAGTATAATATCTCCATTAAGAAATCTCGAAGATATTATACAAAATGCTAAAAACGGAATTTTAGATATATCTGTTAATGATGAATATAATGATGAAATCTCTAGGCTTAATAGCGATTTTGATAACATGATTGAAAACATAAAAACACTTATTTCTAAAGTTAAACAATGTTCAAGCAGAGTTTTGCAAACAGCTGGTGAAGTAGCTAATTTATCAGCTACTTATTTGAATTTGTCAGAGCAAATTGCTCAAAGTATGTCGCAAATAGCTGAAGGTACATCTGAACAAGCGGTAAATACTTTAATTACAGCTGCTTATGTAAATAAATTGTCTGAAGATATAAACAGAATTGAGGAAGAAGTGGCTTCGTCTTCAGAAACTATTGATAACATAAAATCATTAAGTAAAAGTGCTATGGTTGCCGTTAATTCTCTAAATCAGAAAACTATACAAACAGGAGAAGTTGCTGAAAAAATTGTTATTAGCATGAATCAATTAAAAAATGATATGAAACATATAGAACACATTGTGGATTTTGTAAGAAATATATCAAAACAAACAAATCTACTTTCTTTAAATGCATCCATCGAAGCTGCCAAAGCCGGTTCAGCTGGCAACGGTTTTGCAGTTGTTGCAGATCAAGTAAAAAAACTTGCAAATCAAACTCAAGAATCGTTAAATACTATAAGTAAAGTTATTGATGAAATAAATAAGAAAGTTGAATTTTCAACAAATTCAGCTTACAATACCAAGCACATTATTGAAGAGCAGTTAAATAGTGTATTGCATACAGATAATGCTTTTAAAGAAATATACAAAACTATGGAAGTCTTTAATGATAAAATATCTAGCTTTAGTACAGCTTTTAACATTATTTTATCTTCTAAACAAAAAACTATAGAATCTATCAATATAATTTCTTCAGTATCACAAGAAACTGCCGCAACTACTGAAGAAGTAACAGCTTCTGCACAAAGCCAAATTTCAGATATTGAATTTTTATTAAATCAAGCCAATTTACTTAATCAATTAGCTCACAATCTTAATGAATCAATATCTTTCTTTAAAATATAAATCTTTATCATCCAAAGAACTAAATAAAACAGAAAAAACATTGTCATATATATGTCTATGCGTTGATTTCACATGTATTTTATGGTAATATTTTAACAAACATACTATAGGGAGGATTTTTATGAGAACTTTAGTTGTTGCAGAAAAGCCATCTGTCGCTAGTAACATAGCTTTAGTCTTAGGTGCAACTAATCGTTCTGATGCATATTTTGAGGGTAATGGATTTATAGTTTCCTGGTGTTTTGGTCACTTATTAACTCTAAAGGATTCTAAAGATTATGATCCTTCGATGGAAAAATGGGATCTAAATAAGTTTCCTTTTATTCCTTCTTCTTTTGAATACAAAGTAAAAGATGATTCCGGTGTAAAAAAACAATTTAAAACCCTTTCTAAATTAATGAATGAAGCAGATCTTATAATAAATGCCTGCGATGCTGATCGTGAAGGAGAAACTATTTTTTATTTAGTTTACCGAGAATCAAAAAGCAGAAAACCAGTAAAAAGGCTCTGGCTTTCAGAGCAAACACCTGAAGATATAAAACAGGGTATGGCTAATTTGATAGATAATAGTAAGATGACTAATTTACAGGCAGCTGGTGAAGCAAGACAAATAGCGGACTGGCTAATAGGTATTAATTTGACTTCTGTTGCTACTTTAAAATTTGGCAATGGTACACTTTTAAGATGTGGTAGAGTTATTTTACCAACTTTAAAACTTATATATGACCGACACATGGAAATTGTAAATTTTAAACCTACTCCTTTTTATGAATTAAAAGCTTGTTTTAAGAGTCAAAATGGCACTTATAACGGTTTTTTAATTAGAGATAACACTTGTACACGTTTTGATAAAAAAGAGGATTTAGAAGGGATTTTAGAGCGTATAAAAGGTAAATGCGGAAAGGTTATTAGTAAAAATGTTAAACCTTTAAAAGAAAATCCTAAAAAGCTTTTTAATCTGACAGATCTTCAGGGATATATTACTTCAAAATATGATGGTTGGTCCGCAGATAAGGTTTTAAATGTAGCTCAATCTCTTTACGAAAAAAAACTTTTGTCATATCCTAGGACATCTTCAAGATACCTGGAATCTACTCTTGTAAGTAAGATGGAAAAAGTATTAGATGCTATTAAAGGAGATTGGCCGGTTAAATTCGAAAATAAAAAATCTGTTTTTGACAGCTCAAAAGTAGAAAGTCATAGTGCTATTACACCTACATATATCATTCCATCTTCACTTTCAGAAGACGAAAAAATTGTTTACGAAGAAGTTAAAAAAAGGTTTTTAGCTCAATTCATGGAGCCGGCAGAATATGAAATAACAGAAATTGTAACATTTGTAGATAGTTATTCGTTCTTGACAAAAGGTAGGGTTCTCGTTAGAGAAGGTTGGAAAGCATTATATTTAAACGAACAAGATGATATTGTCGATGAAGAAATTGTAAGTATTCCGGAAATTCTTGAAAATGAAACTGTCAATATTGAAGATATCTCACTTTTAAGCAAAAAGACTTCTCCACCTAAGCTTTTTAGTGAAGAAACTCTGCTTAAAGCTATGGAAACATGTGGCCGAGATATAAGTGAAGATGATATTCAACACATTCTTGAAGGCTTTCAGTTAGGTACTCCTGCTACAAGAGCTCAGATTCTTAAAAATATTTTTAGTGTGGGATATGCTGAAAAGAAAGGTAAATCTATTTACCTTTCTCCTATTGGTCTATCTCTTATTCAAAAAGTTCCGCTTGATAAGTTCTATGATATTAATTTTACAGGCATATTAGAAAAAAAATTAAAAGATATAGAGTTAGGAAAAGTCTCTAAAGATAGTTATATAGAAGAAATAAAAGGTATTGTTATCGAAAGTGTTGACAAGCTTAAAAATGTCAATGCTGTTGTAAGTATAAAAGAAGAAAAAGAGTGTCTAGGTAAATGCCCGGAGTGCGGATCTGCGGTATTTGAATCAGAAAAAAACTATTATTGCTCAGATTTTAAAAATGGTTGTAAATTCACTATTTGGAAAGAAAATGCCTTTTTATCTAAGTTCGGCATCAAGAAAGTTCAAAAAAACCTAATGAAAAAACTTTTAGAGGTTAAAACTACTCAAATTAACCTTAATAACTCGAAATTTATTATTGTTTCACTTGTAAAAAATAATGATAAGTGGTGTCTTGATTTTAAATTACCAACTGATGAAGAGTGCGAAGAAATGAGGGAAGCTTTAGGTAAATGCCCGGAGTGCGGTGCTAATGTCTATGAAAATTCATATTCGTATGCTTGTGTTAGAAAAAACTCTGGAGATTGCAATTTTAGTATATATAAAGAAAATGCTTTACTTTCTAAGTTTAATATAAAGAAGGTTCCTAAAGTTCTAATGAAAAATCTATTAAATAAATCTGTAGCACAAATTAAATTGTCTTATTCAAAATTTGCTAACGCAAAATTAGAAAAACAAGGCGATAGATGGATTATTAATTTTGATTTCATGTCGGAAGATGAAAATTTGAAACTTAGAGAGGTATTAGGAAAGTGCCCAGAATGTGGTGCTAATGTTTATGAGGATAATTATTCTTTTAAGTGTAGTAATTATTCAAATGGTTGTTCTTTTTCCCTATGGAAAGAGAATAAGTTTTTTGAGAAATATAGAAAAAAATTATCTAAAAGCATTGTTAAGGTTCTTCTTGAACATGGTAAAGTTGAAATTAAAGACTTTTATTCTGAAAAAAAATTAAAAACTTTTGGTGCTGTTGTTGGTTTAGAAAAAAGTGGTGATTATTGGAACTTTAAATTTATTTCTTTTATTAACTAAATTACTTTGTTTTTTTTGGTTTGCTTTAAAATTTATATTTTTTTGATATTAAAAAAATTATTATGCTTAGCAAGCGATAGGCCACCCAAAAATTCTGCACTCATAGACCTTGTAATTCTAAACGCCACCTGGCGGTCTTTTCCTCCCGTCAAAGCCGCCATATGGCAGAATTACAGGTCTATGAGCTTGATTTTTGGGTACCCGGCTTTTGCTAGGGCCGTCTTCGAAGAAAAAACCACCCCCCGCCCGTGAGGGAGCGTCCTTCTTTTCCAAGAAAAGAAGGACCAAGAAAAGCGGGAACGGTGCCGTTCCATCCGGGGGGATTCACCCAGAATCCCCCTCTCAATATTTTACCGTTTATGCCACAAGTCAAGGGGCTTTCGCGGCATAAGAAGTAATGAATTTAGAGCTCTTCCATTTTATTCCACGTACCCCTTGACTTGTTTTTTTTGTGCTGAAAGATAAATTTTTGTACTAAAGTAGTTGACTTTTGTAATAATATTTAGTACAATTATATATGTCAGGGGGGTTGTTAAATGAATAAAGTTTATGAATATGTTACAGAAAGGATAATAAATCAATTAGAAAAAGGTGTTATACCATGGAAAAAACCATGGGTAGGTACACCGGCAATAAATTATGTTACAAGAAAACCTTATAGGGGAATAAACGCTCTAATGTTAGAACCGGGCGAATATTTAACTTTCAGACAAATTAAAGAACGTGGGGGATTTATTAAAAAAGGAGCGAAAGCTCAAATGGTTGTATTTTATAAGGTTTATGAAAAGATGGTCGAAGGGGCAGAAGTTGAAGGTGAAGGAGAATTAAAAAGGTTTTTCCTTCTTAGGTATTATAACGTTTATAATTTAAACGATGTTGAAGGAATCCAAAGTAGATTGCAATCTTTTGAACATAATCCTATAGAAGAAGCAGAAAAAATAATTGCGGGTTATGAAGATAGACCTAAAATAATTAACGAAAATTTAGATTCTGCCTTTTATTCGCCAGGCAGAGATATAATAAATATGCCTTATAAAGAACAATTTAGAAGTAGCGAAGAATATTATTCTACATTATTCCATGAGATGGTACACAGTACCGGACATATGAAAAGATTAGGACGTTTTACCGGGGACGCAGCTACAGCTGCATTTGGTAGTGAAACTTATAGTAAAGAAGAACTGGTGGCCGAATTAGGCTCGGCTATGTTATGTAACATATCAGGTATTAATAACACTATAGAAAATAGTGCTTCATATATTCAAAGTTGGTTGAATGTTTTACGAAACGATAAAACAATTGTTGTTAAAGCAGCTAATTTGGCACAAAAAGCCTGCGACCATATTTTAGGAATTACTTATACTAATTCTGAAGAATATCCTTTAATGGCTATTTTATTAAAAATATGAACATTGAAGATAAGATTTATATTGAACAAAAAAAATTAATAGAATTAGTTTCCGAATATGGTTGCAATTCGCATAAAGTTTTGAAACAATCTCAAAAATTAGATAAATTAATTTTTGAGGTAACAAAAATAAATTTAAAAAATAAACTTTCTGACATCGGTACTAGCATAAAGAGGTAATTTTTTATATTAAGTAAGTTTATTTTGGTAATAAATTTTAGTATAATTATAAATGGAAATTTAACAATTATATTTTAGCAGTTTAATATGATAAAAAAGGATGTGTTTTTATGTGTTTTATGTGTTGTGATCGTAATTGTTATATTGATTGTTATTATAACGTTGGCCGTGTTTGTAAATATGGTATATTTGAACCAAGTGGGGTAGAGCCGGAATGTTCTCCGGAACAATGTGAATGTAGAAAAGGAGCGATGATAACATGACATCAAAATTATATTATGGATTTACTAAATATTGTGAATTATATGAAAAGATATTAAAATATGATAAAGAAAATAAAATAAAAGCTGCTAAAGTAGCTCAATTAAAAATATCCAATATATCAGTTAAGGAGTCGAGTCGAAAACAATGAAAAATGATACATTTGAAACTATAAGTAAAAGATAAATTTTTTTATTAAGGTTTTAGTTGACTTTAGTAATAAATTTTAGTATAATTAATTTAGGTTAATTAATATATGTGCTTGATTTGAGCACAAGAAGGGGGAGGATAAGTAATGGAAGTTTTAATAAAAACAAAAGTTTTTCAAGATGAAAGATGTACTTGTGAATGTGGAAACACTCATGAATTATATGGAGGAAAAGGATATAATACAATTGTTTGTCAGGGGATTAACGGTAGAAATGGATTCTACTTGCACAAGGTAAAATGTAATTCGTGCGGGAGAATTCATACATTAAAATTAAAATAAACCAGGGACTAATATCCCTGGTGTGGTTTTTATAAATTATATAATAATATAAAGAGGTAGGGATCTTTAAATGAAAAGGTTGGTTGAGATTTCTGATATAAAAATATTATTAAATCTAATTGAAAAATTGAAATTTAAATCAAATACTAATGTTTGGAATGAATTTGATAATATAATAGATTTTATTGAAGATAATATTTTAAAAGTCGAACAGGAAGAAAAAAACCAATTTAAAAGAGCTATATACAAAAGAATGAAAGAGACAAAAGGAGAAGAAAATAAAAATCTTTATAAATTGTATCATGAGATAGATGATATTTTTAATTATGCAAATAAATACAAGTCTAAAGACGAAAGAAAAGCTATAAGAATGCTGGAATTACTAGAGAAAATCGAAAATTACGGGATAAAATTGTAGATTAAATATACATAATTTATAAGTTCATACTCTGAGGAATAGGAAATTATGGATTTCTTGAAGAATTTAGGTCCCAAAGTTAATTGGTTTTAAATTATTTTTTGATTATGTCTGTTATCTAGAAATTGTATATTTTTAATTAATTATACAAACAAAGTTGACTTAAGTAATATTTTTTAGTATAATTAATTTAGATTTATTAGTATATGTGCTCAATTTTAGCACTTAAAAAAGGAGATGAAAAGTATGTTAACTGGTACTGAAAAACAAGTTAAATATGCTGAAGAAGTAAGAGATTATGTTTTATTTCAATTATCTATTATAGATGAAGCCGGTCCATTGGTTGAGGCAATTAAAAAAATAAAAAAAGCTGAAATAATATTGAATGCTTTTGCGGATATGAAAAAATGTAAAAATGTTAAAACAAAAACTTTAGAGTTTTTAAAGTGGGAAAAGAAAGAAAGATATACTCAAAAAGATGTTATGTCAATAAAAGACAGAGGTATAACAATTAAGGAAGTTCCGGACGATGAATTTGTAGTTTATAAAAAAGATATTAAAGAAGAGATAACAAACTCTGATTTAAGGAATGTTGCAACGGCAAAATTTAAACCAATAACCGAAAAGCAAATTAATTATATTAACGAATTAATTTCAAAATATTACAGAAATAAAGAATATTTAAAATTAATAATTTTAAAAAATAAAATGAGTATGCAAATGATTGATAATATGATGAATTTAAGTTCTTCAAGTGCAAGTCAATTAATAAAAGTTTTATTGAAGGGTATACCTAAAGCATCAGGATCGGCACCGAGATATTTCGTTTCAAAATATGATACATATGATTGTGAAACTGGAGAAAAAATTTCTGCCGGTGAATTGGTTTGGAAAGATGAAGATGGAATTCATAGAGCCGACAACTGGTAAATAAAAAGGAATTTTATATAAAGGAGAAATTAAAAATGAGTAAGTATTGGGTAAAAAGATTATGCGGTCATGAAGAACAAATTGAAATTTTTGGAAAGGTTACTGAAAGAGAATTTAAAATAAAACAAGAAGAAAAGAAAGTATGCAGATACTGTTATGAAACTGAGAAATATTCTGATTATGAAGAAATAGAAATGTCATATGCAGAATACAAAAAGTATTATTCATATTGTAAAACAAAAACTGGTAGCTATGATAAAAAGAATAAGACGATTATTGTATATGTACCAAAAGAATATCAGTTTAATACTGATACAATAAACGGAAGAATAGATGCTATAAAAAAGGTTGCAAATGAAACTGAGTTACCTTATGAAGCACTTGAAAATATATTTTTTAATCTTGATACAGATCAATATTTGAAATATATCGAAGAAAATGCAGAAATTTTAAGAACATCACCTGATAAAACAGGAAAGTATAAAAATGCATATATGGCATCATTAAATCTTGTTAGAGCTGCTAAAAAATATGGATTGTAAATATTTTTACTAAAATCGTTGACATTGGTAATAATTTATAGTATTATATAGTAAAGAAGTATTTAATATATTAGGAGTGAGTAAGATGTTTGAAAATGATAATGACAGACAACAAATAGTTTATAAGAATACATCAATAATTATAGCATTAGAAGCAATGGAAGCTTATAATGCTCCCCATTGTCAAGACAGTTTTTTAGCTTTTCTAAGTTAGCTCTCCTTTCTTAATTTTGTATAATCTTTACAACTGTGCACTCTGTTGGAGGATGTCAAGGGCGAGCGTAAGCGAGTTCATCTTGACCCTT
>ENA-OWPA01000489-OWPA01000489.1-bioreactor-metagenome-genome-assembly--contig:-NODE-489-length-52237-cov-11.383551_pt1 | contig 52237 bp, 36 predicted proteins | sample MGYA00238139_ERZ651803 | MGnify/ENA primary metagenome ERZ651803 (study PRJEB26909, sample SAMN07631231) | bioreactor metagenome | isolation source: Switchgrass digestor | place: USA: Dartmouth...
ACATTAAAATTACTCCTAAATGTAGTAATGGAGCAGGATTGAAGCTCAATCCTACCCCAACTATTGACAAAGAGCCATTTCAATTGCTTTATACATAGCTTTAATTATTTTAGGTGAAGTAAAGAAGGCATTTTTAACTGTAGCCCTTAAAGCTTCATAAGCGTTGTAATAAGTATATTTTTTAATATAACTGTTTAGTTTATCTGCTACGTCTCTAAGCTCTGTATATTCCTTTCCCCAGTCCTTATTACTTCTATCAAATACTTGAGGTATTGCTCCCCAGCTCGTATATTGAGCAAGTATTTCTTGCTCTTTTAGTGTAGCCTTTCTTCCTTCTCTAAGAATATTTAGTAAGTTCCTTAATTCTTTAATGTTAGTTATATATCTAGTCTTGGCACCGCTTTTGTTGTATACGTCATCATCCCTCAGGATTAGTTGCTATCTGAAACTATCCTAGAACATCTTCTCCTCCTCTTGTAGTATCCTCTGTGGTACTTCCGATAGAATCGACTTCATCTCCGATATGCTCTCTGTGAACGCTAGGCTCTGAAGAGTCTGTCTCTCCAATCCTTCCGCTTTCATTGCTTTCCTTATCAGACTGTCTCTCACTTGTTTCTCCACGTCCACTGCTTCCCTCACTTTGTTGTAAAGGTAAATAGCTAGTTCTTTCCTGTCCATATTCTCCAGGTAATTCGGAGCTCCCTCCTCTAGTGCCATGTACGCCATCCCCATTAGTTCTGTTATCCTCTCTAGGCTCTCTGTTTTCATCAAGTCCATTAGCATTTCTTGGCTCCAATATTTCCTTATTAGATTCTGCACTCACTTCACCTCCCTTAGCTTTATTTTCTTCTTCTAAAATCCCTTCATAATCACTCTTAGAGGATTCTTTTATTAACTCTTCAGTTTCAATTCCTCATAGGTAATCTATAAACTTGGTTAAGTGGTACAGAAGATAATATTCAGAATCAAAGTTTCAATTCCTCATAGGTAATCTATAAACGCCAAGATAATCTGCAGTTAGTTGAATATCCCCAGTGTTTCAATTCCTCATAGGTAATCTATAAACTTGAAAATGGAGCAACATTTATTTTGACAAGTACAGCGGGTTTCAATTCCTCATAGGTAATCTATAAACAAAATAAAAATTAAAAGTTGGGGGTATGTAAAATGTGTTTCAATTCCTCATAGGTAATCTATAAACGAGTGAATAACACTCTAATAAATACATATTAGGAGGTTGTTTCAATTCCTCATAGGTAATCTATAAACGAATTAAAGGAACCTTTTAAGTATATATGGTATGAGTTTCAATTCCTCATAGGTAATCTATAAACATGCCTAAAGCTATATATCCTGCAGGTTTATAAATGTTTCAATTCCTCATAGGTAATCTATAAACGTCTATAGCAGGTAATATAATATCAAGCTGAGGATAGTTTCAATTCCTCATAGGTAATCTATAAACCCTCCTCATAATTCAATATTTATTTTATATTATTATTTGTTTCAATTCCTCATAGGTAATCTATAAACAGTGTTTCTAGTGTAGTAGACGCATACAATACATCTTGTTTCAATTCCTCATAGGTAATCTATAAACGCCGTCTTTGTATGGTTGCCTGCCTTCTTGCAACCACGTTTCAATTCCTCATAGGTAATCTATAAACATGGGAGAACCTTAGGAATTATATATTATCAGTTTAGTTTCAATTCCTCATAGGTAATCTATAAACGATTACATACATATATGAAATCGCAGGGAAGGTACACGTTTCAATTCCTCATAGGCAATCTATAAACGAAGGTATCAAAAAACTTACAATTCCACAATATTTATCGTTTCAATTCCTCATAGGTAATCTATAAACGTGCATTTATAATGTCTAAAGATTTAGAAACTATCAAGTTTCAATTCCTCATAGGTAATCTATAAACTTTTTTATACTTCACATAACCTGTTACTTTTTGATTAGTTTCAATTCCTCATAGGTAATCTATAAACTCTCTAAAGTTGACGACTTGTTTAAATATTTATAATGTTTCAATTCCTCATAGGTAATCTATAAACTATGTTTCATTTTATGCTCAATATAGCATTGGCACTGTTTCAATTCCTCATAGGTAATCTATAAACTTGAACGCTTTATTTCATAGAGGCCTTCCATAGTGTTGTTTCAATTCCTCATAGGTAATCTATAAACTTGCAGCAACGCCAGCAGGAGATATTGGATATGAAGTTTCAATTCCTCATAGGTAATCTATAAACACACATCTTCTCATAGCATCACCACATAGTGCTTCTTTGTTTCAATTCCTCATAGGTAATCTATAAACTTTTCAATTGTTATCCTTGGTTTTGGGCATGACTTGTGTTTCAATTCCTCATAGGTAATCTATAAACTTGAGGACTCACCAGAGTGCAGTTCACCTAGTTTGGTTTCAATTCCTCATAGGTAATCTATAAACTCATAACTGGAAGTTTGACGCTCATATGCTTGCTAACAGTTTCAATTCCTCATAGGTAATCTATAAACTTAAATCTCGCACTACTCTCATAGAATCACCTCCTGTTTCAATTCCTCATAGGTAATCTATAAACTATCATATATCCACCCAAGTCCAAATAATCCTGCAGGTTTCAATTCCTCATAGGTAATCTATAAACCTAATTTGATCATAATACAAACAATTTGAGATTTCAGGTTTCAATTCCTCATAGGTAATCTATAAACGCATATATCTTCTTTCTCTGCTCTGGTGTAATCTGTTGTTTCAATTCCTCATAGGTAATCTATAAACGATGGCAGAAACGGGCAGAAGGTGGCGCTAAATAAGTTTCAATTCCTCATAGGTAATCTATAAACAAGCTTCATAAAGAGCTTATATTTATCGCACTTCTGTTTCAATTCCTCATAGGTAATCTATAAACTGGTTGTTTAGTTGATGATGAATTGATAGATTATGCAAGTTTCAATTCCTCATAGGTAATCTATAAACACTTTTTTATTAGTTTCTTTCATCTTTCATTCCTCCGTTTCAATTCCTCATAGGTAATCTATAAACTTCATTGAGTCTATCATTGCTTGGTTTTCTTTCTTTACGTTTCAATTCCTCATAGGTAATCTATAAACATGAAAGGAGATATAAAAATGGAAAACATTCAAATCTGTTTCAATTCCTCATAGGTAATCTATAAACCTGCTGTTTGAATATTGATTCAAACTCTCGACCTATTAGTTTCAATTCCTCATAGGTAATCTATAAACGGGTTGTGCGGCTGACTATATCAAACATAAGATGGGTTTCAATTCCTCATAGGTAATCTATAAACGCGTCTACTACATTAGAAATAGCATCACCTCCACCAGCAAAGTTTCAATTCCTCATAGGTAATCTATAAACTACTTTGCTGTAATTCATAATTTGCCCTTTGTTGACAGTTTCAATTCCTCATAGGTAATCTATAAACTTAAACCTCCTTTTATATTTTATATTATGATTTTATCAGTTTCAATTCCTCATAGGTAATCTATAAACAAAATTTTTTTGAAATTTATATTGACAGTATAAAATGTTTCAATTCCTCATAGGTAATCTATAAACTCTACAGTAATAAAAAGTCCTATTATGCTTACCTACGTTTCAATTCCTCATAGGTAATCTATAAACTCATGCCCCATGAAGTCTTTCGTGTATTTATTATATTTAGTTTCAATTCCTCATAGGTAATCTATAAACGATATGTCAATCAGAGGTGATATGCCGGAACCATTATTGTTTCAATTCCTCATAGGTAATCTATAAACACCTTCCGTAGCACTTCTAACAGCTTCACCTAAAGTAGTTTCAATTCCTCATAGGTAATCTATAAACAACTTTAACCATTAGTACGCAAATCATTGATTTCCGTAGTTTCAATTCCTCATAGGTAATCTATAAACTTTTGTATTTGTGTCAATTGTAAAATCAAACTGATTTTGTTTCAATTCCTCATAGGTAATCTATAAACAATAGGTCTACAACATTTAATGAATCTTTATATTCTTGTTTCAATTCCTCATAGGTAATCTATAAACGAAATGCAAGTGGTAGAATCTACGCCACCACTACTGTTTCAATTCCTCATAGGTAATCTATAAACCAAAAGCGTCAATTTATTTTAATGATGGTCATGTTATGTTTCAATTCCTCATAGGTAATCTATAAACTATGTAAGCAAAAAAATAACCTGGCTGTTAAACCAGGTGTTTCAATTCCTCATAGGTAATCTATAAACTCACTTGATTGTGATAATGAAGATTACGTAGAAAAGGTGTTTCAATTCCTCATAGGTAATCTATAAACACAACGTCCTTCTAGTGCAGTTAGTAAAAGGGAACAGAGTTTCAATTCCTCATAGGTAATCTATAAACGACAGTTTAGATAAAGACGCACTTTGATTATTATGTGGTTTCAATTCCTCATAGGTAATCTATAAACTTAATATCTGCATTTAACTTAATGATTTCTGCTAAGTTTCAATTCCTCATAGGTAATCTATAAACCTCGGCGGTAATTTCAATATATTCATTGCTGAAATTAGTTTCAATTCCTCATAGGTAATCTATAAACCCAATTTCTCATTGAAAATACTATATTTTTATTTTTCTATATTTATCTAAAAACTCCTCCTTTATTTAATCATTTTTTTACAAATATGTATTTTACAATAATAATCACTAATTAAAAAAGTCGTCGATCCCCTATAGTTTTTGCACTATTAAAGGTCGACGACTAAATACACTATACCATTTTAGATTCTATTCTATATTCATATTTATTCTTATCCTTAACATTTTTTACTTCCTCATATAAAATAATAGTTTTTAATTCATTTATTTACTCTCTAGTAATCTTTTTACATCTCCATAGTTTTTGCTCGCTTACTCTATATCTGCATTAAATGAAAATTTTTCATTTTGATAAAAAGAAGCATGAGCAATTCTTCTTCTAATTTTATTAATACTTTTATACTTATATTCTAATTTCGTCAATTCTTTAGACTTGTTAGTTAAGCAAAATATATTTTTGATATTTTTTCTGTTATTAAAATCCTTTATGTCTAAATTATTACATAATTTTGTAATAACAGATTCTACAAGGCAAATATAGCCAAGCCCGCATCTTTTATTATCAAAATACCATTTACTTAATTCTAATTGAAATTCTGAAGCTGATTTAATTCCACTAAATCTCGTAGTGAAGTCTTTAATCAAAGGAACAACATACATAGCTGCTCTATTAAATTTGATTCTTTATTTAAAATATCATTTAGCTTCTCGATCTGATTTTGCATATCTGTTAAATAGTTAATGTTCAATAGCTCAGCTATGTTTTCTATCCTATCAGAAATTTCTTTTGTGTTATCATCCCCAAGACTATCATTATTTATAAACTTACTAACTAAAATAGCCATTGCCAGAGTTTACAAAATCATATATACGTCTAATCCATTATGATATCTGAAATAATAGTCTTAGGTCAATAAAAAGAGCATATCACATTCCACTAATAACTTCAATCATACCATAATATAGCCCATTTAATGTAATATGTTTTTGTTTTAAATTTTGAAGGAAATTCATCATTAAATACAAGAATAATTGGAGATATTAATACTTTGCCATTTTTAATCCCTATGATTTATTAATTTTTTACTCAAAAGATTATATTGTAGTTGACTGATGTCTGATATATTTTCTAAAGTTTATATGTCTAAAAACTCTATTAGTAATAGTCTCATCTCCTTGAATTTTTTCTTCAACTTGTCTTTTAGAAGTAGCATAAATGGGCACTCTTTTAATATTGAAACAATAATCTACAATATAAAATGTTGCACCAAATTCTCCCTGAATAAGTACATAGTCATTTTCATTTGATTCTTTTTGAATCCAACATATTATTGATTTTAGGCTATCTACATCTAATTCTCCAATAGGATCTATATTTGACCATATTTCCTGCAATTCTTGAGGTAGCACTTTAAAATTATCTATATTGTATTTTCTTTTAGCTTCTTCAAATTGTAAATCCGAAAGATGATGAGACATTATAATTAGCAAATTCAAAAATTATCACTCCAGTTATTCGCTATTTTTTCTGAAATCACTTCAATCGACTAAGTTTATTTTTCTATAAGTCTTCTAGTCCAATCCAACACATATTATAATTCTTGTAACATTCAAAAACTATATAAATAGTTATTAATTCCCTATTTTAAGAGATACAATAACTTTTAAAGCCACCTTTTTTATGTAAATTTCTTATCTTTAAAAATAGCATAAACATAAGACTTACCTATTTCCTAACTCAAATCTTTTATTAGCATTTTCAGTATAACTGTTTTCTTAAGCTTTCTAAGTATTATCAAGTTCTTTTAATACAATAATAATTTACTCCTAACGTATACTCATATTTTTCCCTAAAAATTAAAATACTAATTCTATATACATTCATATTTATTACAACAAAGCTACCTCATTAGCTTATTTCACGATTTATCACTAGTCTTTCAAACTCATTAATAAACTCATCGAGTTTTTTACTAAATGCTTCGGCTTTTTTTGAGTCTTGCCTATATCCTGCATGATTAATATCATTTCTATAATCGCTTATCTGGTTATATAGGTCTGCTAAGTCATGATTTACATAATCTTTTATCCTATCTCTTATAGGAAAATGCTTTTCTGATAGTTTTATTTTATCCTTTTTTAATTCATGACAGCTTAATAATACTGTTTCAGCTAATTCTCTGCCTTTAGAATCAAATATATCTATTCCTCCCACAATGCATATATAGTTTATTATGTTTTCCTGCATAAATGTGTAAGCTTGTTGTATTAATTTTAAATCTTTACATAGCTTTACAGTATTGTGGATATCTCTAACTACATCATTAGAATAGAAGTAAACCTTTTCATATATTTTATTGAGTATCTTTTCAAATGGTTTAAGTTGGATTATATCAATTGATTTAATTCTTTCTAGGGAATTTTTTAATGAAGTTCCGTATTCTGATATATATTTTCCTCTTACTGTATATAACGTATTAGAAAAAGCCTCTAGATTTTTATTTATCTGATTAGAAATACTAGCATTCTCATCTTTACCTTTAGTTTCTTTAAGTACAGGCCTAATAGTTTGGCTAATTATATTTGATAACTGACTACTATCACCTGCATTTATAAACTTTTCAGCGGCAACAGTCCAATCTGTTATAGTACTAAATAATGATAAATCAAAAATAGGTGCAATGCCATCAACCTTTGCATCAAATGCACCATAATATATAGCTTTTATGGATATGTTTTTAATAAACTTCGCATAATTCAATACAGACATCATAATAATAGGTATTGACCTAAAAGAGTGGGTTACATCAACATATACTTCGTCATTTTCTTCTAGAACATCAAATATGGCTTCAAAATTCAACCACATTTCTTGTTCATTTTTTCCATCATATAGTGAAAGTTCTTTATAATCAATACCTTTGCTGTCAAAAATAGATTTTAAACCTTTATAAATTACTCCATCATTTGTTGAACGGTCTATCCAATTAGTCTCTTTTGCACCTTTTGTAAGTGCAACATAAAAAATTGAATCTTGTCCAACTATATCATATATAATTTCTTGAATAAACTTAGTTGTTTTTTTAACTTTTTCTCCATTTTCTTTAATATAACTATATGTAGTTTCTTGATAGTCTCCTTTCCCTAAAAAGGTAATTATCTTTTTCAAAGCTCTCTCCCCAATATTATAATTGACATTTATTATGCTTGTTACAAAATACAACAATTTCTAAATCACTATAGAAAATCAAAATTCACCCTAAAAAAAAACCTTACTCTAAGTGCCAGGTAACCAATAAACAAGAAACTGCTAAAGCAGAAAACACGTTTCAATTCCTCATAGGTAAGCTATAAACTATTTATATGTTGCAAATGCTACATTCTATATTTACATAAAAAATCCTCTTTCATATAACAATTTTTTATAAATGTGAATTTTCCAACATCAATACTAATTTTAAAAAGTCGTCGATCCTCTATAGCTTTTACACTATTTGGAGGCCGACGACTAGTCTTTTTGTATTACTTAGAAATATCCATCTTTACTTTTTATTCTGTTTTCTTTTTTCTGCTAATAAAAATGCTTCTGCTAAAGAATTAGAAGTAAAAGACTGTTGGTACTGATTTCTCCTCTTATCTATTCTGCTATCTTTTTTATTATCATTCTTATATTCATTGTTGTTCTTGCTATAATTATTTTTACTAAACTTTATATTACTATTTTGCTTTTTCTCAACGTTAAGTGAATTAAATGCTTCCTCATAGTTTAATATTTCCGGAAGTACTCTCCTTTTTCTAAATTCTTCTAACTTCATATATCTGTAGTTATTTGAATCCTTTAATTCAACAATCTTTGACTTTATAGTTAACAATTCCTTTATTGACTTATATTCTTCTAGATTTTTTCCATTAAGATATTTTTTGGAAAAATTTTCTTTATAAATATCTATATATTTATTAATATCCTCATCTTCATAATATTCAAAGCTAAAACTTCCATACTTTAAATCTAGATTTTCTACTTTTAAATGTATATCTTCAACCTTTACTCTTCCAAATCCATAAGGTTTAGCCAATCCAATATTTTGATAACAATTATCATTTAACTTTAGAGACCAAGCAAGTAGACCTAACTCTTCTTCATCTAAATTAGTGAAATATATCCTTCCTTTAAATTTTGTCCCCTCTTTTAAAGGATGGATAACAAAAGACATATTTTCATTTTCCACCTCTGGTTGTTCTATATAGTTTTTTAGCCAATACTGCTTAAATCCTCTTATACAAAAATCATCTTCATATATGTTTAAATTTTTCTTATCCGCATTTTGCTCTTGAACTAAGTACAAGTTATAACTAGTTGACTTTGGTTCTGCAAGAATCATTTTAATTGTACTTTCTTTATCTATTTCAGGATTTCCAACAGCTACTGCATCATCAAAGCTAACTCTAGATTTATAATGAAATTTTTCAATCTTATCATCTTGTTTGTAGTTTTTGTTACTAAATCCAAATAAAGCTTCTGTGTAACTTATTCCATTCACATTCTTATATCTATCTGGGACTCCATCTAAAACGCTTTTACTATAAATCATTCTCAAATATGGAGTAAATCCAAAATGTAATACATCACTATGATTAATGTAAAATACTGGCTTTTTCTCATTATCATTTGGCAAACCAAAAAATTCTTTATCCTTTAACATTTTTCTATCTGATTTTGACATCTTCTTTGTCATTATCAAGTCATCAATATATGCTTCTATTTCATCTTGTTTTATCATAATTCTTTCACTAGCTTTATCTACCTCTGGTACAATATAATGACTTCTCTTACCTAGAATAAAACCTCCTGATAAAATGTATCCTGAATATTTATACTTGCCTTTTCTACCTATTTTTACAGCTTTACCCTTGTTCTTATCAAACTCAAATGATATCTCAGTATAGTATGGCTTATATCCCTTATCTTCTCTGCTGTACTTTTTAAGTATATTATTAATCTTCCTGCGACTATCACTGTCATTCCTGTTAGTAGCTATTTTTTTGTTTAAACTCCTTAGTTCTTCTTCATGAACTAGTATCCCAGGTTCATACATATAATTGATACCCGTTACATCTTTGTCACATATCCTTCTAAGTGTAATCTCATCTATCCTTATATAAGGAAGCCCTTCTTTAAGCGATACAGCTGGTTCGATAAAATACCTATTTCCTTCTTTAGTTATGTAACCAGATCTAAGATTTTTAGATATTCTTTTGTTGATGTCAATATTCATTATGCTTCTATATTTCTCAGACAAAGAATTATTTCCTGCAATATCTCTAAATAAAAACCTTGAATTCTCTATTTCACTATTGTCATATTCACCGTATTTATTTTTTTCACCTATAATATTGCTGAAGCTAAGTATCTGTGCATTAGTTCTTACCATACCTCTTATTGTACTGCCTGGTATGGCATATCTCCCACATGTATTAACAAAAAACTTTGCATTGTTATCATTATCTAATCCGGATGATACTATAATAGGAGTTTCTGCTCTTAAAGTATATTCTATATAACCACTAAGTAATTTATTATTTTCCTTATTTTTAAAATCATTATGTGGAGGTAATTCTTCTGGACTAGAATATTTAATAACAGATTTCTCTGGAAAACTTACAAAATTATATGGTGTTACTGCAAACTTACCTAGAGCTTTCTTATCAATTTTTATAGGTTTCATCAAATCACCCCTTAAAATATTAAGCTAGATGGTTTAACATAGCTAATATAAGCCTGCTTGTCCTCATCATAGTCAATATATTTTTTAACCTGTAGCTTTTTTGCATATTTTTCCTTTTCTCCATATCTTGGATACAAAATGAACTCTTGAATTATAGGGTTTGCATTTTCATATTCAATGAAAACAGTTCCACTAAGCTGATTCTCATCATTAAATATTCTAATTTCACTAGTAGAATTAAAAAATCTTGCTTCCATAATATTTTCAATATCTATTTGTACTTCTGAAATTCTATTGGATAATACCGAATCATAGTTATATATAATAGCATATTTTAATCCTAATTCTTGCAGAATATCAGTATTCATTAATCTTTCTATACTAAACTCTCCAGAAGAACTATATCCTAGTAATTCCTTCAAATTTTCTGCATTTAGTTCTCTTAGACAATAGGTATTACTCATTTTAACCCTCCTGTCTCATATAATTTTTAGCTGCTCTAACATAGTTATCTAATTTTATAGGGTCTGATATCCATTTATTCTCAAAATCAATATCAATTATCTGCTTCCCTTGAACTATAGACATATTATAAGCTCTGAACCTACCTCTACCAATACTCGCTCCTCCGCCAAGTGGTAAATTCTCTGTACCTAAATCTCTTAAAGCAAGTGCTATGATTCCAATTGCATAATCATCTTTTTCTTTATCATTTTGCTTTCTATAAATAATATTAAATTCTACTTTTCCCTGAACTGGCATATCGTCCATCAGTGCAGTATTTCTAGTTCCTCCTGTAAATCTATCAATTTTTATTCTATTGTATTGCACTTCTTCAACAAATTCTTTATTGTCAATTATCGCCTCGCTTACAAAAACTCTACTTAATATATTCTCTTGTGAATTAACTATCCCAAATATTTTGTTAGCTTCATCTATGCTTCCAAAGTAATTAGCAATTCTTTCAATCCTTGACCTCAAAACTCCTTTAAAGCTGCTACCTGGAATTATGTATTCTCCACCCGATTTTATACTTCTATTATCAACATCTTCAGGATCATAATTTTCTGGTGCCCCTATTAGTAAAGGTGAAGTCAGCTCACCTGATATAGTAAACTTCACAAAATCTTCATATAAATCTCTTTTCAAAACTTTTTCACTTATATCCCTTACATTTGAAAAATCATTCTTTAGATATCTCATCCATTCATCCTTATTTTGTAAATTAAACTTTATTTCTTCAATTTTTTTAACCTTAAATATGCCTAATCCATTGCTTTTATTTCCCCCAAGCCTTATTAGGCTTTTGTCTAGAGCATTAATGCAATCATAAATCATATTATTAAAATCTTTAATATCACTCTCTTCAGCTCGAATCTTAAATTTTAATTGAAAATTAAGCCCTTTTTCTAAATATAGTCTATCTATTTTCGATCCTTGAACACTGCTACCTCTTTCAGAATCTATACTTACCCCATCTCTTCTTTCAAATCCTTTTATTTTTGCAAAAGAGTCGCTTATGTATATACTGCTTTCTATTGCTCTATTAGCTGCTTGTGCTCCAAAGAGGCTTGTACATTCTTTGCCGATAGAATTTAAATAAGCCCTAAAAGCACCTGCTAAGGTAGTTGCAGGAATATATGCCATTTCCATTTCCTCATCAATTAAAATGTCTTCTCCATTGCTAATAAATAATGGAGAAACACTCTCTATGTCAACTTGTATTAAAGTAATAATGGGCATTAATTTCCCTCCTTTCTGATTTGATATCTAAATAGCTCAGCTAAAATCTTCATATTATATCTATAGGTAAATATCTTATCGATTTTCGATTCAAACTTGCCTAACCTAACTTTGTCAACTTTCACTTTACTATAAAACAAATCTATATTAGTGCTATTGCAGACAAAATCATTTAGAAAATCTAAAAAATCCTTATCTTTATATTTCAACTTCCTAATTTGCCTATAAGACTCACTTCTTTTTTGAACTATGTGGTTCATGTATTTTTTGTAGCTTTCAATTCCTTCTTCAGGCTCTTTATAGGTTAAGGATGAAAACAGTCCTTTATATTTCCCCCATTGGCTACTATTAATCTGCTCTTGATTTTTCATATACTTATCAATATCAATTACTATAGTGCTAATATAATTCTCTAGTCTGTTTTCGTATATTTTGTCTACAATATATTGCAATTGATTTTCTTCATCTTCATTAAGATTTGAGAATAACTCAAAAGTATCATAATCATCTACTTTTACTTCTGAAGATTCCTCTAAGTATGTATCTTCCATAGAATCGACTATGATAAATCTCCCATAACCTTCTGCTTTTCTTTCCCCAATACCTTTATCCATAAATGCCTTTAGAGTTTCTATATCTATATCTCCATCTATCTTATATTTAAATACTGACCCTGCCTTTATTCCTAAAATATGAGGTGAATAACAGTTCCATTTATTATTAAAATTAGTAATTCCTTTAGTCTCAATTGAACTATCAACATATTCTACTTTATTTAACCCCAGCTCCTTTGCTAAATATTCTGGCTCTATAAATGTCATATACTGTCCAACTTCATTTCTATAAATAATATCTGACATAGCAATCAGATATATTTCATCCTCAAAATAATCTTTATCTTCTACTAATTTATACTCTGGATTTTCTTCTAAAACCTCTATATTCTTTATGAGACATTTACCATAACCACTACCTTTGGAACCACCTAAATAAACTATAGCATTTTCAAATAAATCTTTTACTTCTTCTACGTACTCATCATCTTCAACTTTAATAATTCCTTTAAATATCTGCCCTCTTTTAATTGATTCATATCTAAACAGTATATTCTTTTCATTTAGTTTGTTTATATGTAAATTAGAGTTTTTATCAACCTTTACCCTATAATAGTTTTCTCCGTCGTATCCTACGAACTCACTTAATCTTACTCTCTCATATTCTTGTTCAAGGCTTGTATCTAAACATGATTTGATACTAATTCTATCTACAAAAGTTTTTATTTCATTCTTTGGTGCAAAGTAGCATTTAGGAAATGGCATACTTCTATTATCATCATATTCTGGATATGCATTTAAAAATTTTATTTTCCCTTTTAGCAACTTTTCTCTATGTATTCCTTGATTAATGTCATCTACTCTATTATTGATTATGTACTTATATATAAATGCACCTCTAATTGCGGATCCAGTTATGTATTGAAAAGTTTCTTCAGATTCTATTTGTGCATTAGTACTAGAAAACTTTAAGTCCTGCAATGCTTCTATATCATAAGTCAAATATTTATGCATTAGAATTCACCTCTTTCATCAACATATCAATATAAAAATCTGTTTTATCCTTATATGCATTATTTTCTAATATATGAAGACTACATTCTATTTCACCCTTACCTCTAGTTCTCATAGTACCTATATGTCTTAAACTCCTTAGACTTACTGCTAATAGTCCAAGCTCCTTATCCGTTAAGTCCCTTTCGCTATCAATTTCTACCTCAAATTTTAATCCTCTTCTTATTACTCTCACTTGTCTAAGTGAGCCATGTTTGTATGAGCCATCTTCTTCAATACTTGTAAAAATTCTTATTTGAGTTAGTGTCTCTTTTACTTCATCTGGGCTTATTTGTCCTTCTTTTATTCCATACTCTAACACATTTCTTATATTGCTTGATAGCCTACAGTCTGAAAATTTAAGATTTTTCCAAGATTCTACTCCGTCATTTTCTTTTCCTAATAAACTTTCTAATATAGGTTTAAATTCCTCTCCCAATAAATTAACAGTCTCCGTCATTACTTCCCTTAGATTTCCCTTAAAAGTCTTTGCCTTCATAAAAGGAAAACCAAACTCATCATAAACAATTTCCAAATCTACTGAACCTGGAACAGAATGGCCGCTTCCAAAAATAGCTTCAGTAAGAAGCTTCATAGTTATTTTGTACTTACTCATTTTGGTCCCCCTTTTCATCTTGTAATTCTATAAACAAGTCCATAACTTCTATAGCATCATAGTATATGCAGCCTTCGTCATTAAAGCAATAATCTCCGGATTTACCCTTTATCCCTCCAAAATAATTGCTTATTTTATTAGACTTCAAGAAAATTTCAGTGGCTGATTCTCCTTTCTTCAACACTTCACGTAGTTCTTTTAATTTATTTCTTGCTATTTTCTTATTAGATATTTCAAGTGAAGTAATATGGTGATAAGTTTCTAAAAAGTTATCATAATTTCTCCATTTGCCGCTTTCAAAGTTATTCAAATATAACGGCCTCATACAAAGTTCCTTATTATCTAGAGTTACATAATGCTCTTTTCTAATTTCATCAATTGTACCTATTAAATCTCCTTGTTCTATATGCCAATCTATAAGTGAAAAATCTTTATCATTATCAAGATATTCTAATCTAAGCCTTCTTTTAGCGTTACTGCATAGATCTTCAGCTAATTCATATGCTTTTGCAAAAGGATATGAAGTTCTTACTATTGCAACCCCAGCACAAGCATTTAGGCTTATAGTATTATTATTGAAAAGCTCTATTTTTTTACTGTTTAAAGCTTCTAAAAAAACCCTAGCCGTTTCAATACCTATTTTCCCATTAGTCGCATAAGTTATATCATCACCTGCAATAATAATGGGTATTAGTGGAAATTTATCATTCTCAATTTCAGTATGTTCTCTTATTCTCTCATAATTTCTCATAATAGCTTGTACCATTTCTGAAAAAGCTATTTCATAGGCATTTTTCACTTCAGTACTAAATTGCTTTAATGCGTTTATATATTCTTCATTTATCCTAGCATAATTTCCTTCATTATACTCAAAAAAGCTTTTCAATTCATCAAACCTCTTACCCATTCCATTTCCATCAATATGCACTACTGCCATGTAGTTTTTATCGCCTTTTGCTAAGTCTCTAAATTCTTTAATCCCTTTATTATCAAGTAATAATCTATCGAATTTTTTACTCCTTCTATTTTCTGCCTCTTTAATTTTTATGCAAACTTCAGCACTTCTAAATCTTTGCTGTCCATTATCTTCAATATACTCTTCTATTGCAGGCAATTTTGTTGATGAACAACACCTTTCAATGCCAAAAGATATTTGTCTACCACTATTTATCCTTCTATTTTTCTTAACTCCTAATTTTTTATATGCATTATCAATTATTTCAGTAACTTTATCTTGATTTTCATCATAATCCATTATTACCATAAAAATTTCGAGCCCAGGATAATATCGTAATACTTTTTCACTTATATTTTTTGTAAAAGTCTCTGCTTCATCTCGATTGTCAAACCTATATAAGCTACTTCCTCCACCATTATACACTAGGTTTTTTTCATATTTTGAATCTATTTCTTTAGGTAGCTCCTCTATAACTCTCTCTATAATTATTGATGCACCTATATTTTCTTTTAATCTATTACTTGCAAATATATAGTTCTGTTTTTTGGATACTTCCCATAAGACTAAAGATTTCATTTACTCTCCTCCTTCTTTAAATATTTCCTTTAGAATAAAATCTTCAAAGGTTTCATCCATACCTATTAATTTGGCTCTCTTGTCTATATCATACTCATAATCCCTTTTTATGTCTTTTAGCAGTATTTTTCTAATGCTTTCGGCACAATTGCTCTGATAAACTATTCTACTTCTATCTCCACCTAGTTTTCTTGCTACATCTTTTAGTGCAAACAATTCATACTTGTATTCGTTTTTGCCACTTTTCTCTATTTTAGAAGTATAGAATACAATCAATTTTCCATTTGATAAAGCAATAGCATCTATATAAATTTTTCTTCCATTATCATTTATTAGCTCAATTCGCTCATTGTTCTCTGTTTTTAATAATTTGGTTCCACTGTTAAAAATCTTTAACTTCAAATTATGATTTTTTAAATCATATCCATGTATTTTAGTTATATCCTCTATATGTATATCATAATTTAAAAATACATCCCTTACTAAAAATCTTTTAAATCCTTCCATCTTAGAGCTAATTAGTATTTCCTCATTATTGTCATCTACATAAGATACATAGGTTTCTATATTTTCATTATCTAGGTTATAAATTTTGCTGTAAAATATAGCAGACATAGGTTTAGTTCCACTAGTATAATCAAGAACTAGTTTTTTCTTATTTTGATATGTATTATTTATAGATACATCATTCTCTATTTTGTCGATAATCTCATTTAAGCTATTATTTATTTTTTTTGGGTCACTCTTATCACAGGAATAAAAACTAATATTAAAATCCTTGTTTTTTTCTTTTAAAACTTTGGCTAAATTTTCAGCAACTTTTTCAGTTCCAATAACACTGTCATATAAATGGGGAGTATGTACTAATATAATTTTAGTATTTTTACCTGAATATTTTAGTATTGAAATAAAAGCTGGCAATGGGTTTGTCCCAATTAAAGATATAATGTAATCGGCACAATTATCCATCTAATCCCCCTCCTAAAATCCAAGACCTTAATTTATTTTTAATATTTCTGAAATCCTGTACACCTAATATTAGTGTGTTTTTAGGAGTATAATTATCCCAAATATTTTTATAATGATAAATTAATTCCTCAGTCTCCCAGCAAAGATTAATATAGCAGCTATATCCTTCATCTCCTGCTAAGTTCTTGGCCCTTTGACTTATTTCATACAATTTCTTAGCTGCTTTTTCAGTTGTATCTTTGCTAGTTACTGATACAGCATACAATTTATATTTTTTGTACATAACTATATCAACTTCAAAACCACTTTCTTCCTTTGTATTACTTTTTTCTACATTTGCCAATGCATCCTCTATTACCTTCTCTTGTTTTAGCTCGTTTATGACGCTTAAAATATAGTCTTCCAGCCATGCTGTTTTTTCAAAGTATTTTACTATTTCCTCATCCTTATTAAATGCTTTTATAATGCCATCAAAATTTATTGGCATTTTAAATTGAAGAATAAGATTATTTAATTCTGAAAGAAAAGTATTTTTAGAATTACGTGCCTTGTCATATACCATTTCCAGAAAATTAATTGTTTTTCTATAGTCTTCGTACTTAATATCTACAAACAAGTTTCCAAATTTTCTTGCTAGCTCTTCCATTTCGGGTTTGAGTTCCGTACTCTTAAATTTTATTCTACTTATGTCATTATGCGCATCAATTACATCTATCAACTCCAAATTAATATTTGAATCTAGCTGTGAAAGAGAAAAGCAATTACTAACATAGTTGAAATTAGGCCCTTTACCTTGTTCCAAATACATGACATCTTTTTCTGGATCAATATATGTCAAATTGACCTGAACACTTTTTGCATATTCTTCATAATTAAAATTTTTTATTATATCGTAACTAACAGATGACATAACCTTAGTTCCACCATTATAATTTAATTCAATTACTATATCATTACTAGCTTTTAAAACAATCTCAGATAAATGTTTGCTAATTTTATCTTCAATATCTTCTCTATCAGTATCTTTTACTTCTATAGGAGTAGTGCTAATATTTACGCCCTTCCTACTAAGCACATTTTTTAATCGAACAAAGGGTTTATCTTTTGTTTCTTTTGTACAAATACAATATATTTCTCCACCTTTTTTTAATCTTGTAGCTATAGAAATAAGATTAGGAAATGGATTCGTTCCCATTATTAGATAAAGAATATCCGCTTTCTTATCTAACATTCAATCACCTCTACTTATACATATAGGTAAAAATACTGTCTAACTTTTCTAAATTTATAGTATTATCATCTATAAATAATGGTTTTAATACATTTTTTATATTAGAATATTGGTCTAATAACTTGATAAAACCTTTCAATTCATTTTTTATCTTTTTATCATACTTTTCTCTATCCTTTTCTCCATTCAATTCTCTCTGCAGCTTATATATTTCTATTCTTGAATAATGATTTATCAGTTGAATAGTTTCACCCTTCTCTAATACTTCATCTATTTTTAATATCCTATTTTCTGCTTCCTTTACATATCCTTTTACAAGAGATATCATAGCCATATATTTGTATATTAGTTCCCAGGGATGGGTAATTTCAAATTCGAGTTTTTTATATTTTTTATAATCAGTTTTTAATATTCTTTCCCATAGCTTGTCTGATAAATCGTTCATATAAAATGTATATAAAGCTTTTAAATATAGATATAAGTCAAATCTATTTCCTTCTCTTAATATGTCATCAAATAATATATCAAGCTCTTTATTTTCCCATTTCGCACCAGCATATTTAGTAAATAGTGAATAATCTTTTTGGGCTATTGCTAGATGAAGTAAATAACTAGTAGTAATCTTGGTATCTAAACTAGAATCTTTAAATTCTAGAAGAGCTTTCTCAAAGCATTCTAATGCCAAAGTTTTATTTTCCTTAAAGGCATAAAATTGCCCTTGCGAACTAAGAATCTTGCCAATAAAAATATTTAATTCAGAATCTTTATCTAAATATTTTGATATTTCCTTCTCTGCATCCCTATATATATCTAAACATAATTTTATTTCCTCAGCTTCGCCTATGCATTTATCATAATCAAATTGATTTACATATGTCTGTAATTCTCTAGTCATAAATTCTATATACTCAAATGTGCTTACGCTATTCCTAAGTTTTTTACATTGATTTATATAGTAATTTGAGTTATTAGTATCGCCTCGATGATTATATCCACGTAATAAAATATCATATAACTTAAATAAATATTTGTCTTTAAAGCTATTACTAGTTGCCAATAATAGTTCTTCGATTTTTTTAGCTATAAAAAGGCCTTTTTCATATGTAGCAAATTCCTTGTTCATAATAAATAGCTCAAGTCTACATAAATAGTAATCTAACTCACTTTCTTCAAAAATTAATCTGATATCTTTTAAAAGTTCTTTGCACCAATAATTATAATAGAATCTTCCAAAGTCCGAATTACTTGTTTTAATATCGTATAAAACTTCTAAAAATAACAATAAATCTTTTTTATAAAAGGCTAAGTTTAAATCTTTCCATAATCCTTCAATATCATCATAAGTCCATGCAAAAACATAATTCCCATTAATTTGATTTAGTCTTGCAGCTATCTCTTCTATAAAGAAATCACGTTGCTTAATATTTCTTAATTTGTCACCTATGTATCTATATTGGTTTTGTGGATCAGACACTTCTGCTATAGTTGACTTTATAATATCGCAAACTATATCAGCAGCATAAAGAAATGGTGTTGTTCTGTTTTCTAAATCATTTGCATTTCTCATATAATTAACTTTTTCAACATTTATATCAACACTTTGTATATCCAATTGCATCCTATTCGCAATAAACTTAGAAGATATAGCTGATTTTACACTTGTATTATTATTAAGAAAAAATATAATATTTCCATTGTTATCAGGCTTGCCTCTGTATCCCTGTTCCTCATATTCAATTACCTTCTGTGTATCACGACTAGAAACTTCAGCTATTCTTGTAGCAACATTTAGTTTATAAACCTTGTCTTTTAATAAAGGATTGAAAAATATAAGATTCTCTATTAAGTTAGCAATCATATTATCATATAGATTACTAGCATACTTTTCTCCAACTATATTAAAATTATTATTAAAATAAGTTTTTCTGTTGCTGCCACTCAACATAAAAGTAAAATAATAATTAGGATTGTTTTTTATGTAATTCAGTAATCGTTCTTTTAATCTTTCTTTTGTAATAAAAGAATTTCTATTGTTCATCTCGGTTGTATGTATACCACTTGGATATTCAACTCCTAAATCATCACAGGTTTCTTTAAAAAAGTTTTCAAGCCTATCTTTTTCTTCATTTACATCGTTTCCATAATAAACCAATCCACCAATAAATTTGACTTTATAATTCATATCCTCGAAATTTCCGCTTTCATCTAAAAATATTGAAATCATTGTAACCCCTTCTTTCTAACAATAACTTATATATAATTTGAAATATTTTTGTATTAATACTACCACTCTATTTTCATCTATTAATTCTAATGTATTTATTTAAAACTGCTATAAATCCTTTTAACTTGGAGTAATTTACAGCCTTATATATATCTCCATAGTCTACTGTACTAGTATATATTAGCATATGGTATCTATCTACCTAGTAATACAACTCAAAAATAGATTTATTTCCTCCAAGTCTCAGGTATATAATTTCCAAAATATAAATTATAAGGAATATAATATAAAATTTTAATTTCTTAGTTCTTCCTAATAGACTAGATTTAATTATCTATTAGTTGAGTAAAAAATTAAGAGCACCTTTTTCAAGACTTTTTCACCTCTTATTTATATTTCCACTTAATTCAACATAAAATCTAAAACTACTTACTTATACAAAACACCATAATTCAAGAGTTACAATAATCAAATATTCAAAAATTTTATCCACTAAAAAGAATGAATATCTAGAATAGTATTTGAACTCATAATAGATAATCTATGAACTACTCGAATTGCTGCAAAAATTAAAAGCATTTCAATTCCTCATAGATAATTTATAAACTAATAATCGCCACATTGTTGCAAAAACTAAAAAGAAACATTTCACTCTTCAAAAGTAAGCTGCACTCCTATTTATTTGTTGTAAATACAACACTTTATATTTTCTACATTTATTTGGAAAACCCTCCTTAATTTAATCATTTTTTACATATATAAATTTAACACAGTAATCGCAAATTAAAAAAATCGTCGTTCCCCCATAGTTTTTACACTATTGGAAATCGACGACTTTATTACACTATACTGTAATTAGAGTTCCACTTTCTCCTCTTAAAGCTTCTTTAGCTTTATCAAGAGAAGCTATAACAGCTTTTCTGCCTGGTTTTGACTCTGCAAATTCTATAGCTGCTAATACCTTTGGAAGCATACTTCCTGGAGCGAAGTGTCCTTCTTCTACATATTTCTTCATTTCTGCTGTTGTTACTTTATCTAACTCTTTTTGGTTTGGTTTTCCGAAGTTAATAGCTACTCTTGGTACTGCTGTAAGTATAACTAATATATCAGCATCTATATCTTCTGCAAGTCTTTGTGATGCTAGGTCTTTGTCAATAACTGCTGCAGCACCCTTTAATCTTCCATTTTCCTCTACTACTGGAATACCGCCGCCACCTACTGTTATGACTATATTATTGTTATTAATAAGTGTCTTTATTGTTTCTAATTCTACAATTCTCACTGGCTTAGGTGAAGCAACTACTCTTCTGTATCCTCTACCTGAATCTTCTACCATTACATAACCTTTTTCTGCTGCTATTTTTTCTGCTTCTTCCTTACTGTAGAATGGTCCTATTGGTTTTGTTGGATTCTGAAATGCTTTATCATTTTTATCTACTACTACTTGAGTAACTATTGTTGCTACAGGTTTGTCTATCCCCCTGCTTTTAAGCTCATCTCCTAAAGCTTGTTGTAGATGATATCCTATCATTCCTTGACTCATTGCACCACATACATCAAATGGCATAGCTGGTGTTACGCTGTCTGCTACTTCATTTTGTATAACTATTCTTCCAACCTGTGGTCCATTGCCATGAGATATAATTAGATTATAGCCTTCTTCTATTATGTCTGCCAAATATACTACTGTCTGTTTAACTACCTCAAGCTGAGCTTCTGCTGTAGCCTCACTTCCTGTTGCCTGTAAAGCATTTCCCCCTAATGCAACTACTACTTTTTCCATTGGTATATCCCTCCTAAGTAATTGTAAAGTAAAATAATGAAAGCATTTTTCATTAAAAATTCTTACCCAATTTCAGGCATTATTCCCCCTCAGGAAAATTATACAATATATTTAAGTAATATGCCATAGCTTTAAATCCAAATATAGGCTCTCCTTTTAGAAGAGCCTATATATTAAATTGCATTTGCCTCTCTTAAGCTTTGTATTTTTTCATCATCATAGCCTAATAGCTCTTTTAGAATTTCCTCTGTATGCTGTCCTAAAACTGGTGCTGGAGTTCTGATACTTCCAGGTGTAGCACTTAGTTTTATAGGTACTCCCGGCACTTTTAATTTCCCTGCTACTGGATGTTCTATTTCTACAATCATATTTCTTGCCTTTATTTGAGGGTCTTCTAGCACTTTATCTATTGTATTTATTGGACCATTTGGAACTCCTGCTTCATCCAATAGCTTCAGCCACTCTGCAGTTGTTTTCTTTTTCATTGACTCTGCTATAAGTGGTCTTAATTCATCATAGTTTTTGTTTCTTAGTGGATTTGTCTTAAATCTTTCATCATTTATTAATTCTTCTCTACCTATTACCTGACAGAACTTAGCCCATAATGTATCATTACCTACTGCTACTACTACTTCTCCATCTAATGTTTCAAATGGTTCAAAAGGTACTATTGAAGGATGTCTATTTCCGCCTGGTTTTGGCACTTCTCCTGTTACTACATAGCGCGCTATCGCATTTTCTAATATAGCCACTAATGCATCTAACATAGCCACATCTACTTTCTGTCCTTTTCCTGTTACATGTCTGCTGTTTAGAGCTGCAAGTATTCCTATAGCTGTAAATAATCCTGAGTTTATGTCTGCTATGGAAGTTCCTACTCTTGTAAACTTACCATCTTTTTGTCCTGTAATGCTCATTATTCCGCCCATCGCCTGCACTACGGCATCATAGGCAGCTTTTTTACTGTATGGACCTGTATGACCATAACCTGAAGATGCGGCATAGATTAGCCTTGGATTTATTGTTGATAAATAATCATAACCTAATCCTAGCTTTTCCATTGTACCAGGTCTGAAGTTCTCAACCAGTACATCTGCCTTTTTTACCATCTCTATGAAAACTTCTTTTCCTTTTTCTGATTTTAGGTTCAATGTAATACTTCGCTTATTTCTATTAAGACTCATAAAATAAGCACTTTCATTATTTACATAAGGGCCAAAAGCTCTTGAATCATCTCCGGTTCCTGGCATTTCTATTTTTATTATATCTGCTCCTAGGTCCCCTAATATCATTGTAGCATAAGGTCCTGCTAGCACTCTTGTAAGGTCAAGTACTCTTATATTTTCTAAGGCTTGTTTCATAATACCGCCCCCTCCGCAATATTTATAATTACTCTAATAAATAGCTACCCGCCAAAGGCGGGCAGTTATTTATATATTAGTCTATTCTTCAAAATCAAATGCTACTATACGGCAGAATGCTGATTCTCCACCTTGGAATTTCCATGGGAAGCATCCAATTATCATACGTCTATTAAGTACTTTGTCTATGTCTCCTCCAAGGTTTTCAGCATGGATTATTACATGTGGTTTTGGGAACACTTGGATATGCATTGCTTGATATGCATCTGGCCATGGATACATTTCATTTAGGCTCTTACCGAATTTTTCTCTCATATATTTGTCGCATGCTTCTGCTTCTCTTGGTTCCCAATCACGAATCTTAGTGTTCATTGGATGGTCAGCAGAACCACAGTCAACACCTATCCAAGCTATTTCCATTTCTTTTACCCAATCAACAAAATCTAATGATGGGCCTGGATGTCTTACCATGTATCTCTTTTCATCTGCTTCTGGTTGATCCCATCCATATTTGTGGTATCCAGTGTTGATGATAAGTATGTCACCTTTTTTAACTTCTACTCTGTCTGTAATGTCTTTTGGAGTATAGATTCCGAAATCTTCAGCTATATCTGATAGGTCTACTATAACTCCTGGTCCTACTAATTTGCTTAGTGGTAATGATGCAATATCTCCACCTGCTGTATCAAAGTGCAATGGACCGTCTAGGTGTGTTCCTACGTGGTTTGATGTAGTGATTAATTGACCATTAGCTCCATTTGGTGATAGTCTCTTAAAGAATTTTACTTGTAATGGCTCATATGTTGGCCATGGTGGTGTTAAATGGCTTGTGCTTTGAGTTAAATCATACATTTTAACCTTATCCCAGTTTTGTAAAAGATTCATTTTTATTCCTCCTTTTTTTATTTTGAATCTTTATTTATAAGTAAAAATTTTATCCTTTATTGTACTTCTCCCTCAGCTTCTAACTGTTCAACAAAAGCTTCTAATGCATCTTCAAAGCATTTCATAGGTGGACGAACTAATCCTGCTCCTACCTGACCTATTCCAGCTTTTTTATGAGCAATACCAGTATTGATTATTGGAAGTATACCTGTTTCTACTACCTTCTGTATATCTATACCCGTAGCAGTACCTCTAAAATCAAGAACTGGAATTTTATATGCATTATTTTCAGTCTCTGTAATTTCATACATTAGTTTTGAATAGTTTAATGCATCTTGTGGTGTACCACCTACAAATTGCACTATAGGTATAGCAGCTGCCATTGCAAATCCACCTAGACCTGCTGTTTCTGTTATAGCACTGTCTCCTATGTCTGGATTTGCATCTTCTTTAGTGAATCCTGGGAAGTATAGCCCGTCTATTATTTCTGCTGGTGCTGTAAACCATCTATCTCCTAATCCTGCTACTCTAATACCAAATTCAGTACCATTTCTAGCCATTGTGTATACTAATGTACTGTATTTAATGCCTTTCATTGGCTCTAGTGAGCATTTTGCAGCTGGCATAGTTAAGTTCAAGAAGAAGTGGTCATTGCTATGCATAAACTTAAGCACGTCTACTTTATCTTTTTCAGGGAAATTAGTTTGCACAATGTATGGTGCTAATTCTCTTATTAGTAAAGATGTACCTGCCTTATTTCTATTATGACCTTCATCTCCCATTTGAACTACTTGAGCTATCATTGTCTTTAGATCAATTTCTCCTGAAAGCTCTAATGCTGCTTTAAGTACTGGAGCTAATACTGTTTCCATCCATTTAAGTCTAGTTATAACTTCTTCACTATATGCTCCATAACGAAGAACCTTTCCTAAGCCTTCATTTAAAGTACAGTAAGCATAGTTTCCATAAGTCTTATTTTTAACTATCCATACTGGCATTGAGTAAGTTACAACTCCTGCCATTGGACCAACTGCATTGTGGTGATGACATGGTTCAAAAGTTATTTCTCCAGACTCTGCTAATTTTATAGCTTCTTCTTCATTTGCAGCTAATCCTTCGTATATAAGTCCTCCGATTACAGCTCCTCTTAATGGTCCACTCATCTTATCCCATGTAATTGGAGGTCCTGAGTGTAAAACTGTTTTCTTGGTCATTCCAGGTAAGTCTTTACCAGCTGTGCCTATTCCTACAAGCACTGGCTGTGCATTTAATAAACGTTCCACAGCTTCCTTATTGGCCTGTGCTATCTTTTCAGCTATCATTTTTCTCACTCCTCTTGATTGTTTTTTTATTTCAATTTTGATAAAAGTGATGCCATTCGTTTATTTCCACCTGCAACAGGTCTCCAATTAACATGAATTACAGAAACCTTTTGCTTTTTCAGATCATTGTAAAATGACTCTAACCCAATATTTATAACCTTTACCTCTTTATTAAAAAGTTCATTTATTTTTGACATTTCAGTACCCTCCAAATCTATTTAATTTTATTTAGGATAAGTCCTGCTAGTCTTACTGCTTGAGCATTTGATGGCATTACTATTACTCCAGCTTCTTCAAGCCTTCTTTGAGATTCTCTCAAATCTTGAGGGTCATTTTCAGTACCGCAAACAGAACCTACAACACAAAGGTACTTGCCCTTCTTAGCCATTCTTTCTTTAGCTTCTTTTATTGCTGGAAGCATTTCTCCTACTGGGTCTTCATGAGAACCATATCCTAGAACAAAATCCATCAATAATACTGCTACTTCTTCGTCGTCTTCCTTCATAAGACGTTCTACTCTAGATACTGGATCTATCATTGGATGAGGCTTTCCTCTAGTAAATTCATCATCACCAAAGTCTATACAAGTATGCTCCTTGCTTACCCTTACATCTTCCAGTTTATATTCAGGAGTCAAAGGAATATTTGAATATATGTTTCCTATGCTGCTGCTTAGAAGCTTCATAGCCTCATCAGCTAATGTACCACCTGTATAGTAAGCTCTAAGATATTTTTGAGTTTTATCAAACTTAGCAACTTCTCTATCTACTATCTTCTCTATTTCCTCATCTGGCAAACTAAAGCCTTCAAAATCTCTCACTTCTTCTCCTCTTAGAAGTGCTACTGCTTTTCTTGCTGCATCTTCTAAGGATACACAAGAGTATGCTCCATATTTTTCAATAAGCTTTCTGTCTCCGCCTATAAAATCTACTACTACTGGTTTAGGTGAGTTCTCTATAGCCTTTAATACTTTTTCTGCTACTTCCTCTGCTGGTGGCTTAGAAATCAATACTATTACTTTTGTCTGTGGATCATTTTTTAGTGCCTCTATACCTTGAAGCATCATAAGCCCACCAATTTCTGCTTTTAGATCTCGACCGCCAGTACCTATTACTTGAGATACTCCCTCTCCTAATTTATCTATGATAACAGTTACTTCTTGAGTTCCTGTACCTGATGCACCGACTATACCTATATGTCCTTTTCTAACTACATTTGCAAAAGCTAGTGGCACATTGTTTATTATTGCTGTACCGCAGTCAGGTCCCATCATCAATAGTCCTTTCTGACAAGCCAGCTCTTTTAATTCTCTTTCGTCCTCTATACTTACATTGTCGCTAAATAACATTACATGTAGATTATTATTTAGTGCTTTTTTTGCTTCTGCTGCTGCATATTCTCCTGCTACTGAAATAACTACTATATTAGACTCTGGCTCATGTTTTAGTGCAGATTCTAATGTTGGAGGCATATAATCTGATTCATTACTTTTTTTCTTATTACTAAGTAATTTATCTACCTCAGCTGAAATTGTCTCTATTTGAACATTATCATCTGCAAGGACAGTTACAAAGAAGTCATTTGGAGAAAGGTTCCTAATATCATCATTTGATATTGCAAGATTTTCTGCTAATTCCTTGTTTAAATCTGTACCCATACCTACAAGTGCTTCTTTAACTCCGTCTATTTTCTTAATTTCTTTTGAAATAAGCATAAGTGTAACTGAGTCATAATAGGTGTTTTTTCTAATTTCATATTTCACACTACTCATTTATACCTAACCTCCTAAGTATTCATTAAGCATTATCAAGCTACCTATATATACGCCACAAATAATATCTGTGCCAGAAGTTTCTCCAAAATCTGATACCTTTTCTAAGTACTTATAAAAATCATCTATGCCCCTATTAGCTAATAGTGAAATTATGAGACTTCTAAAGTCTTCATTAACTTCTCCCCTTGAAGAACACTTCATCATCTCTTGACTTACTAAAGTAGTCTTGTTATTTATATTCTTAATAATTGCTTCATTTATTTCATAGGCTTTCTTTAAGTCAAGATTTAGATAAGATGATAAATATATTCTTGACGCCATAATCCCTGATAAAAAGTCATCCATAGAAGGTGTAAGACCTATTCCATAGCCTACTACCTTACTTGCACTTTGAGGAAGTTTCTCTACATCCTCACTAATATAGCTATCCATAAATGATAAAAATCTATCTTTTATAAAATCTTCTTTTTTGCTTAAAGTAATAGTATCGTCAAATAATTTATCTATATATTTAATTTTATCCTTAAGGGTTTTTAAAAGTGGGAAAATGCCCTCTTTTTTTCCTTCATTTAGTATAAATTCAGCCATTAAACTGAGTTTAGTAAAAACGTTTTCAATGGAATCTCTAGCTAACCTCTTATCTTGAAATAGAATAGGACTACTATCCCATAGTAAAGCTTTATTATAATGAATGACTATGTCAGTACTGCCAATTGATACAAAATCTTTGAAAAATGTAAGCTGCTGTCCTTTTTCAAGACCTAAATCCAGAAATGAAATCTTTTCTTTAATTCTTATTGAATATGGTGCCATAGGTTTATTAGGACCTAGGAAGGAAATAAGTTTTGAGTTCTCATCTAGTACATTGAAGCTATTATCAAACACTGAATGTATCTGTCCTCTTACCTCTTTGTCTTGTATAACTTTGTAAAGTTCCTTTGAAATATCAGTAGCATTCATGGAATCAATCCTTAAAAAACTAACTATTGTTCTTTAATTATATAATATATTATTTATAGAGCCATTTCTTTATATAGACTACCTAAATCTAATTGCTGTTGTTTGTAAGTAATTAATAAACGAATAAAGACCTCCCTATTTTAATGGGAAGTCTTTACATGTTTATAATTAAGCCTTTCATTTTCAAGCATTTCTAAGATCTTTAAAGATATTTGGAAATTAAGTCTGTCATCATAATCTTCTAAGTCTATACCAGTTATTTCTTTTATTCTTTGAATCCTGTAAATAACAGTATTATAGTGAGTATACATCTCTTCAGATATCTTTTTTAAATTCCCTGCACATTCAAAATATTTCTTTAAGGTTTCAATTAACTCAGTTCCTTTTTCTTTGTCATAGTTTACTAAAGGCTCTAATATTTCTTTATAAAACTGATGAAGTTCAGGCTGCAATTCTTCATATGAAAGGATTCTAAAAATTCCCAAGTCGTCGTAATGAGTGATTCTCTTTTCATGTGTCCTCTTCTGACATTCTACGGCTCTATTAGCTTCTCTATAACCCTTCCATAAATCGTGAGTGTCTTTATAATTTCTTCCTACTCCTATTGAAATCAGATCATCTATATACTCATACTCTGCATACCTTAGTATTTCATTACAGAATGAATCTATACTCTGCTTTATTTTAGTCTCTTTAGTATCTAAATCTGTTCCAAAAAGTATAATTATACTATTACTTCTATTTCCATATATAATTCTTTCTTTTCTATTCTTAGTAATTCGACTAATAATACTTAATAGTCTGACATTTATCTGCTGTAAATGTCTAGTGGAATCAGGACTATACTGGTTGTTCTTATTATCGTATATTGATATTACTATTACAGAATACCCTAAACTGCTATCAAAATCAAAATATGAGGCTCTTTCCAGTGCTTTTTGATGCCTCGTTTTATCGCTTGAAAATAAATCCTCGAAAAATTCTACTTTATGCTTACTTTCAATTTCAAAAATAGATTGCTTTTTATTAAGCTCTAAGGCAATAATTGGTATAGCTGCTTCTATTACTGTAAGCTCAATTGGAGTAATTGGCTTTTTATCTTCCCATATATAGAGAAATCCATATTCCCTGTCTTTCGTATAGATTGGAATAGTTAATCTATCTACCTTCTTATCTCCAATTATATCGGTGTGCCTTTCATGAAGGGTCTTTCCATTGAGTTCATAATTTGTTCTTTTCAATCTGTCTGCCTCAACTATAGCCTCAATATATTTTCTCTTATCTTCATCGCAGAAAATCACACTTGATTCAAAAAGGTACTCTTTTATAGCCATTGAATTGTTATCAATACTATCATATAGTGCATTTCCAATTTCTTTCAAACTTCCTCCGCTCAACATTACATTTATTAACTTATTATGGATGTTATCTATTCTATATAATATACTAGTTTGATTATTCACAATTTCAGTTAAAGCACTAGCTATAATAGTTGAATAAGAAACACTAAATGGTATTTCTATTATTGGAAATCCAATTTTGTTAGCTAGCTCAATGGTATGGTTGGGAATATCCTCTATATATCTTTTAGTCTTGATACCTAAACCGGCTAATCCTTTTTTATCCAACTCTGGTATAAGTTCTTCTAGCTTTTTTACATTATCTTTTATAGAATATGCTGTAGTAAGTAAAAATTCCCCATCTTCAACCCAATTTAATATGTCAGGCACTTCCATTACATTTAACTTTGTAATTCTTCTATTTAAACCGCCTTCACCTGCTAAAACCTTTGAATCTTTCATAACTTCAAGCCCTAGTAATTCTCTAACTGTAATTCCCGAGTATTTGTACATTTAATCACCCCGCTTCATTTAAGTAATACCCAAAATAAGGCTTACCAATCTAAGTATAAAATCTCTTTTTTACATAGACTCACACAAAGCCCACATCCTGTGCATTTTGAATCGTCTATTGCTATCCTATTATTTCTAATTGAAATAGCATCATATATACAAGATTTTAAACACTTGGTACAATTGTCTCCACTGCATTGTGACTTCATCTTTACAGTATATGGTTCTATGGGTATTTCTTCAAAGGACTTTAAAGAGTCTAAAGCTTGTCCTCTAATATCTTCCAAAGAAGAGTATCCTTTTTCTCCAAGCCATCTTTCTAACTCTATTAAAATTTCTTCTATTTTGTCATATCCGTTTTTCATTAAAGAGGTGCAAATTTGTACAGTACTTGCTCCTAGCATCATAAATTCAATAACATTTTTATAGTTATCTATTCCACCTATACCAGAAACAGGGATCTTTACCGCTTGTGCAATATTGGCAACTGCTGCTAATGCTATGGGCCTTATTCCTTCTCCTGAGTACCCTCCATATGTAGGTAATATTGCTTTTGCTTTATCTATGTCTACTTCTAAAATAGACCTTATAGCGTCTATAGCACTTATAGCTGATGCACCAGCCTCTTCAACAGTTTTAGCTAAAGCAGTTAAATTACTTACATTAGGAGAAAACTTAACCATAACTGGAATCTCTACTGAATCTACAACTGTTTTAGTTAAGTTATATAATCTTTTCTTGTCACTTATAAGAAGCTCTACTCCTTCTCCATGGGGAATAGATATGCCTAATTCTATAGCATCTACTCCAAAGCGTTCTACCTTATTAGCTATATATGCCATTTCAGAGGGTGTGTGAGCTAAGATATTTGCAATAACTACTGCTCCTTTTTCCTTTACATCATATATTTCTCTCTCCCATTCTTCCAAAGTCAAATTACTATAAAGTTCAATATTCTGCATTCCATAAAAATTTGCTGCTATCCTTGGTCTAACATTCTTTCTTACTTCGTTAGCTATAGTCTGAGTAACAACAGCACCTGCACCTGCTTGAATAGCTTTCTTTATCATATTTCCATTACCAGTAAGAGGACTTGCTGCTACGATTATAGGATTTTTTAGTTTTATACCCATAAAATCTACTGACAGACTCATAATATCCCCCTCTTTAACTAAATATTTCTTCAATTCTATTATCAAATCCGCATGATTTTCTGACTTTAAGCATAGGTTGAATAAATATTTTCTGTTTAAAGCAGGTTTCTTCTTCATCTAATATATAGTCAAGTAGTAACCTTGCTGCTGTTAAACCCATTCTATATACTGGATGAGTTACAGTAGTTAGTTTTGGTTCTATAAGCGATGATACATCTATATCGTCAAACCCAACTATCGCAATATCCTTTGGAACTGCATATCCTAGAGCCTTTATTGCTTCAATAGTACCTAAAGCCATTAGATCATTTGCAACAAAAATTGCATCTGGCTTTCCTTTTTTCTTTATCATCTTTTTCAATGCAAGATGTCCACCATCTATTTGATTATTTCCTTCTATAACATACTCCTCATCATATGGGTATCCAGCCTCTAATAAAGCTTTTTTGTATCCTTCCAGCTTCTCTTTGCTTACTTTTCTATTCATAGGACCTGAAATATGAGCTATAACTTTATAGCCTGCTTTTATCAGATGCTTTGTTGCCATGTAAGCTCCAGATAGGTAATCAGTATATACTATATTGATATCTGAATCATCTATGTACTCTCCTACTAATACAAATGGAACTTTCTGCTTCATAATTATTTCAAAGCCTTCTCTTCCTAGAATACTAGAGCATATTATGAGGCCATCTACCTTTTTACTTAAAAGCATTTCAATACAGTCCTTTTCCCTTTTGGCATCATACTCAGTATTACTTAATAATATATTGTAACCTTTTTTAAAGAAAACGTCTTCCACTCCTTTTGTAATGCTAGGATAAAGAGGATCAAGTATATTAGGTATTATAAGTCCTATAGTATTTGTTTTATTTGTACTTAAACTTCTTGCAATACTATTAGGAACATAATTCTCTTCTTCCATTATCTTAAGTATTCTATTTCTTGTTTCCTCAGAAACACTTTCAGGGTGGTTTAATACTCTTGAAACTGTTGCTACAGAGACACCTGCCAATTTAGATACTTTTCTTATATTCGTCATACTACCACTCCAAGATAATACTATTTTTCTTAATTATAACATATTAAAAGGACGGATGTATGTATATCCGTCCAAATTTTTATAGATTCAATAGTGAATTTAAAGATAAGGATACAGTAATAACTCCTCCCTTGTAAGGAACATGAAGAAACTTGTACATCTGATTGTCCTCCACTCTCTTTCTTATAGGGGTTGCCAAAAAATCAACATTTCCTTCTGCTGCCTTTTTAGATACAGGATCAACTTCAAATGAATCTAAATTAATAGCCTGTTTTATACTAGAATTAACTATGATGCCTTTTTTATTCACTATGTATATATCATCTAATTTAAGATTCCTAGCTATACTTAATAGCTTATCACTATCTAGCTTTTCAATGCCTTCCTTATCTATTATATCAATTACTTCTAAGGCTTTATGGTACATATATGACTCCATTGCCATCGATGCAGAACTCTGTTGTAATCTATTTGCATCATCTGCTAATGCTTCTGCATTAGACACAATATTTTTAAATGAAGCATTAATTTCTTGAACCATTGCACTTAACTCTTGACTTGCTGAAGCATTAGTCTCCGAAACTGTTTGAATACCACTAATAAAATTAATTATTTCACGTCCCTTTTCTCTAATTAAATTTACTGAATTACTAATATCTTTTATGCTTTCCATAGATGAAAAAGTATTCTCTTCAATTATTCCGAAAGAAATATTTGTTTTTTCGATAACTTCTTTACTTTTCTCAACCTCTGTCACATTTTCTCTTAAGACCGTAGATAATTCCTTTAACTTTGCTTCTGTATTTTTAAGTATAATTTCAATATCTTTTGAAGCCTTTCTAGATTGATCAGCTAATACCCCTATTTCTTTAGCCACTACGCCAAATCCTTTTCCATGCTCTCCCGCCCTAGCAGCTTCTATAGATGAGTTTAAAGCTAAGAGATTAGTATTTTCAGAGATTTCTGAAATAGTGGTTACAAATCGTGATATACTTACAGTTTGGTTATTCAAATCAGTTATAAGGTCTAATAGCCTATTTGTTATCTGGTGTACTTCATCTATAGTTTTTTTTGACTCAGTTATTAACATCTTTCCTTCCTGTGCACTATTATAAGATTTTTCAGCTCTTTCTACACTGTCAAAAGATTTTTTTGCTATATTTTCTAAATCATTATAAATGACATCATCCAAATGCTTAAAAATCTTCTCCAAGGACTGAATCTGATCTGAAGCTCCTTCTGCCAAATTTTCTGCAGAAGAAGTAATTTGATCTGTAGCAACTTCCATTTCTTTAATAGTTTCATTCAAGTAAGCCATAGATTGAGCAACTTTTACGCTTGTTTCTAATGTATTTTTATTTGCATCCTTAGATGCTCTAAATAGACCTGATAGTGAATTTACATATCTATTTAATTGTTTTGGTATTTTATAATCAGACAAAGCTTCATCGTATTTACTTTTATCGACAATGTCACAATATTTTTCTATTATTTGAACCCTTTTTTTCCATAATAAATTAGCTATAATAAAACCCAATAAAATCGATAGGAATACACCTAATACTTTATTAAGTACTGACGGTAAACTACTATCGAAAATAATACAGCAAATAAAGAAAGTATCAATTAATAAAATAAGAGTTGATAAAATATTTTGTCTTTTTTTTATCAATTTAAATCCTCCCCTCGGTAGTAAAAGCAGACAAATGTAATCGTTTACATAAAAATTCTCCTTTCTACCTTTTTTTCCTGCTAAAAACATATTTTTATAAAAAATTAATATTTAATGTAGCATTTTAAATATAAATGGCTGATTTTCTTTAGTGTTTTTCTACAAATTTCTATATAATAAAAAAGAAATCTTGTTATGAGATTTCTTAATCAAAACAACTTCTCTCAACAAATTAAGATCTTATTAATCATTAATGTATTATAGCCACTTCTAATATAATAAACTGCAAAATAATCATATGATGTTTTGATAAATGCATTTTCTAAAAGCCTAATTTAGAAAAATTTCTATCAAAGGTCCAAAATTCAAATATCAAAATTAAAGGAATTTTTCTTTTTACAGAAAACTTTTTATTAAAAAGATTGAGAAGTTAGACTTCCTTATTCGTTTCAAAAGTAAAAATATTAAAAAAATTTTTTTCAATAAAGAAGGATTTTTATTTTTAATGTCTAACTTTTATATAAAGAAATGTAACCGTTTACATTTTTTAAGATTTTATCAGTATTTCATTAAAATAATAAATCCTATAAAATACTTGATTTTTCTTATGAATCTGTAAATGGTTACATTAAGGAAAATAAATTTTAATAATGTAAGGGGGATTTTTATGTCAGATTCAACCAAAAACAAAATTGCTGACACTGAACACTCTTTGTCAGCCGTTGACGAAAAAAGCAGACAAGGTTTTTGGTCACTAATGGTGGTTTTAGTTGGCTTTACTTTCTTCTCACCAAGTATGACCGCAGGTGGTAACTTAGGCCTAGGGCTAAATATGAGAGACTTCTTTATTGCAATGATCCTAGGCAATGCTTTCCTAGGTGCCTATACTGCAGTTCTTGCTCATATAGGTCAAACTACAGGACTTACAATGGACTTATTAGCAAGACGTTCTTTTGGTGAAAAAGGTTCATATCTTTCATCTGCTTTAATAAGCTTTACTCAAATTGGTTGGTTTGGTGTTGGTGTTGCTATGTTTGCATTGCCAGTCGCAAAGCTGTTAAATATCAACTCTACATTATTAGTTATAGTTACAGGAATTGCAATGACTGCTACTGCTTACTATGGATTTAAAGCACTTGCAGTTTTAGGCTCAATAGCTGTACCATTAATAACAATTCTTGGTATTTATTCTGTAAATTACGGTATAAATCAAGTTGGTGGCTTTGCAAATGTTTTCCCAGAAATACCTGCTCAGCCTCTTACTATGGCAGCTGCACTTACTATAGTAATTGGTAACTTTATAAGCGGAGGAACAAGTACTCCTAACTTTACTCGTTTTGCTAAAACATCTAAGAGTGCAGTTTGGTCAACTATTATAGCATTCTTTATTGGAAACTGTATAATGTTTATATTTGGAGCTGTAGGTGGAGCTACTACAGGAAATCCTGACATATTTGATATTCTAATTGCTCAAGGCCTTACACTCCCAGCAATATTAGTTCTTGGACTAAATATTTGGACTACAAATAACAACGCACTCTACACTGCTGGGCTTGGACTTGCTAATATAACTAAGATTCAGAGTAAACCTTTGGTTTTAATAGGTGGCGGTATTGGTACAGTAACTGCAATTTGGTTATACAACAACTTCGTATCATATCTTAGCTTACTAGGAGGTATGATTCCACCTGTTGGAGTTGTAATAATAATCCACTATTTCATGAACAAAGCTCAATATCAAAATCCTAACTATAAGCCAGAAGCAATAAATATAGGTGCTATAGTGGCAGTTATCGCTGGTGCATTAGTAGGTACGTTGGTTAAATGGGGTATAGCTCCTGTAAACTCACTTGTTGTTTCTGGTGTAATATACTTTATTGCTGAAACTCTTAGGAAGAAAAATGCCTAATATAATCAAAATATTTTAAAGAAAAGGAGAGATTTACTATGTTAATAAAAAATGTTTTTTTAGAAAACAGTAATGAAAAAACAGATATTTTAATTAAAGATGGAAAATTTGAAAAAATTTCTCCAAATATCGAGCCTCAACCTGGAGAAGAGGTAATTAATTGTGATGGCTGCATGGTATTACCTCAATTTATAGAATCTCACGTTCATCTAGATTCTGCACTAACAGCAGGCGACCCAAGATGGAATCTATCTGGTACTTTATTTGAAGGAATTGCTTGCTGGGCTGAGAGAAAAGAAAAGCTAACTAAACAAGATGTTAAAGAAAGAGCAAGAGCTGCAATTAGAAAACAAGCTGCTAATGGAATAGGTCATGTACGAACTCATGTTGATGTTACAGATCCTTCTCTAGTTGCTATGGAAGCACTATTAGAGCTAAAGGATGAACTAAAAGATGAAGTTAATATTCAAATAGTTGCATTCCCACAAGAAGGTATCTTAAGCTATCCTAATGGAAAAGAACTAATGGAAAATGCAGCAAAAATGGGTGCTGACGTTTTAGGTGCAATTCCACACTATGAATTTACTCGCGAATATGGTGTTGAAAGTATAAACTTTACTATGAAGCTTGCAGAAAAATATGATTTACTTGTTGATGTTCACTGCGATGAAATAGATGATGAACAATCTCGTTTCGTTGAAACTTTAGCAGCAAGAGCATATGAATCAGGTATGAAAGACAGAGTAACTGCAAGCCATACAACAGCAATGCACTCATACAACAATGCTTATGCTTATAAGCTTTTTAGACTTCTACGTATGAGTAAAATGAATTTTGTAAGCAATCCATTAGTTAATACTCATTTGCAAGGACGCTTTGACACCTATCCTAAGCGTAGAGGAGTAACAAGAGTTAAAGAATTACTAGCTGATGGTATAAACGTTTCCTTTGGACACGACGACATATTTGACCCTTGGTATCCACTAGGTGATGGAAATATGAGAGATGCTCTTCATATGGGATTACATGTATGTCAGATGATGGGATATGAAGAAATCCTAAATTCATATAAGCTGATTACTTACAATGCTGCTAAAACTCTTCATTTAGGAGATAGCTATGGTATCAAAGAAGGTAATCCTGCTAGCTTTATAATTCTAAATGCTGATAATTTTTATAATGCACTTAATGAAAAGAAAGAAGTTCTATACAACTTTACTAAAGGAAAACTAATAGCAAAAACTGAACCTGCTAAGAAAACAGTATTATTCTAATTCATATAAAAATAAATATCCGTCAATTAATTAATTGACGGATATTTATTTTTTCTCTTATCTTTCTTTTATCTTTTTCTTAGCAGAATATACTGCATTTTTTATGCCCTCATATCCTGTGCATCTACAAAGGTTACTCTGCAGCCATTCTTTTATTTCTTCATCACTTGCATCTGGTTTTTCTTCTAAAAGTGCATATGTATTTAGTAAGAAGCCAGAAGTACAATAGCCGCACTGAAACCCTCCTTCTTCATAGAATGCTTCTTGAATTTCTGTATTATTTAAACCTTCAATAGTAGTTATTTCACTGTCAGCTACTTCTACAGCAAGTATCATACAAGACTTCACAGGCTTTCTATCTAATAATACTGTACAAGCTCCGCAATCTCCATTTTCACAGCCCGGTTTTGCTCCTGTAAGTCCTAGCTTTTCTCTAAGCACTCTTAGAAGTGTATCCGAAGGTTTAACAACAACCCTTCTTTTTTCACCATTTACATTTAGTATTATAGATGTATAATCCTTATAGGCTATCACTATTTTCCACCTCCAGTTTTCTAAGAGCATTTACTACAGCTTTTTCAAATAAATAAATTCTAAATTCACTTGATGCGTATATATCATTTCTAGCATTTGTTGGAAGATTTTCAGTTGCATACTTAGCTCTATCTTCTATACTCATAATTCTATTATTTAAGACTTTTTCTAACCCTAGAGCCCTAAAAGGATAAGGACATATTCCTGAAAATGCAAATCTTATTTGCTCTCCTACCTTAATAGCTGCTAGATGAAACAATGGATAATCTATTTTCCCTTGTCTTTCTTTTCGCTCATTATAATATGGTAAAGCTGTATATTTCTTGTCAATTTCTACTTGAAGTAATATCTCACCTTCTGATAAGTTTACTCTTTTATTGAAAAATTCTAATACAGGAACCCTTCTCACTCCATCTTTACCAGCTATGACTGCTACTCCTTCTGTAACTAATATTGGTAAAATAGCCTCTCTGTAAAAAAGGCGTCCACAAATGTTTCCTCCTAAACTTAATCTATTTCTAACAGTATGGTCTGCTATCTTTCTTATTACATCTGACATTAGCTTGAAACTAGTCTTCTCTACTATATAATTTAAGTTCAATGCTGCTCCATATATTATTTTATCTCCTTCTTCAGAAAATTCTAAGCACTCTGGGATGGCTTTAATATCTATTACCGCACCTGTACTTACTAAATTCTTTCTTGCATACGTAACTGTTTCTGTACCTCCACAATAATATATTGGTGATTTCCCTTCTTTTGACTTCTCATGAAATATTTCTATTGCTTCTGTGTAAGTTTCTGGTCTATAGTATTCAAAATCATATGCTATCATGATTTGCCTCCTTTCTAGCTCTCCATAGACTTTCTGGTGTTAAAGGTAATGTATTTAACTGTACTCCTAATGCTCGAGATAATGCATTTGCCAAGGCACTAGGCATACCTATTATAGATTGCTCTCCTATACCTCTTGCACCAAAAGGTCCATCTCCTTGAGGTGTTTCTACATAGTCTACAAAATATTCAGGCTCTTCTCCGTATCTCATTATTTTGTATGATCTTAAATCATCATTAGATACCTGACCCCTATTATTAAATATAAAGCCTTCATTTGAAGCAAGACTAAGTCCCATAGCCATACCACCAACAATTTGCCCTCTTGCTATACTAGGATTTATTAATTTTCCTACATCCATTACGCAAACAGCCTTAATAACCTTATAGCTGTAATCTTCTAAATTTAATTCTACCTCTACTCCCTCAGCGCCTAAAGTCCACTCTAATGCTGGATGTCCTTCTCCAGTGTCCTTATCTATATCGGTCAATCTCCTTGCAATATACCTTCCTCTGCCAATTACCTGTCCTTTTACTGCATTTCCATTTTCATAAACATATCCCAAAACTATATCTCTTAATGGTATCCCAATATTTTTTTCATTTTTTATAAATACTCTACTTTCTGCTATCTCCAAATCTTCAGGAGGACATCTTAAAATCTGTGAAGCAGTATCTTTTATCTGTTTAATAGCATCATCTGCTGCATCTATAACTGCTCTACCTCCCATAAATAATCCTCTACTAGCAGCAGTTGCCCAATCATGAGGAGTAACTTTAGTATTTACATCAAAAACTACATGTATTTTGTCTAGTCCTACTTTAAATTTTTCTGCTAATATTTGAGCTAAACCAGTCTTAGTTCCTTGACCTATTTCTACAATGGAAGTATGTAGATTTATGCTGCCATCCTCATTAAAGGTTATTATAGCACCAGCATCTGTATTTGTAGGCATTGCTGGGGCCTTCCAAAAACAAGTCAAGCTTTTTGCCCTTATCTTATTTTCATCTACTTTAATATAAGTGCCTTCATCCCAATTTAAAAACTTCTTAGTTCTTTTTATGCATTCTGTTAAATCTCCAGTATTTTCATCCATTAGACTTCTAGTTGGAGATGTATCTCCTTCTTTTATAGCATTGATAATTCTAATTTCTGATGGGTCCAATGATAATTTCTCTGCCATAATATCTAATGCTCTTTCTATAGCAAAGGACAACTCCGTATGCCCAAAGCCTCTAAAGGCATTGGTAATAGGATGGTTTGTATATACACAGAGTGAATCACACTTTACATTAGGCACTCTATATGGACCTGTACATGCTATAGCTGCAGCTCTACTTATATTAACTGAATAATCTGCATATGCACCGGCATCAAATAAATACAGTAATTCTAAAGATTTTATTTCTCCATTCCTTGTACATCCCATCTTTACTTTGCCCTTAAATCCTATCCTTCCTGGAGAAGCAGTCAAATCTTGTTCTCTGGTATTTACTAGCTTCACTGGTCGCCCATTTACTGCCTTTGATAACAGATATGTCAATGCTTCCAGCTGAATTCCTGCTTTACCTCCAAATCCTCCCCCTATAGGTGGAGCTATTACTGTGATTTTTCCTGTTGGAATATTGAAAAACTCACTCATAAGACTTCTTACTACAAAAGGTGCCTGACTAGTCGTTGTAATTATCACTTGGCCGTCGCTCTTTATCTCTGCAATTGAAGCTCTAGTCTCCATTGCCACATGGTCTCCTGGTGGAATTGAAAACTCTTCTTCTATAATGACATCTGATTCTGCAAATCCTTCTTCTATATTACCTTTTCTAATCTTTGTTCTATTAGCAATATTTGTATTTGGCTCTGGATGAATTGCAGAAATATGTTGGTAGCTTTCGAGTTCCTCATGAACTAAAGGAGAATCCTTCTTAAGTGCTTCATCTACGGATAATACAGGCTTTAATAGCTCATATTCTACTTTAATCAAGTCTACAGCTTTCTTTGCCTCCATCTCACTATCAGCTATAACTGCTGCTACAGCTTCTCCATAGTGCCTTACTTTACCTCTTGCTAATGGATACTTATCTCCTAAATAGAGTCCTACTACAAAAGGTAAATCAGCTCCTGTAATTACTGCTCTAACTCCTGAAGCTTTTTTAGCTTCTTCTGTGTCAATGGATATAATTTTAGCGTGGGCATGGGGACTAGTTTTTAATGCTGCATGTAAAAGTCCCGGTGGATTTAAATCATTTACATATTCTAGCCTTCCTGTTATCTTGTCTTTGCCTTCCATTCTTAGATGGCTCTGACCTATTGCTATATATTTATCCACTAATACCACTCCCCTTTATATAGTTAACTCCTAGCTCATTCGATCACTGTAAATGCTGTAAATAGCTATAAAGCTATAAACAAACCTCTATTTTATGTATACCACATCGAAAAAGTTATAAACTTTTTTAACAATTTTCTTTTTTGCATTTTTGATGATATTATATTCAAACAACATAGATTTAGAATTAAATTTCTTAATTGAAAAAATATAAAGTCCCCATGCACTTAATGTGCATAGGGACTTTTTAGAATGTTTAATTTTTAGGCTCTGGTAAAACTTTGTTTAATATAATACCTACTATTGCAGCTAAACCCATTCCTTGGAATGTTAATTCAAATGAGCCAATTTTGATTGGTAATACTGCTCCACCAATTCCTAATACTAATATGGTCGCAGCTATTATTAAGTTTCTTGAGCTCTTAAAGTCAACTTGGTTCTCAACTACTGTTCTAAGACCTATAGCTGCTATCATACCAAATAATACTATAGATATACCACCAATAATTGGTCCTGGTATTGTATTAATTATAGCAGCAATTTTAGGAACTCCACCTAATATTATTGCAAATACTGCAGCTATTTTCATTACAATTGGATCCCATATTCTAGTTAGTGCTAATACTCCTGTATTTTCTGAATAAGTTGTATTTGCAGGTCCACCAACAAAAGCTGATAATGAAGTCATTAATCCATCTGCAATCATTGTTCTATGAAGTCCTGGGTCTTTTGTAAAGTCATCTTCAACTGTAGCGCCTATAGCTATAACGTCTCCTATATGTTCAACTATTGTTGCAAAAGCTACCGGAGCTATTACCATAATGTATTTTAGATCGAATTTTGCTATTGTAAAATCAGGTAATCCAACCCAAGCTGCTTGTTTAACAGGTGTAAAGTCCACATGTCCTGTTACAAGTGCAACTATATAACCAACTATAAGTCCTATAATAACTGGAACAATTTGTATGAAGCCCCTACCAAAAATGTTTACAGCCACAACAACTGCAAATGCAACTATTGCTAATGGCCAGTTTTCTGCTGCCATTTCTATAGCTGTAGGTGCTAAATTAAGACCTATAACCATTATCATAGGTCCACATACTACTGGTGGGAAGAAGCTAATTACTTTTTCAACACCAAATAAGTAAATAAGTGCTGCAACTACTACATATATCAATCCTGCTATTACAATACCACCTGTTGCATATGCAATCCCATCAGTTCCACCGTTTGCTTTAACCAATTCAACTACAGCAATGGTAGGTGCTATGTATGCAAAAGATGAACCTAGGAATACTGGCACTCTATTTTTCATAATAAAATGCCCAATTAATGTACATACTCCTGCCATAAACAATGCAACAGACACACTCATGCCTGTCAAAACAGGAACTAATACTGTAGCACCAAACATTGTGAATGTGTGCTGTAAACCTAAAAGAATTGTTTTGCCAACCCCGAGCTGTTCTAATGAATTTCTAATAGGCTCAGCTTGTTTTACATTTTCCATCTTATAAATCCCCCTTTACTTTTTATTAATTTATATACATCACTTAGCTGTCATCTATACTACAGCTAAGTGAGTATATCTGTTTTTTTCGAAATATTCCAAAAATTATTGCTGATATTTATGTACATTTATGTGCACTCACCTAAGAAATTATTTACCCTAGGTGAGTGCGTATTTTGCTAGTTATTCTTATTATTTTGCTTTTCTTTTATAGCCTGTAATACTCTTTCAGGAGTTAATGGTATTTGATGTATTCTTACCCCCAGTGCATTATATAATGCATTCGCTATAGCAGGTGCAGCTGGTATCATAGCTGGTTCAGCAATACCCCTTGCTCCAAATGGTCCATCATGTTGTTCATTTTCTACAAATTTAACAATCATTTCAGGCATATCCCCAACTGTAGGTATCTTATAGTCCATAAAGGATTGATTCAAGAATTTACCTTTATCTAACTTGATTTCTTCAAACAAAGCTGAGCCTATACCTTGAACTATACCACCTTGAATCTGACCTTCTATTAATGTAGGGTTAATTACCTTTCCTACATCCCAGCATGATGCTACCTTTAGCACTTTTATATGTCCTGTTTCAGTATCTACTTCTATTTCTACTCCGTTAGCTCCATATGTCCAGAATGCGACTGGTTTTTCACTTTGACCTGTTTCTAAGTCAAAGTTCTTTACGTTCTCTGGAATAAATGAGCCTCTTCCTATAATTGGTCCATGAACTCCTGAACCATCTGGCATTGTAAGTCCTAGAGCTAGTTCTGCATATGAAACTTTTTTATCTGGATATTGAGTTGATACTACATATCCATCTTCTAGTTTTAAGTCTCTTGGATATGTTGACAATTTTATGCTAGCTAATTCAATTAGCTGTCTCTTTACATCCTCTGCAGCTCTTAATACTGCATTTCCTGCACAGAATGTAATTCTACTTGCTACTGTTTGCCATTCATAAGGTGTGTTAGCAGTATCTCCTGTATTTATAGTTATTTTTTCTGGTGGAAGTGATAATGCTTCAGCAGCTATTTGAATAAGTGTAGTATCTGAACCTTGTCCTATATCCTGAGCACTTACTGACAAATAAGCTGTTCCATCTTCATTTAGTCTGATAATTGCAGAAGATGCTACATCATTTGGCATTGATGGCGCCTTCATTCCACATGCTATACCTTTTGCTCTTACCTTCTTAGGATCCTTTGGCTGCTCTGATGGTGTATAATAGCCTATGTCTTTTGCTACAGTGTCTATACATTCAACAAGTCCGCAGTTATCATAAACTGGTTCATTTGTAGCTGTTCTTCCCCCTGGCTTATGTGCATTTATCTTTCTAAATTCTACTGGGTCCATCCCTATTGCATTTGCTACTGCATCCATATTCTGTTCTATACAGAAATGAATTTCAGCCATTCCAAATCCTCTATATGGTCCACCTACTGGGTTGTTAGTATATACACAGTACGAATCTCCATGAATATTTGGAACCTCGTATGGACCTGCCATTGCAAAGCCTGCAGACTTAGTTATGTTTACACCGTATTCTGTATATGCGCCACCATCCCAAACAAATTCTACTTCTAATGCAACTATTTTTCCTTCCTTAGTTACTCCAGTTTTAAATTTAGAGTACATAGCCTGCCTTACATAGGAGTTGACAAATTCATCTTCTCTTGAATATGTCAACTTAACTGGTCTACCTGTCTTCATAGATAGTGGTATTACTATACCCTCTAGTGTTGTTCCTGCCTTTGAACCAAAACCTCCACCTACTGCTGGAGATATAACTCTAAGTTTATTTAATGGAATTTCAAAGGCTGCTGATAAAGCTGCTCTAACTGCATAAGGTGATTGGCAGCTTGCCCATACTGTTAAGCTTCCATCTCTATCATATTTAGCTATAGCTACGTGATTTTCTATTGGACAGTGTTGAATGTGTGGAACAAAAAAGCTTGATTCTAAAATGTAGTCTGCTTGTTTAAAGCCTTCTTCTACATTACCTTTTCTAAGTTTGAAATGCTCACTTATGTTTGTCCCAGGAACTGTATGGAATATTGGGGCGTGAGAATACTCTCCAAGATCCGGATGGACAAGTGGTGCTCCTGGCTTCATAGCTTCTAATGCATTAGTTACAGGTTCTAATTCTTCATATTCAACCTCTATGAGTCTAACTGCCTCTTCAGCTATCTCTAAAGTTTCAGCTGCAACTGCTGCCACAGCCTCTCCTCTATATCTAACTTTATCTACTGCAAGAAATGTTTTATCTGCTAGATAAAGTCCTACTCTCTTAGGAAAGTCCTTTCCAGTAGTAATTGCCTTTACACCAGGTAATTTCTCTGCTTTGCTTATATCTATATTTAGTATCTTAGCATGGGGATATGGACTTCTTTTAACTGCTGCATAAAGCATACCAGGCATTTTTAAGTCGTCAGTATACTTCAAATCCCCAGTTACCTTCTTGATACCGTCTACTCTTTCTATTCTTTGACCTACATATTTCATAATACTAGACCTCCCTTCAAATAAATATTCCTATTCTTCTGCTACAGCCATGATTGCTTCTACTATTTTTTTGTATCCAGTACATCTACAAAGATTTCCACTAATAGCTTTTTTAATTTCTTCCTCTGTTGGATGAGGATTCTCGTTAAGCAATCCTTTTGCTGCCATTATCATTCCAGGAGTACAATATCCACATTGTAATGCTCCATGCTTAATAAATGAAGCTTGTAATTTATCTAATTGGTTTCCATTTGCTAATCCTTCAATTGTAAGTATATCTCTACCATCTGCATCTACTGCTAATACAAGACAAGAATTTACTGGCTTACCATCTAATAATACAGTACAAGCACCACATTCACCTTGGCCGCAGCCTTCTTTTGCTCCAGTAAGGTCAAAGTCTTCTCTTAACATTTTTAGAAGAGTCTTATTAGGCTCAACCTCATGCTCAACCTTTTCATGGTTCAATGTAAAACTAATTTTATATTTCATAGACCTTCACCTCCTACTAGCCTCTTAGCTGTTCAAGACTTCTGCGAATCATTACTCTAACCATTTCAATCCTATATTCTTTAGATGCTCTTACGTCATCAATAGGTTTACATTCTGATGCTGCAATTTCTGCGATTTTTTCTATAGTTTCATCTGTAAGCCCTTTTTCATTAGCAAATTTTTCCGCTTCCCTAGCTCTTATTGGGGTTGGTGCTACTGCTCCCATAGCTATCCTGATTTCATTTCCTATTTTGGCTACACTTGTACATACTGTAGATAAGTCTACATCTTTTCTTCTAGAGTTCTTCATAAATACTCCCTTTAAGTCCTTATAAGCAGGTATTTTTATACCAGTCACTATTTCTCCAAGCTCTAGGCAAGTTTTCCTTACACCTTTGAAGAAATCATGGATTGATACTTCCTTTTCACCATTAGGTCCATAAATGCATACTACAGCATCTAATACTAGAAGTGGAGTTGCAGTATCTGCTAGTGGTGAAGCATTGCAATTGTTCCCCACCATAGTAGCAAGATTTCTAACTTGACCTGATCCTACAGATTCAGCTGCATCTGCTAGAAAGCTATAATTCTCAGCAACTGCTCTGTTGTGAACCATATCACTCAACTTAACGCAAGCACCTACAAAAAGTCCTTCATTTTCATCGTAATTTATCTTATGAAGTTCCTTAATTCCTTTAATATCTACAACTGCATCTGGAACAGTTACTCTATCTCTCATTCGTACAACTAAGTCCGTACCGCCATTAAGTATGTGAGCATTTGGACCATGGGTTACAAGTAATTCACTAGCCTCTTTAAGGGTTTGTGGCTTAAAATATTCAAAAGACTTCATTGTTTCACCTCCAAAATTATTTGAAAGATATAATTTTTATCATATAAATTTTAAGATGTTATTTCCATGAAAACGTTTTTACTTCCTCTATATCAGTATATCATGAATACAATTGTCGAAATTTTATAAATATAATGAACTTTAAAAATTTTTTTTGGTAATTTTTCATAATTAGTTTTAATCATATTCTCCCAAAGCATATTGACCTCTGAATTTTAGTAAATCATCTATATGTAATCCTACTTGAATAATACCCCTTTTACCTTTCTTTGAAACTCCTGCAAATTTAAAATACTTGCCGTCTATATCTCTAATTTTCAACTCCTGACATACTTTTAACTCTGGATCTAATAGTATTTTATAGAAATCGTAGGCCTGAGTAGATGGGTCATCACTGAATCTAAAACCTATTCCAATAGGATTATTGCAATATTCAGTTACTCCTTGAGAATCAGTTATATAAAATTCAGATATGCCAGTTTTTTCTGATAATTCTTGAAGAAACGTATTATCTATAAGTCCTTTAGCCTCAAGGTCAGCAATCTTTTCACAAGCTGCTATTAATTCTTTATTTATTTCTGCTTCAAAGACCTCAGTAAATTCTCTGAATCTATTAGCTGCTTCAGCAATTCTATTAGATGTTTTCATGCTTTCTTGTTCCATTTGAACTTGATTAGATATGTTATTGTCTATTTCTTCAATAGTCTTATTTAAATTACCTATAAATCCTGCTGCATTTTCAATATTTTTAGCCAAAGATTCAGTTGCTTTGTTCTGTTCTTCCATGTTTTTAGAAATGTTGTTTATAAAATCTGCCATTTCATTGATTTTAACCACTATTCCATTTAGGTTTTTGCTAGCCCTTCCACTTTTCTCTATAATTTCTAACGACTTCTCCATACCTTCATCTATTTTTTCTATGACTTTATTTATGCTCAAATTTATTAGAGAAACGTTATCCTTTATTTCAGTAGTAGTTCTTGCACTTTGCTCTGCAAGCTTCTTTATTTCCTCTGCAACAACAGAGAAGCCTCTTCCAGCTTCACCAGCTCTAGCAGCCTCTATAGATGCATTTAATGACAATAAATTTGTCTGTTCTGCCATTTCAGAAATCATATCACTCATATTGAAAATTGAACTTAAGTGGTTTTTAAGCTTTTCTATTTCCTTAGAAACGTTTTCCATTATATTTTCGATTTTGGCAAAGTCTTCTAAAGTCTTCTCTATTTCTCCAGTATCCTTAATGATTCTATCAGCAGACTCTTGAGTAACTACACTAAATTTTATAGCATTTTCATTGATTTCAGTATTTGAGCTTAAAAGTTCTTCTGCTATTGCAGCATTTTCTGTTGTATCCTCTGCAGCCTTAGAAGAACTTGAGCTTATGTTATTTATAGCATTAGATATTTCTTTTATGTTTTCTAAGGTAGTATTTGCATTTCTTTGAAGTAATTTTGCATAATCATCAATTTCTACTCTGGAATATAAAACATTGTAAAGCCAAATCTGCATGTGTGCTCGGAGTTCATCAATAATTTGCTTTATTTCTACTTGATTGGGGGCTTTTGAGCTAGCATTGAATTCTGCAAGAAAATTGCCTCTAGAATATTCATTTAAAACTCTTTTCATTTCGCTAATTAACACAGTGTCTTTGCCCTTAAACAGCACATACAGCGCCCAAATGGCTAACATAATTATTGAAGGCACTACTGTCCTTACTATGATATTTACATTAAAGTTGCTCATATAAATAATCAATATTCCATTCAAAAACAAATTTGACAGCAAAGCTAAGTAAAAGGCTCTTTCCTGCTTAAACATTTACTTAGTCCCCCTTTTAACTAAAACTTACACAATTCATTATGTTTTTTTCAAATTACTTTACATGAAATATATCGGCAGAAAAATTAGCAAAATTAAGCAATAATTGGATGATTTCAAAGATGTTGCAGCAAATAGAAATGTATAACTTTTTATAAATTGTATATATAGGTAGGTTAAAAAAATATTTGATTTTACAATAAAATTCTACTATTTTTTAAAATCACCTTTATTATTAATATACAAATAAAGTCACGTAATCTTACGCATTTATTGTAATTAGTTGATAAAATATAAGGATGCAAATTAAAAACAGGCTCCCTATTTAAACTGATGAAGCCTATTATTAAGGTGTTTATAAGGATAAAATCCTTAAACAATAAGTAGACCTATCAGTTTTGGAGCCTGTTTTTTATTTACTGTATTCTATTGAATTTTCTCAAGCTTTAGACCAGTTTCATGGTCATTTAAGTTGTGCTTTTCAAAACTATCATCTTTAACTCTTACTATGCTTACTGCTAAGGTTTCATTTTTAATATACTCTTCATAAATATTGACAGCCTTAGCTATTTCATCATCACCGTCATAGTAGATTTCTATTCTATCCATCATTTCATAGCCATTGTTCTTTCTCATTTGCTGTACTTTAGAGATGAACTCTCTTGCGAAGCCTTCATTGATTAAATCCTCAGTTAGTGTTGTATCTATTATCACAAAGAGGTTATTTTCCATGGCTACTGTAAAGCCTTCCTTTGCAGTTATTGTAATAGTTACTAGATCCTTTGTAACCTCAAAGTCTTCGCCACCAAGATTTAATACAATGCTTTCTCCATTTTCAAGTTTTGGAGCTGCTAATGAACCATCTAACTCTGCAAGTGCCTTCCCAAAATCTTTAATTTTAGGACCAAGAGCTGGGCCTGCTATTCTGAAGTTTGGCTTTAAGCTAAAGTTCATGTACTCGTTTAAATTCTTAGCAAATACTACTTCTTTAACATTAAGCTCTTCCTTAATCAATGGAACTAAATCTGAAATTTCTTCTTCATGTTTTCCATCGATTAGAACTTTCTGTATTGGTTGGCGAACTTTAATCTTTACAGATTCTCTAGCCGCTCTTCCAAGACCTACTAAATCTCTTACAAGGTCCATTTTGTGCTCTATCTTGTTGTCTATATACTCTTCATTTACTACAGGATAATCACTTAAGTGAACAGATAGTTCTCCAGTTAGATTTTTATATATCTCTTCTGATAAATATGGAGCAAATGGTGCTATCATTTGAGATAGTCCAACTAATACTTCATAAGTTGTATTATATACAGCCTTTTTATCCTCTGTTAATTCTGTTTCCCAGAAGCGTCTTCTAGAACGTCTTATATACCAATTAGATAAATCTTCATTGACAAAATCCTGTATCTTTCTTACAGCTTTTGTTAGGTCAAATTCTGCCATGTCCTCTTCTACAGCTTTTAATAAGTTGTTGTATTTAGATATAATCCATCTATCCAGCTCTGCCCTCTTTGATACTTCTACATAGAAGTCCTTTGGATTTATGCCATCAGTATTAGCATATAAAGTGAAGAAGTTGTATACATTTTTTATTGTTCCAAAAAACTTACTTAAAATTTCTTTTAAACCCTCTTCGTCAAACTTAGTTGGTGTCCAAGCTGGAGATACATATAGTAGATACCATCTTAGAGCATCTGCACCGTATTTGTCAAATAGCTCAAATGGGTCTACTGTATTTCCTCTAGACTTAGACATTTTCTTGCCTTCTTTATCTAGTATTAAGTCATTTACTAACACTCTCTTATATGGGGCCTTCCCTGCTATAAATGTTGATATGGCTAATAATGAATAAAACCAACCTCTTGTTTGATCTATACCTTCACATATGAAATCTGCTGGAAATAGTTCTTCAAAGAAGTTCTCCTTATTCTCAAATGGATAGTGGTGTTGTGCAAAAGGCATTGAACCACTGTCAAACCAGCAGTCTATAACATCTGGCACTCTAGTCATAGCCTTGCCGCATTTTTCACATCTTATGTGAACATTATCTACATATGGTCGATGGAGTTCTATACTCTCATCTATATTTTCTATAGCTTTTTCAACTAATTCCTTCCTTGAACCTATACTCTCAGTATGGCCGCATTCACATCTCCATATATTAAGTGGAGTACCCCAATATCTGCTTCTAGAAATTGCCCAGTCATTAAGATTTTCTAGCCAGTTGCCAAATCTTTTTTCTCCTACAAAGTCTGGATACCATTTTACTGTTTTGTTGTTTGCTATAAGCTGATCCTTAAGCTTTGTCATTTCTATATACCAGCTTGGCTTTGCATAATATAGTAATGGTGTTTTACATCTCCAACAATGTGGATAGTTATGTGATATCTTCTCTTTTTTAAATAACTTTCCTTCAGCATGCAGCCATTTGATTATTTCAACATCTGCATCCATGACAAACATGCCCTTCCAAGGAGTATCAGTATATTTCCCATCTTCATCTACTGGCTGCAATACTGGAAGATTGTATCTTTTTCCTGTATTATAGTCATCTTCTCCAAATGCAGGAGCAGTATGGACTATACCAGTACCATCTTCTGTAGTTACATAATCTGCCACAGTTACGAAAAATGCTTTCTTATCAGGCTTTACAAAAGGCATTAACTGCTCGTATTCAATATATTCTAAATCCTTACCTTTCATTTCTTCTAGCACTTCGAATTCTTTATCTCCAAATACCTTCTTAGATAGATTTTTTTCTACATAATATACTGTTCCCTCTGATTTCACTTTTAAATATGTCGCATCTGGATTCACTGTAAGTGCTACATTTGAAGCTAATGTCCAAGGTGTTGTAGTCCATACTAGAAAATATTCATCAGCATCTTTCCTCTTAAATTTAACTATTACAGTATTAGTTTTTATTTCCTCATATCCCTGTGCTACTTCATGGGATGCTAATCCTGTTCCACATCTGGAACAATATGGCAATATTTTATGACCTTCATAAATTAGCCCTTCTTTAAAAAATTTGTCTAGTATCCACCATACAGTTTCAATATAGTTATTGTCTAATGTTATATAAGGATTATCTAAATCTATTTCATAGGCCATTCTCTTAGTCATTTCTCTCCAGAGACTTTCATAGGTAAATACTGATTCTCTACATTTCTCGTTAAACTCAGCTATTCCATAGTTTTCTATGTCGTGCTTATCCTTTAACTTTAACTGCTTTTCTACTTCGATCTCTACTGGAAGTCCATGAGTATCCCATCCAGCTTTTCTCTTTACTTGATATCCCTTCATTGTCATATACCTGCATACTGAGTCCTTCAGCGTCCTAGATATGACATGGTGTATCCCAGGTCTACCATTAGCTGTAGGAGGACCTTCATAAAATATAAATGGTTTATTCCCATTACGATTTTCTACTGTTTTTGTCAGTATATCAATTTCGTCCCAGAATTCTGATATTTTCTTTTCATTTTCTGAAACAGATAGATTTGATAGCTCTTTAAACTTTTGCATGTTTTCACCCTTCCATTAAAAATAGTAAGATTAAAAAATTATTTTAATATCACTAAAAAGCACTGAGCAATATACTTTCAATGATAAAATTTAACATAACGTTATGCAAAGTCAAGTATAATTAAAAAATCCCTAGGCTGCAAAAACCTAGGGACGATTATATACCGTGTTACCACCCCAATTATAGGAAAATATAAATATTCCTATCACTCATTAGATTTAACGCATGTATACGTAATGCCTTACTTATAGAAAAAATTCATCTCTGTATTTTACTCAAAGAACTTTTCCAACATGAGTTCAGGCATTAAGCTCAAAGGTGATCTTCATAAAAGGCTTCGTAGATAATCTCTCACCAATGATTATCTCTCTGTATACTACTTCCTTTTACTACTCTCCTCGTCATAGCTTGTAAATATTAAATTGTATAAATGTTAATATTAATATTAAATAATATACCATATTATTGGTTTTTGTCAAGCTAAACTTAATAAATACAAGGAAATCTAAATTGCAAGTTTAATTGCCTTACATATTCTTACAGAACACTGTTTTAAGCAGCCATTTCATTTGCAGTTC
>ENA-OWPA01000490-OWPA01000490.1-bioreactor-metagenome-genome-assembly--contig:-NODE-490-length-52137-cov-11.041087_pt1 | contig 52137 bp, 49 predicted proteins | sample MGYA00238139_ERZ651803 | MGnify/ENA primary metagenome ERZ651803 (study PRJEB26909, sample SAMN07631231) | bioreactor metagenome | isolation source: Switchgrass digestor | place: USA: Dartmouth...
ATACTATAAAAGAAGTAGAAAATTAATACTTACACGTTACTATAAATTAAAAGAAGAGGATAAAAAAGCTGTTGATTTAATGCTATTATACAATGATGATTTGCGTACAGCTCATATATTAAAAGAATGGTTTTATGAAATATGTCAAAGTGATGATTATTCTTATCAATGTAGTGAACTAATAAAATGGATTGAGAGTGCAGAATGCTCTGGAATAGCAGAATTTAAGAAGTGTGCCAATACCTATAAAAACTGGATAAATGAGATAAAGAATGCTTTTAGATATGGTTATACTAATGGACCAACTGAAGGATTTAACAATAAAATTAAGGTATTAAAGAGAATATCTTTTGGGATAAGGAATTTTAAGAGATTCCGAAATAGAATTATTCATTGTACAAACTAGAGGGGTCAAATTTACAAGTAAATAATATATGTGGAAAACCTATATTTTAGCTAGGTTTATTTAAGTGCGCTTAAAAACCAATATACTAGTACCTATATGTAAAAATGTTCTTAAATATAGTATTGGAGCAGGATCAAAATTGATCCTACCCCAACAATTGACAAAGAGCCTTTTTTTTACTAACTATTAATTTTTCTATAGCTGCAGAACCAATTAAAGTCTATGTAAACAACAGTTTAATCGAAATGCCTGTTGCTCCTATTATTGAAAATGGCAGAACTTTAGTACCAGTAAGAGCAATATTTGAGTCAATGGGAGCTACCGTAGATTGGGATGGAGAAACTAAGACTGTAACAGGAAAAATAGAAGATAAAACAATTAAACTTGTAATTGGTGATAAGATAGCGTTGGTAAATAATGAGAAGATTGAACTGGATGTACCAGCAAAAGTAGTAAATGGTAGTACCTTAGTACCTGCAAGATTTGTAGCCGAAAGCCTTGGTGCTAAAGTAGATTGGGATAATAATACTAGAAGTGTTCTTATTAACTCAAATTATCCTTATGGAAAATATAAAGTTACTAAAGTAGTAGATGGCGATACTTTAGTAGTAGACTTTAATGGCAAAGAGGAGAGAGTAAGATTGATATGAATAGATACTCCTGAAAGTGTTCACCCTGATGTAAGTAAAAACTTCCCTGAAGGGAAACTAGCATCACAATTTACTAAAGATAAATTGGAAGGAAAAGAAATAGCATTAGAGTTTGATGTACAAGAAAGAGACCATTATGGAAGATTACTAGCATATGTATGGATTAATGGAGAAATGTTCAATAAAGTATTATTAAGAGAAGGATATGCTAAGGTAGCAACATATCCACCAAATGTAAAATATGTAGAGGATTTTACTGCTATACAAAATCAAGCTAGAGAAAACAAAAAAGGATTATGGAGTGATAATGTATTCAATTCTGGTAATACAGATGCACCTTCAACGCAAACTCCTACAGTCAAAACTACTGGCAAATATGTAGGTAGCTTGAAGTCAGATAAATATCATAATCCAAGTTGTAGATGGGCAGAGAAGATTTTAGAGGGAAATCAAATATGGTTTGATACTATAGAGGAAGCTAAACAGCAAGGTTATCAACCTTGTGGAGTATGTAAACCAAAATAAAATTTAAGACATCCGAAAGGGTGTCTTTTTTCATGCCTAAAAGGTAGGTGATTATATGGCAGTTAATGCTGGTAGTGTATATTCAGAGCTTATCCATTTACATTCTAATTTAGTTCTATTAAAGGTTAAAAGGCTTGAATTATGAACGATTTATCGTCTATATTTACATTCTAATTTAGTTCTATTAAAGGACTTTAAAGATAAACAGCATTGATTTCCGATTTTATATTTACATTCTAATTTAGTTCTATTAAAGGCAGCCGTCCTCAGTTAATACGGCTTCATAAGCAGTCAATTTACATTCTAATTTAGTTCTATTAAAGGTTGCAGAACGTGGAGTAACAGGATTTAAGGATAGGTCATTTACATTCTAATTTAGTTCTATTAAAGGTTCTAAACAAACCAGAATACGACGATATTCAATTCAATTTACATTCTAATTTAGTTCTATTAAAGGTCAGCATTTGCATCCATCCAGCTTGTTGCTCTTCCTATTTACATTCTAATTTAGTTCTATTAAAGGGCACCACAGCACATATAACAAGTATTATATGAAAGGATTTACATTCTAATTTAGTTCTATTAAAGGCTGTTGGGTCAAATGCGACTCCATACCCAGTACCCGTATTTACATTCTAATTTAGTTCTATTAAAGGCCTAATTATGTAGCAGAAAATGCGCTTAAATCAGCTATTTACATTCTAATTTAGTTCTATTAAAGGTTCATCTGTTATTATGTCTTTAATCTCATCATAACTATTTACATTCTAATTTAGTTCTATTAAAGGCTACATCTTTTTCAGCGGTATATATTTTTGCTGTAAAATTTACATTCTAATTTAGTTCTATTAAAGGTAAATGTATCCCCACTTCGTTTGTAGATTGTGATATAATTTACATTCTAATTTAGTTCTATTAAAGGTTTTCCCAGGAGGACCCTGCTCTCCTTGTTCTCCCTTATTTACATTCTAATTTAGTTCTATTAAAGGAAAGTCACAACATAGAGCAATTACATCTAATTCTATATTTACATTCTAATTTAGTTCTATTAAAGGGAATGTATCCCCATTTCGTTTGTAGATTGTGATATAATTTACATTCTAATTTAGTTCTATTAAAGGTGCTCCAAACTTAATAATATTTTCTTGTGTTTCTTTATTTACATTCTAATTTAGTTCTATTAAAGGTTACAAGTTTTTTACAAGTTTTTTGATGCCAATTACATTTACATTCTAATTTAGTTCTATTAAAGGTTGGGAGGGATTTAAATGTTAAAGCAATTAAACTACATTTACATTCTAATTTAGTTCTATTAAAGGGCTTTTTGCTTTGCTGCTTTCACTGCAACCTCGAGGATTTACATTCTAATTTAGTTCTATTAAAGGTCCTCTGTTCTTTAGTATTTCTCTATATTCCTCAATATTTACATTCTAATTTAGTTCTATTAAAGGTATAAATAACGACAAACTGCTCTCCACCACGCATTAATTTACATTCTAATTTAGTTCTATTAAAGGTTCATATTAGTAGGTCTTACATCTTCTAGGAAGTTGATTTACATTCTAATTTAGTTCTATTAAAGGCCCTGGGAAGTATGGATTAAGATTTTTAGCTTTTAAAATTTACATTCTAATTTAGTTCTATTAAAGGAAGGTGTTAGGTAATCTCATTATTCTAGCCTTATCTGATTTACATTCTAATTTAGTTCTATTAAAGGTATAAGTAATATAATTTCTGTATTGCACTTTCTTTTCATTTACATTCTAATTTAGTTCTATTAAAGGCAGCAGAGACACAACTTAAAATAAAGGAAATTAATGAATTTACATTCTAATTTAGTTCTATTAAAGGTTTGTCCTGCCAATGTTGTACCCGATATCGGATACGATTTACATTCTAATTTAGTTCTATTAAAGGTGGAACTGAAAGTAAAAATTTAAACGCAACCACACCTATTTACATTCTAATTTAGTTCTATTAAAGGAAACATAGAATTATAGTCTTGAGCAAATTCAGCAGGATTTACATTCTAATTTAGTTCTATTAAAGGGGAATCCTAAAGAAGTGTTAAAAACTGAATTAGAAAATTTACATTCTAATTTAGTTCTATTAAAGGCAACTGGTGCAGCTAAAGAAATGTCGGATATGATGCATTTACATTCTAATTTAGTTCTATTAAAGGTTTATCTTATGTTAAATTTAGCTACAAGCATTGTAAATTTACATTCTAATTTAGTTCTATTAAAGGGATGAAATCATGGAAGAAGATACACAGGAGAAAAAAATTTACATTCTAATTTAGTTCTATTAAAGGTTAGATTGTACTTTTTTCACTCTCTCATATACTGTTATTTACATTCTAATTTAGTTCTATTAAAGGAAATGTATCCTTCTTGATTAAGGTAATAAATTTCATATTTACATTCTAATTTAGTTCTATTAAAGGTAAAGTAAATGATGTAGTTAATGATTGCATTAAATGATTTACATTCTAATTTAGTTCTATTAAAGGCTACTTTTAGAATATACATTATTGGTCTATCTGTTTCATTTACATTCTAATTTAGTTCTATTAAAGGTTGGCCATAGATAGGAGCTTAAGTAAAGAGAAAAAGCATTTACATTCTAATTTAGTTCTATTAAAGGACTGATATTTTATGACTTTGAGGTATTTAAATACTTGATTTACATTCTAATTTAGTTCTATTAAAGGTCTTTATCATGATTGTCTTCTCTTTGTCTTTGAACATATTTTTACATTCTAATTTAGTTCTATTAAAGGGTCTTTTTACCAAGAAACCATTTCTCAATTTCTTCATTTTACATTCTAATTTAGTTCTATTAAAGGGAACCTATTATATTAGCCTGCTGGTATATTAGAACTATTTTACATTCTAATTTAGTTCTATTAAAGGTTCATCTCCTCGTGCAAGGTCGTTTATTATACTTACTTTTACATTCTAATTTAGTTCTATTAAAGGCCAACTGAAGCAGACGATTTTATCGTCTGCTGAAGGTTTTACATTCTAATTTAGTTCTATTAAAGGATTTTTTAACTAATTATGGCGATGAAACTAGTATAATTTTACATTCTAATTTAGTTCTATTAAAGGCATATCATTTCTATAGACTAATTGGCTTTCTATCTCTTTTACATTCTAATTTAGTTCTATTAAAGGAGGTTATCAATTAACTGATAGTGAAAAAGAAAAAAATTTTACATTCTAATTTAGTTCTATTAAAGGATTAACTTCAAAAAATTCTCTGATATTTTTTATTGCTTTTACATTCTAATTTAGTTCTATTAAAGGCCGCTACTGATGCATTTCATATGTTTTATCGCGTCGTTTTACATTCTAATTTAGTTCTATTAAAGGTTGATATTTCCCTGCACTTCCATATTTCCTTAATAAATTTACATTCTAATTTAGTTCTATTAAAGGTAGATATAATCCAGATGTTGTATATTGCCAAACAGGATTTACATTCTAATTTAGTTCTATTAAAGGTAAACTATGCTAATATATATTTAGAATATAAAAAATATTTACATTCTAATTTAGTTCTATTAAAGGTTTCATATCCTCTTAGTTCGTGTTCTCCTGCAGTCATATTTACATTCTAATTTAGTTCTATTAAAGGTTTGATGCCCTCCTTTTATATTTTTCCCTGCCTTGCATTTACATTCTAATTTAGTTCTATTAAAGGATTTAGAAGAATGCTTGAATATAAAGCTAATTGGTAATTTACATTCTAATTTAGTTCTATTAAAGGTTGAATTGGAATGATATTAAAAATTCTATAATGGTATAATTTACATTCTAATTTAGTTCTATTAAAGGAAAAGATGTGAATAATTACATCATAATTCATGAAGAATTTACATTCTAATTTAGTTCTATTAAAGGGTGCTAATGATTTGCCTAATCTTAAACAACAATACCAAATTTACATTCTAATTTAGTTCTATTAAAGGATGTGTCCCGGTGACGGTGAGAAAATCCTCAAGTCGATTTACATTCTAATTTAGTTCTATTAAAGGTTTCATAATATCCCTCCTAAATATTTTTACCCTGAGATTTACATTCTAATTTAGTTCTATTAAAGGATTCTTTAAGACTAGCGTACTCAGTATACTCACAACATATTTACATTCTAATTTAGTTCTATTAAAGGTTAGTATTTCAATTTCAAAATCCTCCCTATGGTGGTATTTACATTCTAATTTAGTTCTATTAAAGGATTCTAATTTAGTTCTATTAAAGTCAGGAAAAGCGTATTTACATTCTAATTTAGTTCTATTAAAGGATTTCCCTCCTTTTTTACCCCTCTGCATTACCGGCTATTTACATTCTAATTTAGTTCTATTAAAGGACTTTCTACTATAGCACCGATAGCACTAGGAATTGCATTTACATTCTAATTTAGTTCTATTAAAGGGCTAATAAATCAATTGATAAAAGCTTTAGGTATGATATTTACATTCTAATTTAGTTCTATTAAAGGTGGTAATCCAAAGAACAATAAAGCATCTAATTTAGAAATTTACATTCTAATTTAGTTCTATTAAAGGTTGATAGCCTTTTGCTAGATGTTCTCCTGCAGTCATATTTACATTCTAATTTAGTTCTATTAAAGGCACGCTCCTTTTTATAATTTTATTCCTGCTTTGAGCATTTACATTCTAATTTAGTTCTATTAAAGGCGGAGATAATAATAAAGGAGGTAAAAGGGGAGAGTAGATTTACATTCTAATTTAGTTCTATTAAAGGAAGATTTTTCAGGGAAATATTGCCCACATAGAACATATTTACATTCTAATTTAGTTCTATTAAAGGCACTCCAAAAGGGAAAAGAGAGAGGTATTTTATTCATTTACATTCTAATTTAGTTCTATTAAAGGAAGGACATTACTCTAGAAGAAGCCATTGATGCCTATATTTACATTCTAATTTAGTTCTATTAAAGGAAATGTATCCTTCTTGATTAAGGTAATAAATTTCATATTTACATTCTAATTTAGTTCTATTAAAGGATTATTACAGCTGGAGCTACACTTATAGCATATATATATTTACATTCTAATTTAGTTCTATTAAAGGTTGTCCCATCCTCAAATTTCAGTCCGTAAAATATAGAATTTACATTCTAATTTAGTTCTATTAAAGGTTAAAAAGCTTACTACGCGGTGATAAACGCTTCTAAAATTTACATTCTAATTTAGTTCTATTAAAGGCTAAAAATCTATTCCAGTTATTTCTTTGTATTCTTCATTTACATTCTAATTTAGTTCTATTAAAGGTTATTCCTGAAATACCACCAAGCAATAACAAATTTAATTTACATTCTAATTTAGTTCTATTAAAGGTGATATATACGAAATACTTTCAGCTGTAAATGTTAAATTTACATTCTAATTTAGTTCTATTAAAGGAACTATAGATATTTTTCTAAGAACCTATTTAGCTTGATTTACATTCTAATTTAGTTCTATTAAAGGGCATATATTACAGGCTCATGGTTTAATTGGTAGAGGATTTACATTCTAATTTAGTTCTATTAAAGGGTAAACTAGCAGTAGGACTATACGGTGAAGAAGTGTATTTACATTCTAATTTAGTTCTATTAAAGGACTGATTGCCGCTGCAACCAAAAAGCTTGTTGATTTATTTACATTCTAATTTAGTTCTATTAAAGGGATTAGACAAAATCCTAAATGGATTAATTGGGTTAAAATTTACATTCTAATTTAGTTCTATTAAAGGTAAATGGTAATCCATAAAGGAAATCATTACAACCCAAATTTACATTCTAATTTAGTTCTATTAAAGGTTTTATATTGATAATATTTCCATACCTATCATATATATTTACATTCTAATTTAGTTCTATTAAAGGCAAAAACATCAATAATGTAAAAGCCAGGTCGTTATAATTTACATTCTAATTTAGTTCTATTAAAGGTCAATTGCAGCAATTTCTATACCATAAGCTCTTACTCATTTACATTCTAATTTAGTTCTATTAAAGGAAAAAGAGCAATATCAAAGATTGCAATTGGAATACAATTTACATTCTAATTTAGTTCTATTAAAGGCCACTTGCAAGTTCTATCCTATCTAGTCTTTCACCAATTTACATTCTAATTTAGTTCTATTAAAGGCCCTATACTTATTAGCTAACATTAAAAAGTGTTTTCTATTTACATTCTAATTTAGTTCTATTAAAGGTTTTATAGTTTCTTTTAATTCATAACCGCATACACTATTTACATTCTAATTTAGTTCTATTAAAGGGGCTTACGCACATCATGATTGAGTGTAACTACAGTCATTTACATTCTAATTTAGTTCTATTAAAGGCTACGATTCTATCAATACGATTCAATACTCCGTCAGATTTACATTCTAATTTAGTTCTATTAAAGGGAGATTGTTTTTGTGGTCCATGCTTATGAATACAAATTTACATTCTAATTTAGTTCTATTAAAGGTCCTATATATTTTATACAGGGCAATTATTGGAAAGTATTTACATTCTAATTTAGTTCTATTAAAGGCTTCACAATTGGACCTAGTTATTATCAGGACACAATAATTTACATTCTAATTTAGTTCTATTAAAGGCGCCTGCTCAATATAAGGAACAATTTCCTTTTCTAAATTTACATTCTAATTTAGTTCTATTAAAGGTTCTTCTTCCTTCCATCTTAATAAGATTTTTTCTACATTTACATTCTAATTTAGTTCTATTAAAGGTAATAATTCGTCATCATCAACTAATTCAAAACCTTCATTTACATTCTAATTTAGTTCTATTAAAGGGCAGTATCAGAGGATATGCTTAAAGCTATAAATTTAATTTACATTCTAATTTAGTTCTATTAAAGGCACTTTTAATGATTTTGTTGAGGAGTTTGAAAAGTAATTTACATTCTAATTTAGTTCTATTAAAGGTCATCATCACTTGTGTATTCAATAATGTTATCACCATTTACATTCTAATTTAGTTCTATTAAAGGTTTGGAGTGGAGACCAGTCAATACTTATATCTTCTTCATTTACATTCTAATTTAGTTCTATTAAAGGCATTTCCGCCAAGCAGCCACACGCACAAATATATCGATTTACATTCTAATTTAGTTCTATTAAAGGTAGTAGGTTTTTAAGTGATGGGATATATACGGAGAAATTTACATTCTAATTTAGTTCTATTAAAGGTAAATAATCTGAACTTGATAAAAGGCGATATATCAAATTTACATTCTAATTTAGTTCTATTAAAGGCTTTTATAGTGCCTTTTGTTTCCCCATATGCCACTAATTTACATTCTAATTTAGTTCTATTAAAGGACTTCACCTTGTATTAATTGATTTTACTTGTTTAGGTGTTGAATTATTGTCCATCTATTTGATTTATTATTATATAAATTAATTATATTAAATAATTATCTTGAAAAATGCTCATCATTACTTTAATAATATAAATTGTCTATCCCTTAGTAAAATTACATTATTATAGGTCGACAATATACATTCTAAAAAAAATTAGATGTTTTATCATCTATTAATCCGAGAAACTCTTTATCTAACCACCTCTCATTTCTACTCTTAAAAACTATTATTGAGTCTTTGTCTTTTCTAATCCACCTATTTAATTCTGCCTTTAATTTCATATAATTTAATTCTGTTAAATTACCCTCGAATACTGATTTTTGAACATGGGTTAAATATTTTTTACAAATTTTAAACGTATTTCTCGTCACTTTAGCACCTTCGTCATCAGCCAAAATATCATAAACAAGAATTACATACATAATTATATCACCACCAAATCCTAAACCCAACGTAATCTTTCTCTCCAACAAGATGTTTAATCAATTTATAACATTCGAGTCTAATTAAATATCTATAAGAAACATCTCTACCTAGTTCTTTATGTGTTATCGTACTTTCAAGTCTTTTATCATATTCCATAAGTATTTTCCTTTTACCTGATTCTTTTATATATAAAAAATTGGAATCTTTTTCAAAATCTTCTTCTGTAATCTGATTCTTATTTAGTAGAGAAAATATCATTCTATCTCCTATTAATGGTTTAAATATTTCAGCAATGTCTAGTGATAACGAAAATCTTTTAGTGCCAGGTTCATGTAAAAAACTTATTGTTGGATTTAACTGTGTCTTATATATTTCACTAATAGTTGTAGTATAAATTAAACTATTTACAAAGGAAATTAATGAGTTTACCATATTATCTGGGGGGCGTCTTACTCTTTTATCAAATTCTATATCTTGCTTAATAATATGATTCCAAGCAGAATAATATATTTTTTTGATATTGCCTTCTATTCCCATAATTTCATTAATGTTTTTTCCATACTCAAGCCTATTAATTAAACTATTAATATTTCTCATTGGTTCATCTAAATCAATTCCTCTTCCATTATAATATCTAAGGTTTCTATAAATGTTATAAGATGAAGCTTTTATTATTTCTTTAGCTATTTTTAATCTTTTTTCAGGATCATCATAAGCTCTTACTTGCTGAACTAACAAGTATCCACTAATATTTGTTTCTCTTGGATAATAACTACCACTGTAAAAACCATAATAGTTAAAAACATGAACTATTATACCTCTTTGTGATAGAAAATTTAATAACTTTGTATTCAAACTAACCTCACCAAATAAATATATTTCATCAGTAACCTCAACTTTTAAGTTTTTTTCTTCCCCTTCTAAACTAGTCATTATAATATTATTATCTTTTCTTCTTAAATCCCCATCTTTAAATATATAAAAAGTTTCACCCAAATTTAACCCTCCAAACATTAAATATAACAAAGCTCATAATAAGAGCAATTTTTACAATACTTTTTATTAATTACACTAGGAGGCAAATCCAAATTTATAATATCATTAATCTGTTCCAAAACTTCCATTAATTCATTTTCTTCTTTAGGTGTTAAAAATATTTCTTCTCGTCTTCTTAAAAGTGGATAATCCAATATACCTTTTTCTATTTTGACTCCTTTGTTTCTCAATACCCAGATGTAGTATTTAAGCTGCCATTTTGCTGCCTCATCTAATTTTCTAGATTTTTTTACTTCATGTACAACTTTCCAATCTTTTAAGAAATCTATATTTATAGTCTCGTCAATAAGAATGCTCTTTTTTTCTCTACTAAATGAAGTTTCATCAATTAGTCTGCCTATGCCTACCAATTCACTATTCTGCTCCATATTTAAATCATTTGTAAAAAACCAAAGTTTTCTTTTGCATACGAAATAATAATAAACCATTACCCCTGTTATTCTTTTCATTTAATCACCTTATACTTAAAAAGATCTTTCATCTATACTTAATTTTTTTATGTCATTTTCATTTTTTGATTTATATATTATACCTAGCTCATTATCATAATCACATTCAAATATTTCTATAAATTCATAATTACTAATTTCTATTGTCTTTAGTAACTGTTTTTCTGCTCTATATAGTGGAATGCTTACAGTAAAATCATCTAACCCTATTCTGGCTTTTAATTTTTCCTCTCTTAATTTCTTTCTTTCTTCTGAAGCCATATCAACATCATACTTTTCTTTTAATATACCAATATATTCATTTATCTCTTCTTTATATTTTTCATAGATAGGTTTAGGTATTACAGTTTTAGATTCTATATTTCTAAATAGTTTCTTAATATCATTGGCTGATAACTCATAAGATTCTATGGATTTAACATAATCAATTGCATCCATTAGTTCTTTTAAATACTCTGTGCCTTTAAGATTATCCATAGTATATACACTATCAATTAATTTTATCTTTTCATCTTCAGTTATGGGACCGTCTAAATTTTTCAACGCTTTTTTAGAAAGCTCAAAAATTAATTCATCTATAACTTTATTTTTACCTACACCACTGCATTTTGAATTTCCACCATCAAAAACATAACAATTATATCCAACATTGCTCCAATCCCTATCTCTATAACATCTACCCATCCTTTGAAATAAGCCATTTAAATCTGATAGTTCAGTAACTAAAACATCGAAATCAATATCTAGAGATGCTTCTACTACTTGTGTTGTAATCCATATCCCTTCACTTTTATTATTTTTATCTCCAAATTTCAATATCTCTTCTTCTTTTATTTTCCTGTCTTTCTTTATAAAGCCACTATGAAAAAGGTTTATATCATTTTTAATATTTTCATCTTGCGATAACTCCATATAGATTCTTTGAGCTTCTTTTACTGTATTACAAATAACTAATACTTTATTATCTTTATAAACCTGTTTAATAAATTCAGTATTTATTTTTTCATGAATAACTTTAACGCTATGCCTAATTCGACTATTTGTAAAAGGTTTAGGCATTTTGAATTTAATGCCTTCTTTTTTTAATAATTCCACAAATATTTGAGGTAAAGTAGCTGTTAAAATTGCAAATTTCCCTCCAATTTTTTCTATATAATATAATCCAACCACTAAATAAGCTAGTAAATCTGGAGAATACATTTGCACTTCATCAATTATTACTTTGGAATAAGATAGTGTAGCAAGTTTTGGCTCAAAACCTCTATATCTATATACAAAGTCAAAAATTTGATCAATAGTGCAAATAATTAGAGGTAAGGATAATTGTTTAGTCTTTGTATAATATTCATCAAAATCAATTTCATCTTTCCTATCTAAATATTCCCTTTTAATATCTGAATGTAAAAGTCCTACTTTATTTTCATAATCATTTATAACAACATTTTTAATTATCCTCTTATACATTGCGTTAATTGCTGTTTTAAGAGGAAGCGTATAAAATCCTTTATTATTTCCTATCCACAAAAGTCCTGCTTCTGTCTTACCCATTCCAGTTTGAGCTACTACTATAAGATTTTCATCTCTATTATTTATCATATATTTCTGTAATTCATTCCAACAAGCATTAGGATTTTTTAACTTTTGCCTAATATATGCCAATGTATTTTTTTCTAAATTATTTATCAAAAAGTCATTTTTAATCTCTACATCAATTCCTGCACTTGCAGCATAATCGATTCTATTTAATAATCCTTTTATTAAGACATAATCAAAGAAAATATCTATTCCCTCTGGTTCATCTTCATCATATTCACCTTCATTTTTTTCATAAATTCTATTCATAGAAAAATACCTTTTACTTATTTTATTTACCACTATTTTCTCTAATCTCTCATATTTAAAATTCTCAGCTTCAAATTTTAATAATTCTATTTCTTTATTAAGCATTTCCTTATCAAAGTTAAATTCTCTATCATGATGATATGCTATTGCCTGAGCAAGTAGCCTTATTTGATCTTCAGTATATCCTCTTTGCTTCAATTCTTTAGTATTTATAAACGCTAAACTAAGCACACCATGTGGAATCTCATCTTTATGTCTTCTTCTGTTCTCTATTTTATCTTGAAACTTTCTATTCATCTTCCCTAAATCATGATATAAACATGCTAGGTACAATATATCCCAATCCACTTTGAGATTGGGATATATTGTTTTTAACTTATTATAGTTATCTATTAATTTTTCGGTATGTTCTATGATTGATTCTCTAGGATTAGACTTTGCAAGAAAATTATTCATTAACCCCTCAACCCCTTTATTAAGCTCTAAATACAACATAATTATCTTCATCCTTCCAAATAACACCAGCTTCTACTGCAGATATATGAGATGAATATATTACATCAACTTTATTCCATACTCTGAAAAATTTTGGAGATCTTGCATTTCCTAGGTTTTCTGAAATCCTATAATCTTTATTAATTCTATATCTTGTTCCCCTATTTCTTATTCCATCACCAGCACCATCTAATACAATGGAACCTTCTTTAATCAAATTTATGGGAATATAAGCAGTATAATCTTCATCTAATTCTATATCATCTTCTAGCTCTTCTTCAAAAATATCTACTACTTTTACTTCTTTAATAACTACTAAATCTTCTCTTCTTCCTAAAGATGGATATTCCCTTGGATACAAGAAAGCGTTTTTTATTTCTTCAATAAGCGACTGTTCTTCTGGAATAATATGAATTAATAGTTCAACATCAACTAGTAATTCAACAGTGGCAATTCCCCTACTAACACCAAATTCCCCTACTTTTATTTGATGTCTTTCAGGATCAAACCTCATTCCATTCTTAAATTCATATCTAGTATATAGGTCATTTACTCTAGAATGATATTTCCCTTGAACACTAATGTCCATCTTTTTATATTCTTTAAAATTGCAAAGATTATGAACCATTCCTATTATTGTAGAGTATGGTGGAAGAGGATAAGTTTCTTTTAGTTGAAAACTTGTAGGTTTTTTATAATTTGCTGTACTTTGATATAATTTTAGCCTAACTGCCTTTTTACCTTCCTTCATAATAATCTTTCACCTTGCTCTTTAAATAGTTGAAAAATTCAGGCATAGGCAATGGATTTAATCTTTCTTTTATTTCATTATCATTGTCAAATTTTCCTTCTATAAGACCACATCTTGTATCATTTTTAATAGCATCAAACATTACGCTTTCTATTTGTTTTACCACCAATCTATTATTTTTGACATCTAATGCGTTTTCAAATATAGGATTCTTTATATCATAAACCCCACCTATTGCAAATATTGGCTTCAAATCTTCTCTTCTTCCCCTAATATCCCTATAAAGGAAAGCTATTGTATCTAATAGTTTATATACTCTTCTTATCTTTTCTTGATTATCAAGATGTATATCATAGATTTCATCTATACCTATTTGTTCCAAATCAGCAACTATTGTGTATCTATAGTAAGATCTATGAATTTCTGACTGAGCTATATTCATATCGCTGTTAATTCTATCTGCTAATCCCTTATTTGTTAAAAAGTCTAAATCACCTTTAAAAGTTTCCAAAGATATTGCATTAGATAACCTAACTTTGGCAGATCTTTTCTTTCCCCCTTTTCCTTTTTCAGTCTTAAGATAACCAAAGAAATCAAGTTCTAGATAATCTTTTATTGTTGCTTCTTCTGCAAATTGGATAACTTTTTTATCCCCGCTTCCTTCAGCTTTTACAGGTGCTAATTCTTCTCCTAATTGTTCAATAATATTGTATCTAATAGCTTGTCTTGAAATATAAGTGTATTGATCCCCTTTTCCTCTAGTTAGTTTCTTTAAAGATGATACATTACCAACACTTTCACCATAATTGGCACTCTCTGCTTCAAAAATCATTGAAATTGATAATCCCTTTGGTTTTAAATTGTTATTCATTTACCTCATCTCCCCCATTCTCATTTTCCTTTTTCTCTTCTATTAACCCCGCAACAAAGGCATATCCAATAGTTTTAAATTTTTCTTCACTTTTTAAAACGTCCAAGAATATTTCTGGAACAGATAAATTAGCATATAAATGGCAATTTAATAATGTATCCATAAAGCTATCCACATTATTTGTCTTTAATGAGTTTAATAATCTATATGATATACCATTAAGCTTGTCCACGGCACCTTTTTTTCTATATTGTTCCCTCAAAGCTATTCCAGATTTATTCCCTTCGTTCACTATGTCTTTATATGTTCCATTCATATATCCTACCCCCCTTAAAAACCTTATATTGATATTTAATATCTTCAAAATATGATAAGTATTATAATAAGAATCATTTGGTTGGGATAATTTGTAATAAAGTAAATTTTGAATTAAAGTAAACATATTTTGGTTATTTAATAACCTATCTAAAACCAATTCATATATATTAATGTAATTATCTCCTTCTTTTAATCTACAATTCACAAGTTTACTTAAATCTTCTTTAGATTCCCTTATTATACTTAATGCTTTCCTAGATAATATATTGAATTTATACTCTTCATCTTCATATCTAATAAGTTGAATATCCGCTAATTCATATTTCATCTTATCAATAAATTCTTCATTAATTGCATCTACTAGTCCCTTATATGTTAATCTATTATCTTCTTTACCTTGTTTATATATTTCCCTATATATCCTATCATTAATTCGTACTGCATTTATAACACTTGAATTGTCGTTAACATATATTCCTTTATCATAAAAGTAAGTAATTCCTGCTGGTACACATGAATAGACTAGTTTACAAATTGGACAAACTGCAACGTCATTTTGAAAGTTCCATACGTGAGATGTTTTTCTATTTACATCAAATCCAGTTAAATTTAAAAAACTAAGATCACCATTTAAATCATTCATCTTATTATTACATGTAAAACAATTATATTTATATGTTGATTTTTCTTCATTAACATATTCTATTGCTGGATCTAGAAAATATCTTTTATAATCAATATATATATTTTTTTCTTTCGTCTGTGGATTTAAAAAACTTACTCCATTCCAAGCATTTTTGATTATAATGTAAATTACATTTTTGGCACCTATATATTTTTTAGATTCCTCTAACTCCATAAACTTAATTATTTTTTTTAATACTTCAAAATTAGCTTTTATTTCAGGTATTATTTCTTTAATACTGCTTTTTTTGCTTAATTTAATTTTCTTTAATTGTTTTTCTAACTCTAAAACATTTATTGAGGAATCAATCAAATCATACGCTGCTTTGTAACTATTACTTTTTAAGTATTTTTTAGTACTATCTATAATTTCATCATTCAAAAACTCTAAACTTTTTTCTGTAAAATTTTCAAAATTACTATTTTCATTATCTAAAATAAATTCTTTAAAAGAAATTATTTTGTTTATTGATAATATATCACTATATTTTTCTATTAAATAATTAAAATATTTCTCCTCAAATCCCTGCAAATCATCTGCATCGAATTCTATGCAATTACCTCGTGTAATAACTCGATTACCAGCAAAACTTAAAATATTGTACAAACCTACTAACCCGCTATTGTAAAGCCAATCTTCCATTTGCAATGTTATCTTTTCCCCCACTTTATCACCTCCTATACTAGATTTAACATCCCAAATCCACTGCTCTTTAATGCTCCAATTCCTGCTTTATACAAATAATCTAAAATATATTGTTTCGCTTCTATCTTTAATAGACATATATTAGATAAAACCTCTATTCCATAATGTTTTACTTTTACTTCTTTATTTTTTAATACTTCAAATTGAATATCTTTTAAATCATATTTGACTTCATCACCAAAATAATCTAATAATTGATATTTTAAATTTTCAATAAATATTTCTTTTCCCTTTTCTTCATTTAGAGAATAATACCATGTTTCATCGTTATCTCCATTATGTTTTCTTACAACAATTGGTGACATAGTAGTAAATATTGCATTATCTTCTTTAATGACTTTTTCTTTATTCATGTTAATTCTGTTAATTATAATAGAATTGTCTTTAAATTTATATGGCTTATATTTGCTCTTAACCATACTATTATAGAAATATATTCCGTCCTTCATATCTACAGTAGAAAAGTTTAAAATAATTTTTTTATTAGGTATTATTATTTCTTCTCGTTCAAATCTGCAATTTGGCATATATACTGAAAATGTAAAACTTTTTCTTTTACATCTACTTTCTTCGTATAATGATTTGTAATATTCCTTATCATAGTTTTCATAAGTATGTTTTAAGAATGATAAGATAATTCTATTTTTATCCTTAGGTATATGTTCATTCTCTAATAATAACTCAACACTAAATCTCATTCATTCACCCCCTTTATTTCATATTTTGATTAATATTGCTACATTATGTCTATTATTTTAAATATTATTTTCCATTTTATAATCACTTTTAATAGAACTATAGTTAGAAAAAATGAACCATTAAATGATATTTTTATGATACCACTTAATGGTGCAATAAAATGTACTTATTTATATATTTCTTGCAATTTTCTAATTTCCTCATCAATATCCTTTCTTAACTTTTCAGGCTCTAATACTTCTACTTTGCTTCCCATGCTTAAAACCCAAGCTTTAACTTCTGGATAACCTTTAAGTTCTGCTTCAAAAATTATTGTATCTTCATCTATTTCTGTTATTTTTTGATTAATTGAATACTGTTTTTCTCTAACTAATTGACTAAATGGATACGATATTTTCAATTTTAAATAAAAAACATCATCATCAATTATTCCAAAAGATTTGCTTAACATTTCTTTTATATTATAATTGTCATTTATCTCAAACTTTTCTTCAGTTATTATTATTTCTTCTATTCTAGAAATTTTAAAAAACCGTATTTCTTCTCTAAGTTCACAATATCCAAAAAAATATGTTGCCCTGTCATATTCAAAGGTGCCATAAGGATGAACTTTTCTTTTTTTAACTTTGTTTTTCCCTTCATCAACATCCAGTGACTTATATAACATTAAAATTTTCTTTTTATTAATTATTGCTTTATTTATAATATTCCATATTTCTTTTTCCTTCTGTTTCATTTGCTCTGGTTTTAAATATTCTTTGGCAAAATAATCTATATAAGTAAAGTCCTTCTCAAAATTTAATATTTTATTTGTAAAAGTTTCAAAATCTAATGAAAAAACATAATTACCATTGCTTATAATTTCATTTGCCATCTTTAAAGCATCAAGTTCTTTTTTCGTAATTCCTATTCCTTTTAGCTGAATTTTATTTTCCAAGTAATATCCTCCATATCTTCCCTTTTTTGAATTAATATAAATCCCCGCCTTTTCCAAATCATTTTTATATTCCTTGATCATTCTTGGGCTCACTTCAAGTATCTCTGCTAGTTCATGTACACTCATTATATTTCTATTTTGTAATAACAAATACATTTTCAAAGCATTTGATATTCGAGACATAAATAAGCCTCCTTAATTAACAAAAATAATTTATTTTATATATTCTACAAATCAGTACAAAAGTCCTGCTTTTTTAACAATTTATACTTTAATTAAACCAAATTTAACTATTTTATTAAGATAGAACCTTTTTTCACTACTTTCTTATTTCCTTTTAAATTAATAATACTTACATTTTCTATTCTTCTTACGATCCTATCCCAACCTCATTTACTTTTTTTGGTATATTTTATAAACTATAATTAAAACTATATTTCGAGGTGATATGGTGAAAGATTTTAAAACAAAATTAAATGAATACGCTAAGCTATGCGTTAAAGTAGGAATCAATGTCCAACCTGGGCAACCATTAGTAGTAAATGCTCCTATTGAAGGTGCAGAATTTGTAAGGCTAGTTGCCAAACATGCCTATGAAGCAGGAGCAAGCGAAGTTCATGTAAACTGGAGCGACGAAGTAATGACTAGGTTAAAATATGAACATGCTCCAATGGAAGTTTTTGAAAACTTCCCAAAATGGTATGCTGATGGATTAGTAGATTATGCTGAAAAGGGAGCAGGGTTTTTATCCATATCCTGTCAAGACCCAGAACTTCTAAAAGGAATAGACCCAAAGAAAATTGCTGCCAACAATAAGTCCTCATCCCTTGCATTAAAAGAATTTAGAAACTACACAATGAACGACAAAAATACTTGGTGTGTAGTCTCCATTGCTACTAAATCCTGGGCTAAGAGAGTATTCCCAGATTTGTCAGAAGATGAAGCAGTAGAAAAGCTTTGGGAAGCAATTTTCAATGCAACTCGTATTAACACTGAAGACCCAATTGAAGCTTGGAAAGAACATATGGCTAATTTAAAGAAGAAAGTAGACTTCTTAAACGACCTTCAACTAAAATCTCTTCACTATACTTCTTCAAATGGCACAGATTTAGTAGTAGAACTCCCTGAAGGCCACATCTGGGCTGGCGGTGGAGCTGTTGATTCTAAATGCGTAAACTTTGCACCTAATATGCCTACTGAGGAAGTATATACGATGCCATTGAAAACAGGTGTAAATGGCATAGTTTACAATACAAAGCCATTAAATTATGGCGGAAAGTTAATTGACGGATTCTGGTTAAAATTTAAAGATGGAAAAGTCGTAGATTACGATGCTGAAGTTGGCAAAGAAACATTGACGGATTTATTGAACATCGATGAAGGAGCAAAATATCTAGGAGAAGTGGCATTGGTTCCTTACAGTTCCCCAATATCACAATCCAATATCGTATTTCTAAATACCTTATTTGATGAAAATGCTTCCTGCCACTTTGCACTAGGGAAGGCATATCCTACAAATATCAAAGGCGGAAGCGAAATGACAGATGAAGAATTAGAAGCACACGGAGTAAATACTTCTATTACCCATGTTGACTTTATGATAGGCTCCAAAGACATGTCCATCATAGGAGAAACAAAATCTGGAGAAAAGGTTCAAATATTTAAAGATGGCAACTGGAGTATTTAAACTTTTAAAAAAGTGAATAAAGAAATTATTTTAAAACATCCTAAAAGTAGGCTTTGCTTTTAGGATGTTTTTATGTCAATCTTTATGATAATTTTGTTTTTAATAAATTATAATTAACATATTTTTGTCAATTGCTAATATTTAGAATTTGTCATATAATTAACATGAAATGACAAATTTTTAACAATCTTTTACCTAGGAGGTATGTATATGAAATTAAAGGATAAGGTTGCGATAGTTACTGGTTCAACATCTGGGATGGGTCGTGCTACAGCGGAATTGTTTGCTAGAGAAGGGGCTAAGGTAGTAGTTGTCGGTAGAAGTGAAGAAAGAGCTAAGGAAGTTGTTGACAAGATAAAATCTGAAGGTAATGAAGCAATTTACGTTATTGCTGATATGTCTGATATGAATCAAGTAAAGAATATTTTTGACAAAACAATAGAAACTTATGGTACTGTTGATATATTATTTAACAATGCTGGTATGTTAAGTATAACTCCATTGATGGAATTAAGTTTTGAAGAATGGAATAAGATTTTTGCTGTTAATGTTACATCTGCACTTTATTTAGCTCAACTATGTGCTCCAATAATGAAGAAAAAAGGAAAAGGAGTTATTATAAATACAAGCTCTGTTGCAGGTGCTCATGCACATCATGGTACAACTGCATATGTAACTTCTAAACATGCATTATGCGGTTTAACTAAATGTATGGCATGGGAATTAGGTCCTGAAATTCGTGCCAATGCAATACTTCCAGGTGCTATAATGACTGCCATGTTAGAAAGCGTTGGTGGAGAAGCTGCAGTTCCTCATTTAATAGAAGGCTCACCTCTAAAGAGAGTTGGTCAATCTGAAGAAATAGCTACAGCTGCACTTTTCCTAGCTTCAGATGATTCCTCCTTTGTTACAGGTCAATTAATCAGAGTAGATGGTGGTATTGATATATAGTCTTTTTTCCATCTCTCTACTAAAAACTCCCATTCAGGGAGTTTTTTCTTTTTGTCATTTTCTTTCTTTAGTATAATAATTATTGGAGGGGGATAAAGTGAAATCAGAAAAAATATATTTTAACGAAGGCATACCACTTAAAATTGAAGTCCATTCAATCAGTAGATTTCCACTTCATTGGCATGAGGATATCACAGAAATAGTACTCCCTATTAAGGGTTCTGTTGATATTAAGGCTAATTTTGAGGAAATCCATTTAGAAGAAGGGGATTTCTTTTTTATTAATAACAATTCCATACATTACATAAAAAGTGACAATGAATCCATTGTCTTATTATTTTACATAGATTTAAACTATTTTGAAAAACAGTTCCCATATATCAAGTATATGTTTTTTAGAAATTCCTTTTTTGAAGAACTTCAAGACAAATGTCAATTGAATTTAAAAACCTTAGAAAAATTTAACATACAATTTAGAAACTTATTAATAAGCATTTTTGCAGAAACCCTTAATCCCACTGTTTCAGCCCATATGTTTGACAATCTAATACATAAATTAGTATACCAGATGATTTATGAATTCAATTGGCTTCAATTGCTTAAGAAAAATGGCGATTTCATAAGCTCAGCTCAATTAGACAGATACCACAGAATAGTCAAATATATTCAAGAAAACTATGATAAAAAGATAAATCTAGAAGATATTGTTTCAAAGGAATATGTGACAAAAACATACTTTTCTCATTTTTGGAAGAACTTAAGCAGCTACAGTTTCAGCGAAAGGGTTAATTATGAGAGAGTATTAAAATCTGAATTTTTATTGTTGAAAAATATGACTATTACAGAAATCTCCAATAAATGCGGCTTTTCAGATACAAAATATTATTACAGGAATTTTAAAAAATGGTATAAATGCATGCCATTAGAGCATAAGGAAAAATGTTTTGCGTACGAGCGCCAAGGATACAAATATAATGAATTAATGCCATCAGATGTTAAAGATATATTTGAAAATTATATGAAAAGATTCTTTAAATTGGAAAGCTCCATAAATGATGCAGATTTTTCTTCAATAATAAACAAGTACCTTTATCTTAAATACTATCATACTATTAATGAAAAGACTTTGTCTACAAAGGCAAAATACCTCATTTTGGATCCATTTAAATACTCCATTATTTCAAATGATGGCGAAATTAATTTTAACTGGACCATCATTGACCTCTTCATTAACCTAGTTATGGATTTTAAATTTGAACTGAAAATTAAACTTAACACCGATAATTTCCAAAAAGATTTAATAAGTAAATATATTAAGGCATTCATAGACCAGAGTGTTCACCGCTATGGACATGATGTAATGAAGCACTGTCATTTCTTGATTAATTACAAGGACAGCGTAATATTTGACAATTCAAAGCCCATAGAGAAACTTCTTACTGATAAATTTAAAGATGCAAGCATAAACTATTATATTGAACCATAGAAATTTTTTATACCTTTTTTATTTTCCCAATTAATGGGTAATTATAACCCTGAGGAAGGTGATATAATGAAAGCTTTCACTGAATATAAAATAAAGAATCTTACTTTAAGAAATAGAATAGTAATGCCCCCTATGTGCATGTACTCCACTGATGAAAGTGGCTTTGTAAAGGACTTCCACAAAGTACACTATACTGCTAGAGCCATAGGCGGAGTAGGTTTAATCATCGTCGAAGCCACTGCTGTAGTACCTAATGGAAGAATTACAAGCAATGACTTAGGTATTTGGAGTGATGCACATATTGAAGGGCTAAAAAGCCTTGTAGAAAGTGTAAAATCCTATGGAAGCAAAATTGCAATCCAACTTGCCCATGCTGGAAGAAAATGCACTTCCAACGATGAATATATTGTAGCCCCCTCACCTATTAGATTTAGTGAAGAATACAGAATCCCTAAGGAATTGACAGTAGATGAAATAAAAGAAATAGTTAATAGGTTTAGAGATGCGGCTATTAGGGCTGACAAAGCTGGATTTGATGCCATTGAAATCCATGGAGCCCATGGCTACCTAATCCACGAATTCTTATCTCCCCTTACAAATAAGAGGAATGACGAGTATGGTGGCAGCTTAGAAAATAGAACTAGATTTTTAAAGGAAATCTTAATAGCTGTTAAAGAAGTTTGGCCAAAGGATAAGCCAATCCTCTTGAGAGTTTCAGCAGATGACTATATGGAAGGTGGCATCAATAAAGAAGAAATGGTTAAAATCATCAATGAAGTCAAGGAATATGTAGATATAGTCCATGTAAGCACAGGGGGATTAATCAGCGTAAAATTCCCAGTTTTCCCAGGATACCAAGTAACCCACGCAGAAACAATTAAGATGGAATGCAATGTACCTACTATTGCAGTTGGATTGATAACTGAATATGACCAAATTGAAGAAATCTTAAACAACAATAGGGCAGATTTGGTAGCTATAGGAAGAGGCCTTTTAAGGGACCCACACTTTGTACTAAACATGGCCTATAAGCATAAGATTAAAGTAGACTACCCAGTACAATACGAAAGAGGATATTATTAAAAGACAGGATTATACCTGCCTTTTATATAATATTGAATATTTTTTTGGCTGTGATATTATATTTTTAAAATGATTCTCTAAAGTGAAAGGACGATACGAATGAGAATTGGCCTCGATGTCGGTTCTACAACATTAAAAGCTGTAGTCCTAGATGACGATGACAATTTATTGTTCAAATCCTATGAAAGGCATTATTCAAAAATAACTGAAAAAACCGTTGAATTGTTAAAGAGAATTAAAGATGAGTTAAATATAGATGATTATATACATATATCTATATCTGGCTCAGCTGGTATGGGGCTAGCTGAAAGTTCAAATATTCCCTTTGTACAAGAAGTCTATGCTACCCGTGTAGCCGTTGGCAAGTTTATACCTGATGCAGATGTAGTTATTGAATTAGGCGGTGAAGATGCTAAAATCCTATTTTTGACCAATGGGCTTGAAGTCCGCATGAACGGTTCCTGTGCTGGGGGTACTGGAGCCTTCATAGACCAAATGGCTACCCTTTTAAACATAACTCCTGATGAATTAAACGAATTGGCAAAGAAACATACAAAAATCTATACTATTGCTTCTAGGTGTGGAGTTTTTGCAAAATCGGATGTACAACCCTTGCTAAACCAAGGAGCAAATAAAGAAGATATAGCTGCAAGCATTTTTTATGCAGTAGTCAGCCAAACCATAGCAGGCCTAGCTCAAGGTAGAGAATTAAAAGGTAAAATTGTCTATCTAGGTGGGCCTCTTACATTTTTATCGGAATTAAGGAAAAGCTTTGATGATACTTTAAATACCGAAGGAATTTGTCCTGAAAATTCCCTATACTTTGTAGCCATAGGTGCTGCACTCATGTCCCAAGATGAAATGTTCGACATCCATTCAGTCATTGATAAAATTGAGCACAATATTTATAAAGGAAATTTTGTTTCAAGCCCTCCGCTATTCTCAACTGAAGAAGAATATAGGGAATTCACAAATAGGCATAGTAAAGAAAAAATTCTATTTAAAGACCCTGAAGGATATAATGGTAATGCATATGTTGGAATAGATGCAGGTTCAACTACTGTTAAAGCTGTAATAATTGATGAAGATGAAAACATTATTTTCTCCAAATACCTACCCAATAATGGAAATCCTGTAACTATTGTAAAGGACTTTTTAACGGAATTTTATGAAAAATATCCGGATATAACAATTAAGTCCAGTGCTGTTACGGGCTATGGTGAAGAGATAATTAAAAATGCATTTCAGATAGATTATGGAATTGTAGAAACCATTGCCCACTTTACTGCTGCAAAAAAATTTAAGCCAGATGTTGACTTCATAATTGACATTGGTGGGCAGGATATTAAGTGTTTTAAAATAAAAAATGGCATTATAGATAATATATTCTTAAATGAGGCATGTTCATCTGGGTGTGGCTCATTTTTACAGACTTTTGCTGGAGCTTTGAATTATACCATAGAAGAGTTTGCAAAACTTGGGCTGTTTGCTTCAAAGCCTGTTGATTTAGGTTCAAGATGTACTGTATTTATGAATTCATCTGTTAAGCAGGCACAAAAAGATGGGGCTACCATAGAAGATATATCTGCTGGATTATCCATCTCTGTAGTAAAAAACGCACTATATAAGGTAATCAGAGTTGGCAGTGCAGATGAACTTGGAGAAAACATAGTAGTACAGGGAGGTACTTTCCTTAACGACGCAGTTTTACGCGCATTTGAGCTTGAAATTGGCAGAAATGTCATAAGGCCAAATATTGCAGGCCTAATGGGTGCCTATGGTGCTGCCCTATACTCTAAGAAAAGGGCTAAGGAAAAAAGCACTATTATAGACAAGGAAGCATTAAAGTCATTCTACCATAAAACTAAAGCTACTCACTGTGGCCTTTGCAGCAACAACTGCAGCTTAACCATAAACTACTTCGATAATAACAGAAAATACATAAGCGGAAACAGGTGCGAAAGGCCAGTAACAAAAAAATCTGGAATAAAACATCTAAGCATCTATGACTACAAGCTAAACTTATTGGATTCCTATAAGCCTTTACAAGGCCCTAGGGGAAAAATAGGCATACCTATGGCATTAAACATGTATGAACTGTTCCCATTCTGGTATAGGTTTTTCACCGATTTAGGATTTGAAGTAATAAGGTCGCCTAAATCAAACAGGGAACTATATCTAAAGGGGCAGCATACAATCCCTTCCGACACTGTATGCTACCCTGCAAAATTAGTTCACGGACATATAGAATACTTATTGGAACAAAACATAGATACTATTTTCTATCCATGCATGAGCTACAACCTAGATGAAGGAATCAGCCAAAAACACTACAACTGCCCTGTAGTAGCCTACTATCCAGAAGTCATAGGAGCCAATGTAGGCAAACTAAAGGAAATCAACTTCATAAACAGCTATGTGGGAATTCACAGGCCAAAGGTCTTTGTAAAGAAAATCCACGAAATACTTTCAAAATATTATAGCGACATTACTTTAGATGAAGTAAAACATGCCACTGATAGTGCATTTAAGGAATATTATTCCCACATGAAAAAAATTTCAGATAAAGGCAAAGAGTATATAGAATATGCAAACAAAAACAATCTTCCAATTATAGTACTGGCAAGTAGGCCATACCATGCGGATCCGGAAATTAATAAGGGTATAGATAAACTAATTTGTCAGCTTGGTGCAGTAGTGATATCAGAAGATTCCTTAAGGGATAACCTAACAAAGGTAGAAACAAATGTCCTCAATCAATGGACCTACCATGCAAGGCTTTATTCTGCAGCTAAATACATCGGAGATAAGCCAAATATGAACTTAGTACATTTAGTTTCCTTTGGATGCGGACTAGATGCCATTACTTCTGACGAAGTAAGGGAAATACTTGAAAGTGAAGGAAAAATCTATACACAGCTTAAAATAGATGAAATAACTAATTTAGGTGCTGTTAAAATTAGACTTCGCAGCCTAATGGAAGCACTTAATCAAGGAAGGGAGTAAAAACATGAAAGACTATACAATTTTAGTTCCTGATATGTGCTCAATACATTTTTCGCTGTTTAAATATATATTTGATGGATATGGATACAAACTTGAAGTCTTAAGAAATGAAGGTCCTTCTGTTTTGGAAGAAGGGCTTAGATATGTTCACAATGACACCTGCTATCCTGCTATCCTCGTAATTGGTCAGATGATAGATGCATTAAAAAGCGGAAAATATGATTTAAGTAAAGTAGCCCTTTTGATGACCCAAACAGGTGGAGGATGTAGAGCATCAAATTATGTTTTCCTAATTAAAAAGGCACTAAAGAGGATGAAATACGACCACATTCCAGTTTTGGCCTTAGACCTAAGCAGTCTAGGCAAAAAAGGCGGTTTTACTTTAACTCCATCTATGGGTTTAAAGCTTCTAACTGCAATAACCTATGGCGATGCAATTATGCTTTTGAAAAACCAAGTACTCCCATACGAAGTTAATAGAGGAGAAACTGAAAGCCTTGTAAACTACTGGATTGAAAAACTAGGATATCAGTTAAAACATGGAAAAGGATATCTTATTAATGAAATGAAGAAAAATATCAAGGAAATAGTTATGTCCTTTGATAGAATTCCCAGATTATATGAAGTAAAACCAAAAGTAGGAATTGTAGGTGAAATATATGTAAAATACTCAAAACTAGGCAATAATCACCTCGAAGAATTTTTGTTAAAAGAAGGCTGCGAGGTCATGGTGCCTGGACTTATGGGATTTTTGATGTACTGTACAGAAAACAGCATAGAAGACTACAACCTCTATGGTGGTTCACAGATTAAGAAAAACCTTGCAACAATTGCATTGAAATACCTTGTTATGTATGAGAATATGATAATAAATGCAGTGAAGGAATACAGCAACTTCACTGCCCCCTCTTCCTTCTATCATCTAATGGATTTGGCAGAAGAAATAATTGGAAGAGGATGCAAAATGGGTGAAGGCTGGCTTCTTACTGGAGAAATAGTAGACCTTATTAAATTAGGCTATGAAAATGTTGTATGTGCACAGCCCTTTGGCTGTTTACCTAATCACATTGTTGGGAAAGGCATGATTAGGAAGATTAAATCCCTTTATCCAAATGCCAATATAGTTCCAATAGATTATGACCCAAGTGCCACAAAGGTTAATCAAGAAAACAGATTGAAGCTTATGCTTGCAGTAGCTAGAGAAAACTTAGAAATGAACAGCAGATTGGCAGAAAATAATAAATATGAAGAATCTAGTAACCTTCTGCCAAAACTGGAGTTAAAACCTGAAAATAGCATAAAATAATCTTCCTCCTCTTTTTTCTTTATTTTTTATGGATAAGCAAACAAGAATTGGCAATACTAAAATTAACTAGAATATGAGGGGAGGAAATTTATGGATACCGCTGCTTTGATACTAGTGATTATTGGAGCTTTAAATTGGGGATTAATATCTTTATTCAGATTCGACTTAGTGGCTGCTATCTTTGGTGGACAAGATGCAATTTTAAGCAGAATTGTATATGGCCTAGTTGGATTAGCAGGCCTTTACTGTATTAAATTGCTTTTCGATAGAAATACTGTTAAAGAATAGAGCATAGGTATAACCTATGCTCTATTTTTCATTTGCTATTTTAGTCCTTTTTAATGCCATATACAATAAGATTGAAGTAACAGCTCCTACAAAACCCTGCATTAAGTTTCCAGGTATTGTTGCCAGTGCTGCCTCTGCTCCGTACATAAATATTTCTGCTATATAATAGCCTAGAGCCATCCAAAGTCCACCTATTATGGTGGCAATAAAAGGTTTGATTTTTCCGATTTTAGTATCTAGGATTAATCCTGTTATATAACCTTCCAATCCCTTTACTATAAAAGTAATGGGAATATAATGAGTATATCCTAGTAAGAGGTCTGCAAGGGATGAGCCAAAGGAACCTACTATAAATCCACCTCTTCTTCCTAAAATCATTGCTGATAAGAATACTACCATGTCACCTAAGTTTATATATCCATTTGTAGCAACTGTAGGTATGTGGATTACCATTGTCATCACAGTAGTCATAGCTATTAAAACTGCTAATTTTGTTAATTCCTTTGTTTTCATATCCTTCATTCGACTCACCTCTTTATTGTATGGGTACAATTTATGAATATATTATGTACTGTATCTATTAATATAATAACACTTTGCGTACACTTTTTCAATATTTTTTATGTAATAATTATGTTTTCCATTGAAACAAAAATATTGTATAATTATTTCGCTTTCAGTTAGAATACATAAGGTATTATTTTTAATTTGGGGTATAATGTATATACTACATTTTACAAAAGAGGTGAATATAATGGAAAAGGAAAAATATATCCCTGAGGTTAAATCTAAATTGCGTACAAGAATGGTTGAAGTACCTCCTGCCATATATAAGGCCAGTGGCATTAAGGTACTAGGAACAAGAATTAAATCCCTTTTGTTTACAACAGATATAGCCATTATTAAAAACTCTAATGCCAACTCCATCATAGCGGTATATCCATTTACACCACAATTGTCTATTACTCAAGCTATCCTTGAAGTTGCACCAGTACCCGTATTTGTAGGCGTTGGAGGAGGATTAACTACAGGAAAAAGGTCAATAAATATAGCTTTACAAGCAGAACTTCTAGGTGCCTATGGAGTTGTAGTTAATGCCCCTACTTCCAATGAAGTTATTGCCCAAATGAGCGAAATGCTTGATATCCCAATAATAGCAACTGTGGTTTCAGAATATGATGATTTTGAAGGGAAATTAAAGGCTGGAGCAAGCATACTTAATGTTTCAGGGGGAGCTAGAACTCCAGAATTAGTAAGATTAATCAGAGACAGGTTTGGAAAGGAACTTCCCATAATTGCAACAGGCGGGCCTACAGAAGAAACAATTTTGGCTACTATAGAAGCTGGAGCCAATGCCATTACTTATACTCCACCTACAAGCGCTGAGATATTTTCAGGTATAATGGAACAATACAGAAATAACATGCGAAATAAATAAGGAGGATGATTATCAATCATCCTCCTTATTTTATAATAAGCTATTGTGCTTTTTCGCTCTTTACAACGTTAGTGAAGAAATCTTTAGTTAGTTTAACAACTACTGGGCTTAAGAACAATACGCCTATTAAGTTTGGTATAGCCATTAATCCGTTTAGTGTATCAGCTAATTCCCATAGGAATTCCAATCCACCTATAGCACCAATAACTATTGGTGGGATATAAATAATTCTGTAGAACTTATTAACCTTTGGTCCAAATAGGTATTCAGCACATCTTTCACCATAGTATTCCCAACCTAAGATAGTTGAGAATGCAAATAGCAATAGACCAATAGATACTATATAGTTACCAAGTGTTGGTAATACAGTACTGAATGCATTCATTGTTAAAGCAGCACCTGATACTCCAGATTCCCAAACACCTGTTAATGTAATTGCTAATGCTGTTAGAGTAGCAATAATCAATGTGTCAATCCATACTTCAAATACTCCCCATAATCCTTGGCGAGATGGATGGTCTGTAGTAGCTGCAGCGTGTGCTATAGGAGCAGAACCTAATCCTGCTTCGTTTGTAAATACTCCACGAGCAACCCCATACCTCATAGCTTGCATAATTGTTGCTCCAGCGAAACCGCCTATTGCAGCTTGACCAGTAAATGCGCTCTTAACTATTAATGCAATTGCAGAAGGTAAGTTCTTAATATTTAAGATTATAACTATTAGTGCACCAATAATATAGAATGCTGCCATAAATGGTACTAAACGTTCAGTAACTTGTGCAATTCTCTTCAAACCACCTATTATAACTAATCCTGCAAATACTGCAACTACAATACCCATAGCTAGTGGAGGAATATTAAATGTAGTATTCATAGCTGTTGCTATGGAGTTTGATTGAGTCATGTTACCTATACCAAATGCTGCTAATGCACCAAAGAATGCAAATAGATAAGCAAGCCATTTTTGTTTTAAGCCTTTTTCAATATAATACATTGGTCCTCCAACGAATCTGCCATCTGGAGTCTTTTCTCTGTAATTTACTGAAAGTACTACTTCAGCATATTTTGTTGTCATTCCAAATAATGCAGCAATCCACATCCAGAATACAGCACCTGGACCACCTGATGCTATAGCAGTTGCAACACCAGCAATATTACCTGTACCTACAGTCGCGGAAAGCGCTGTAGCAACTGCTTGGAATGCTGTTACTTCGCCTTCACCCTTATCATCTTTTGCAAAAATCTTAAATAGAGTATTCCTTAGTACAAATCCAAGCTTTCTAATAGCAAAGAAATTAGTGCGGAAGTTTAGGTATATACCAGTTCCTACAATTAGGATAAGTACTGGTGGACCCCATACAATGCCATTTACGAATGAATTAATCCTCATTAATAAGTCCATACTACTCCTCCTTTTTTTATAGTATGGAACAATTATATAACAAAAGTTTCAAAAAGTTTCAAAAAAACTCAATATTATTTTCTGAATTTTAATAATTGTTAAAAATTTGCCATTTAGTCGTTATCATTTTCACATATAGTACATAACCCTGAAATAAAGCGCTTCATACTAATTGAACCTTTTTCAATGGATTTTCCTCTTAGATAATCCATTTCTTTTTTTACTTGCTCAAAGTTAAACAGCGTATTTGAATATTCTACAAAAGTTTCATTCATGTAGTCTTCTATCCCAAGGCTTGCAATATTGGTAAGAGCTATGTTTATAGCCCTCCTCATTTTTTGTTCCATTATTCTAGGATTATCAGTAAACTTTGAACATAAATCCCTAATACTTATGGAATTTAAGTTAATATCATTTTCCATGACATATTTTACTATTTTTACCAGGTCCTCGCTGCCATACTCGCCAATTATACCAAGCTTAAGCAAAATGCCATTAATCCTTTTCTCCAAGTTATGTGAATTCTGGACTTCTTCATTGTATTGTCTAATTTTATTCACTAATTGATATATTTTTGTTAATTGTTTGTCAAGCATAAGTTTGTCTTTTACTCTTTTCATCAAAGTTAATAATTCAAATTCATTTATGGGTTTGTAGATAAAATAATCTGCACCATACCTATAAGCCATTTCAACAGCTTTCTTAGAAGTGGGATTTCCTATGACAATGAAGTGAATATTATCATATCTTTCCTTTATGTCCTTTATAATTTCCAATCTATTAAAATTATCTTTTAAGACTATAATTACAAGATCAGACTTAGTATCAATTATGCTTTCTATTACCTTCTCAGAATTGTTTGATTCTCCAGCTAAAAAACCCAGTTCATTGTTTATTATAATTCGCCTTAAAATATCCTTTTCTTCCTCCTCATCATATAACAAGAATATTTTCATATTACCCTCCAACCTTATTGGACATTATTTTTTATTCATATTATATCATAATAAATAATCACCAAATACGCCCTTGCTAATAAAATGGTATTATACTAATGGCAATAAGGGTGATATTATGTATAGAAATCTAGTTGAAGGGGTAGATACCTTAATCCCATTGAGTAATGGGAAATATGTAAATTACATTAATTTCGACAATGCTGCTACAACTCCGCCTTTTAAATCAGTTATAGAAGAAATAGTTAATTTTGCCAATATATATTCTTCAGTCCACAGAGGTACAGGATACAAATCAATCATATCTACAAAGGTATATGAGGAAGCTAGAGAAATAGTATTGGACTTTGTAGGTGGAACAAAGGGATATCATACAGTAATTTTCCTAAAAAACACTACAGAATGTATTAATAAGCTATCCTATAGGTTAAGAGATACATTAAAAGATAAAGTAGTATTAACTACATATATGGAGCATCATTCGAATTTTTTGCCTTGGATTTACAGATATGAAACGGATATTATAGAAGTTGACAGTTATGGAAGGCTATCTTTAGACGACTTAGAATATAAATTAAAAAAACACAACGGAAGAGTAGGGCTTGTGGCAGTTACTGGAGCCTCCAATGTAACAGGATATAAGAATCCAATCTATGAAATAGCAAGTATGTCTCATAAATATGGAGCAAAAATCTTAGTTGATGGAGCTCAGCTCATTCCCCACAGCAAATTCAATATGATGCCAGTGGATAGCCCTTATCATATAGATTTCCTAGCCTTTTCAGCCCACAAGATGTATGCACCCTTTGGCATTGGAGTATTGGTAGCACCAAAGGAAATATTTTTCTCTGGTTTTTCTGAGCAAATAGGAGGGGGTACCGTAAAGTTTGTTTCTACTAACAATGTTATATGGTTAGAACCACCACAAAAGGAAGAAGCTGGCACACCTAATCTAATGGGTGTAGTTGCCTTAAGTGCAAGTATTAAGACATTATCAAATATAAATATGGAAAGTATTGAAAAATACGAAAGAAATTTAACTCAATATGCCATCGATTTGATGAAGAATATCCCAAACCTCATCCTATATGATGATATGAATGTAAATGAAAAGGTATCTATTATCTCATTCAACATGAGTGATATAGACCACAATCAATTAGCATATATTCTCGCTGGTGAAGGTGGCATTGCAGTTAGAAATGGCTGCTTCTGTGCTCAGCCTTATGTACAAAAACTCCTTAAAATCTCCGAGAATGAAATGGAAAGGTATGCAAATGATTTAAATTTACCTCGTCCTGGATTAGTTAGGGTAAGTTTTGGACTCTATAACGACATAAATGAAATCTATCTCTTTGCTCATCTTTTGAGAGAAATAAGCCAAAACACTGATTTCTATAAATATAAGTATAGAAACCATCCTTTCTGCCAATGCTAGTAGAAAGGAGGTTTTTTTATGGATAATGGAAATAAAAAAATGAGCATACTTATGTTTAGTGGCGATTATGATAAAGCCTTGGCAGCTTTAATTCTAGCCAATTCAGCAAGGGATTTAAATATAGAAGTAAGCATGTTCTTTGCCTTTTGGGGATTATTTATAGTCAAAAATCCCAACAGCCTTCCAGAAAATGAAAAGAGCACAATGGAAAAAATCTTCGATAATATGACTCCAAAACATGTAGAGGATCTCCCCTTATCTAGGATGAACTTTGCAGGCATTGGGAAGAAAATGCTGGTAGACATGATGGAAGAAAAAAATGCTCCTACGCTATCGGATTTACTGAAAGGAGCATTAAATAAAGGCGTAGTTATGAAAGCTTGTAAACTTTCTTGCGAAATCATGGGAATTGGAGAAGAAGAATTAATAAAAGAAGTAAGTATTGCCACAGCAGAGGATTTTATAATTGAGGCTTTAAATTCTGATATTCAATTATTTATATAAAGAGGAAGGCTAAAAGTCCTTCCTCTCAAGTATTTTTATAGATGTGTTTAAAGAAATTATATATATTACAGCACCGATTAGAAATAGAACAACTGCAACACCTGTATAATTTAAATTAAAGAAAAGCTTACTTAAAGAATTTAAAATGTTGCTTCCATAACCTATCAAAACACCTTGCAACAACCAAGTATTAATGAAAACCATAACATCAAATAACATGAATTTAATTTCAATATGTTCATATCCTAGTGGCAAATATGCTGAAAGGATTAACATTAAATATGATAATACTAACAAAAGATCTCTTATTCTTATCCCTCTTGATACATTGTGATGATTTAATAAAGAAAAAAAGTTTGAACCAACATATAGTATTCCGCAAATAATTAATACATACAGGATAAGGCTGATATACTTGGCTATTACCATTTCATGCCTTTTTACTGGTAATGATGAAAAATTACATGGGATTTAGTCTTAATTTCACTGCGCCTTACTGAGGCCATGCTAGAATATCCCCAAATTACTGCTAAAAAACTATATAAAATCCTTAATCTAACTACATCATAAAATCCCGAGAGAAAATTACAAAGTATCAATCCAAAAATTATTATATATACAATACTCGAAACAAACAACCTTAATTCTTTCTTTATTAAGGCTATATTTCCTTGCCTCCTAAAGTCCATGATAAAGGAAAAAGCTAAAACTCCTTCCTTTCATATATGGCTATAGACACATATAAGGAGATTATAAAGAATACGATGCTGAACCCTAGTAAGATAATTGCTACACTATTAAAATCTAATTTAATTATCATCTTAAATATACTGCTACTTACAATTTTATTCCCATACTTTTTTATAATATTTGGAAGTAAAATTATTAAAAAATAGAATATGGTGTTAAAGACCTGTAATTTCCCTATATTATAAAATTCAAAGGGCAAATATATTGAAATAAACAATAGGCATAATCCTGCTACTAGTAATACATCAATTATTCTAATAGCTTTACCAAGGGTGCCATTAATAATTGAAAATACATTTGAACCTATATAAACAACTCCAACAACTAATAATAAATACAAGAGAAAAGATATATACTTGGACTTTACTATATCAGACCTTTTTACAGGCAGCGAATTAAAAATAATATCTGATTTAACCCTTGATTCCTTGTAACTCATAAACATTAGCCCCAAATACACCAAGAAAATTATGATGTAGGTATAAATTATTTGTGATACTATATATGCTTCCGTTTGGGTTACACCTAAATAAGCAAATATCAATCCTAAAATCATTGAAAATAAAACCATTATTTTAAAAAGTTTAAATTCTTTTACTATAAGGTTTTTCAATGTATCACCTCTTAATATTCCTTTTTTATTATACAGATTAAGAGATATTCCCATGGATATTAGGTATATTATTTACTGGCAGAGAATGTACCAACAAACTAAATTAAGCCTAACACACCTTTACCTCCTACATTAACCTAATATAAATCCCTGGTTTTATAGAGGTAAATAGAAATTATCATAGATACAAGATATATAATCATTGATACAATCAAAACTAGAAAATCATTATTAGCAATTGTATTTGTAAGGAAGTTTGCAATTGTAGTGCTATTAGGAATAAATACAAAGTGATTCGTAATAAATACATAGATAAACACGTTTACTATATTTGCAAGTTTAGGAGGTAATCTAAATTGAGTAGGCAAATTAATAGAAGAAATAAGTATATATGCTAAGAAGGTTTCTTTAATATCATTAAAGCTTAAATTTATGCTATCCCCTATATTTAATAGATCTAAAGCAGTAAATATGAGTAAAGAAAAAGCTAAAGCAATACAGTAACTGATTATGGCAAATATATACTTGCTAATTACAATATCCCTTTTCCTTACAGGCATTGACTGTATTAATAAATGAGACTTATCCTTTACATCATATTTAAATGGAATGTTAGTTAATATATATCCATAACTTAAAACAATAAAGTGAAATATTCTCACTATATCGTTTATTTCTGTTATGAAAAGCAATAAAGGAACAAACATTACCATGGATATTAGAGATGACTTAACTGCAAAGTTCAATTTAAAATCCTTCTTTATTAAAGCAATCATAATCTTTCACTCCTTACACTGTAGACCATTATATCTTCTAAAGTAGGCTTTTCAATAATAATGCTATCTCCAAATTTCCTTCTAAATTTTTGTGGATTATCAGTTAAACCTTCAAATCCAACTTTAGTTACTCTCAAACCTATAAATTCCTTTCTAGTGTCTGTATCTAATAAGCTATTATCTCCCTTTACTATTCCGTAGGTTTCTAAAATTTCATCCTTAGGTTTTGAAAATACAATTTTCCCATTGTTTATAAATGTAATGTAGTCTGCTATTTTTTCTAAGTCTGTAGTTATATGAGTTGAAAAGAATATGGATTTTCCTTCATCTTGAATTACGTCGTATAAGATATCTAAAACTTCTCTTCTAAACACTGGGTCTAATCCTGATGTAGGCTCATCCATTATAATTAAATCTGCATTGTGGGATAAAGCTAAAGCTAGTGAAAACTTCATTTTCATTCCCTTTGACAATTTTTTTATTTTTTGATGGGGATCTAAGTTGAACTCTTTTATATATTGGTCGAATTTTTTATTATCCCATCTAGAATAAAAAGGTGCAATTATATTCTTCATCTGATTGATGGATAAATCTTCATAGAAAAAAGACTCATCATATACAAATCCAATTCTATCTTTTATTTCCTTTTCATGTTTTATATGGTCCTTGCCAAATATCCTTATTTCTCCTGAATCCTTTTTTAAAAGGTTCATTATAAGCTTTATGGTAGTACTCTTTCCTGCTCCATTGGGCCCAATGAATCCCATTATATACCCAGGCTCAAGTTTAAAAGATACATTATCTAATTTGAAGTTACCAAAATTCTTAGTTAAATTTATTACTTCTAACATATTCATTCCTCCTCAAATAGAATTTTGAGCATATCTGCAATCTCTTCATAACCAATTCCCAACATTTTCGATTCCCTTACTATTTCAGCTAGCTTTTCTTCTATAATCTTCAATTTCTTTTCCTTCATCAACTCCTTATTCTGCATTGCTACAAAAGAACCCTTCCCAGGCACAGTTTCTATAAATCCTTCCCTTTCTAATTCTTCATAAGCCCTTTTTGTTGTAATTACTGATATCTGAAGGTCCTTTGCAAGTCCCCTTATGGAAGGTAGAATCTCGCCTTCTTCCAGTTCTCCTTTTATTATCATTTCCTTTATCTGCCTTGATATTTGTTCATATATGGGCTCGTCTGAAGAATTAGATATGATAATTTTCATAAGCTACCTCCTCAAACTGTTTATCTCGTATATACTGTATATCTTGTATATATACAGTATATACATATATTAATAATATGTCAATAATTTTTTGAAAAATCTTTGTCTTAATTTTATTGACATGCCTTATGGAACCCATATATCATAATATTGCAAACCACAAAAGTTTTTTGTTTATAATCGGAGTGAATCATGAAACTTACTACTAAGGAAATTATCATTACAGCTATGTTTACATCCCTAACTTCATTAGGAGCTTACATAAGTATTCCTTTAGGAGAAGTTCCTATTACTTTACAAACATTGTTTGTTTTATTATCAGGCCTTATTCTAGGGCATAAGTTAGGCGCCTTATCTCAGCTAACCTATTTAATCTTGGGGCTTATTGGCTTACCAATATTTTCAACTTTTTCTGGTGGATTGCAATCAGTAATGAAGCCCAGTTTTGGTTTCATTGTTGGTTTTGTATTTTCTGCTTATATAGTTGGGAAAATTGCTTATATAAAAAAAGGAAGCTCAACCATTAATATCTGGCTAGCTTCCTCCGTAGGCACTATAATTATATATTTATTTGGTATACCATATATGTATTATATATTAAACATAGTATTAGATAGAGGTCTATCTTTTAGCACTGTATTCAAGATAGGATGTTTAGTATTTTTGCCTGGAGATATATTAAAACTTATAGTGGCTTCTTTTGTAGCTCAAAAAATTTTGCCTATAGTTAAAATTGTGGATAAATAGATAATAGCTTATAAAATAATTCACAATTCACAGTTCACAATTCACAATTACAATTAATGAACAAACTATACTGAACTGAATTATACTATTAACTTTTCACTATTCCTAAATAATTGTGAATTGTGCATTGTGAATTAACAAATTGTCAGCTATATTTGTCCTTTCCCCTTAAAGAAACTTCTCCAGCCATTATATTTTCAACATTATCTCCAAATTTAACTACGAGTTCTCCATTATCGTTTATATCTAAAGCTTTGCCAATTCTTATATTATCTCCCCTAATAACTTTTACCTCTTCTCCTAATAAAATAGAGTTTTCCCTGCAGATTCTTAATACTTCTTCAATATCATCTTTCTCTTTAAATTTTATGTATAGCTTTTCAAATTCATTTAATATATTAGCTGTAAGTTCCTTTCTATTTATCTTTCTTCCAATGCTTATTTGTAAAGAAGTTGCTATATTCTTCAATTCATCTGGAATATCTTCCTCATCTAAGTTTACATTGATTCCTATTCCCATAACTACATAGTTTACCATATTCAATTCTCCGCTCATCTCAGTTAGTATTCCGCAGACCTTCTTTCCATCAATTAATATATCATTGGGCCATTTTATTTTTGCTTCAATTCCTATATTTCTTAATGCCTTATGTACAGCTGCTGCACCTATTAAAGTTATCTTAGGCAGCTTCATAGGTTCAACATTGGGCTTTAAGATTATGCTCATCCAAATTCCTTTACCCTTTGGGGATATCCAGCTTCTTCCCAGCCTCCCTCTGCCAGAAGTTTGCTCTTCAGCGATTAAAACTGTCCCTTCTTTTTCATCATTGGCGATTTCTTTAGCCCTTATATTTGTAGAATCTGTGGTATCAAAATAGTAGATATTTCTGCCAATAAATTCAGTATTTAGATATTCTCTTATTTCTTCATAAGTAAGTATATCAGGCAGTGACACTAACCTATATCCCTTTCTAGGAACAGACTCGATATCATATCCTTCTTCACTTAGTAAGTTTATGTACTTCCATACTGCAGCACGGGTTATGTGTAATTCTTTTGAAATTTCCTGTACTGAAACAAAACCACCATTTTGCTTTAATTTTTGTAGTATCTTATCCTTCATTTAACCACCTCTATATCAATTCACAATTCACAGTTCACAATTCACAATTAATAATAGTTTATAGTAAATAACTAATAGTGAATAGTTAAAATAAGCTGCCAAATTTACTGCTATCCATCATGAACTTTTCACTTTTCACTATTCACTAAAAATAATTGTGCCTTGTGAATTGTGCAAAGTGAATTATATATTTAATACATCTTTCATACTATAAAGCCCTGGCTCTTTTCCTATGATGAATTTTGCTGCTTCCAAAGCCCCTTTGGCAAATACTTTCCTGTCATAAGCTTCATGGCTTATTTTTATAGTTTCAAGCTCGCCTATAAACAATGCTTCATGGTATCCTACTATATTGCCACCTCTTATGGAATGGAAGCCTATTTCTCCATTTTCCCTAGGACACTGGCCAAATCTCCCAAATTGATGTTTTCTCTTATCCCCAAGGCCTCTTTCTATGGCTTCAGCAATGGATATGGCAGAGCCAGAAGGGGCATCTTTTTTTCTTTTGTGATGGGATTCTATAATTTCTATATCAACATCATTACCTATTTTTCTTGCTATTTCCTCTACTAATGAAAACATCAAATTCATTCCTATAGACATATTTGTTGAATATAAAATTGGGATTTCCTTAGAAGCAGCTTTTATTTCCTCTATTTGCCCCTTGCTATAGCCAGTAGTACCTATTACTAAAGGCAATTTTTTATCTAATGCCAGCTTTAATAAATTTGCCAATGCAGATGGATGGGTGAAGTCAAGCAAAACATGGTATTCAATATCTTCCCTTGGAAGTGAGTTCTCTCTGCTTAAACCGTGGACATTTTCCCAAAATGTATCTTCAAGGGCCATTTCCCTTATGGTTCTTCCCATACGCCCGTTTATCCCGTTTATTAATAGATTCATAAACTCCTCCTAAATTAGATTAAATCTTTTCATCTCTTGAACTAGTTTTATCTTGTTCTTTTCTGTCATTGGAGTAAGAGGCAATCTTAATTCATTTTCAATTAGGTTCATTTCTGCCAATGCAGCCTTGACAGGAATTGGATTTACTTCGCAGAACAATAAGTCAATTAATTTCTTATATTCTAGTTGTAGCTGTAAAGCCTTTTCAAAATTCCCTTCAAAGAAGGCTTCACACATTTCCTGCATTTCCCTTGGAATAATATTAGAAGCTACAGAAATTACTCCATGTCCTCCACAAGCCAACACTGGAACTACTTGGTCATCATTTCCAGAATAAATCAAATAATTTCTAGGAACTAGCCTTTTTATTTCTAGAACTTGAGATATATTACCACTAGCTTCCTTAACCCCTATAATATTTTCTACTCTGGACAAACTTAAATGAACTTCTGGTGGAATATTTACTGCAGTACGCCCAGGTACATTATAAACGATTATAGGAAGCTTAGTTGATTTTGCAACTGCTGTAAAATGAGCGATAAGTCCATCATTAGTGCATTTGTTATAATAAGGAGTAACTAATAAAAGTCCATCAGCACCTAAACTTTCTGCTTGCTTTGTATTTTCTATTGCCACTTCAGTACAATTTGAACCTACTCCAACAATTACAGGTACTTTTTTGTTAACTCTTTCAACTGCTGTTTTTATTACTTCAGCCCTTTCTTCTTTATTTAAAGTAGCTGCTTCACCTGTTGTACCCAATACGATTAGGGCTTGTGTTTTGTTTTCTAGTTGAAAGTCAATTAGCTTTTCACAAGCTTCCTTGTCAAATTTCCCATCTCTAAAAGGAGTAACTAGAGCAACACCTGCACCTTTAAACATCATTATCCCTCCATTTTATATTCTTCAATTTTTTCTAGGATTTGAATGGCATTAGTAGCAGCACCTTTCCTTAAGTTGTCCGCCACTACCCACATGGATAATGCCTTTGGATTGAAAAGGTCCCTTCTTATTCTGCCTACATAGGTAAAATCCCTTCCTGAAACTTCCAGCGGTGTTGGATATCTGTTTTCCATAGGCTCATCTTCTACTATTACACCTTTGGAGTTTGCTAGAAGCTCCCTTATCTCCTCTATATTTGCTTCCTCTTTTAATTCTAAATAAATAGATTCACTGTGTCCATTAAAAACAGGAACCCTTACAGCTGTTGCATTAATTTCAATGGTATCATCATCTAGAATCTTGTGGGTTTCATTAATCATCTTCATTTCTTCCTTGGTAAATCCATTCTCGTTAAATTCGTCTATATGAGGTATGCAGTTTCCAAAGATTTTTCTGGTGTAAACTTTATTTGGATAGTTTTCATCTTTAATCTGATTATTTAATTCTTCTATAGCTTTATACCCACTGCCAGAAACAGCTTGATAAGTGGATACAACAATCCTTTTTATGCCATACTTTCTATATATAGGCCCTATAGCCATAAGCATCTGTATAGTTGAACAGTTGGGATTGGCAATTATTCCTCTATAGCCCTTAACAACATGACCATTTATTTCAGGAACAACTAATGGGATGCCATCAACCATTCTAAAATATGACGAATTGTCTATTACAATGTTTCCAGCTTCTGCAGCTATTGGAGCAAATTTTGCTGAGACTTTGGCTCCAGCTGCAAATAATATATAGTCATACCTATCTTTCATGACATCTTCTGTAAGGAGTTCAACTTCTATTTCCCTTCCTCCAAATGTCATCCTTTTCCCTGCAGATTTTTCCGATGCAAAAAGCTTTATCCTATCTATAGGAATATTTTTTTCTTCAAGGACTTCTATCATCTTTCTTCCAACTGCCCCTGTTGCACCGACTATTCCTACAGTTAATCCCATACCTTTACCCCCTTTATTTAAATTATTATATATTTTTTTCATCGTCTTCACAACTTTCAATTGCCAGATTTAAATTAGGACCTTATATTCATTATATGAAAAGTTATTAAAAAATTAACATATAAATCAATTTAGAGTATAATTTAAATAATACTATTTTTAGGAGGGCAAATTCCATGAAAAAAAGGATGCTTCTTATATTAATCCTACTGTTGATTTTATTTACTTCTTTACCAAGTATGGCAGAAAATAATTTAAATATCAGGAGATGGATAGTGGAATCAAGGATTTTGAAAAATGGGGATTTGGAAATAGTAGAAGATTTGACTTTTTATTTTAACAGCAAATTCAATGGGATATACCGCCATCTTGTGACAGATTATACTGATGGGATAGAAAACTTAGAGGTATATGAAATAGAAGAAGGAAAGGAAATTCCCTATAGATTAGTTAATTCTGCTGAAAATGGAGATAATGGAGTTTACCTTGTAACAACAGAAAAAAACAACCTAACTGTAAAAGTGTACTCACCAGCAAAATCAAAAACTCAAAAAACCTTCCGATTTAAATACAATGTAAAAAACGTGGCTGTAAAACACATTGATACAGGAGAACTGTACTATAAGTTTATAGGCGATGAAAACACAACTCCTATAGAATACTTTTCTGCTACAATCGAACTCCCAGATAGAGACAGGGAGAATACTAAAATCTTTGCCCATGGGCCTTTAAACGGGGAAATCTACTTTATAGAGGATAATCTCATAAAGATGGAAGTTTCCGATGTAAGTCCTAAATCCTTTGTGGAAGCAAGGATATTGTTCCCCGAGAGGTTCATTGGAGAAAGCCAAAAAAATGGTAATAGGACTTTAAATGAAATATTAGAAGAAGAAAAAGCTTTTATAGAAAAAATTGAAAGGAAAAATGAAGCTAGAAATAAAAATAGAATTTTATTTGAAAGGATGTCCCTTATTTTAACTTTTGCAGGTATACTGTATTTAAGCTTCGCAGTGAGAAAACTCAAGAGAAATCCAGAAATAGTAAATAAATTTGATATATATCCAGAAGAAATATCTCCTGCAGAAATAAGGGCATTTATGTACTCAAATATAGTGGATGGAAGAAGCCTAATGGTATCCATATTGGATTTAGCAAGAAAAGGATATTTAACTATAGAGGAGATTGAACCTAAAAAGAAAAAAAACAAGGATTTCCGCTTCAATAAGATTGATAAGCCCTTAGGAGATTTATTGTCTCACGAAATCTTTTTACTCAGTTGGCTATTCAATACTATAGGAGATGGCCAATCTGTTACAACCATAGAAATAGATGAATATAGGAAAAAATACTCTAGCAAATTTTCCAAAGATTTTAACCAATGGATGAGTGAAGTTAAAAGCAATTTGAAAAACAGAGGGTATTATGATTCTAAACCTTTGATGGCTACTATATCTATTATAATTTCTATTGCCCTATTAATCACAGGTATAATAACATTAGTATACCAAAGCCCCAAGGGTTTAATACCTATATTATGCTATATTTTCTTTTTCGTATATGGTATATGCCTGTTAATGAGAAAATCCGACAAGGGATATGTTCAAATTAAGCTGTGGAAAAAAATAAAAAAGGATTTCATGAATCAAAAAGATGTATTGGCAAATTATGATTTCATACCAAAGGATAAAACCCTAATATATGCCTTAGCACTGGGATTATCCATGGAAAGCCTTGAAAAATTTAGGAAATTTATTCCAGCTTCATATAATGATGTCCACTGGTCATATTTTTATTTCATGACTAACAAGTATGGAGGATCTCGCTTTGAAGATAGATTGAATTCTTCATTTTACGGAAGCATAGGCCAAACATCTAGTTCCTTTGGCGGAGGTGGAGGATTCTCATCTGGTGGTGGCGGTGGCGCCGGAGGAGGAGGTGCAGGTGGGTTTTAGCTTAAGTCTATAATCCATGCCTCCTTTATATAATCTTCAACAATTTTCCGAGAAAGATTAAACCAGCTTTTACATTTATCAAGTATTATAGAATCGCTGGTCACTATTCTTTCTTCATCTGACAACACCGTATCAACTTTATCAATTAATTCAACTTCCACAGGTATATTCCAGGACTTTGAATACTCCAATATTTCGCGCCTTAACATGCCAGAGTTGGATACAGGGGAGTCTAAAAAAATCTTAACCATAGGGACTGATAAATCCTCAAAGGTTTTTCCCATTAATTCCAGTGCAATTTTAGTTTTATCTATAATCCTGTATGTTCCCCTTAATCCTGCCAAGTCCCTCATAACTTGGTCTTTGCCAAGTATAATTGGGCTGCCAGATAAGGCAACTTCCAAAGTTATAATGAGATTAAACCCATCAATTAACAAACATCCATCTTTTGCCTTATCTAAAGGCAACATCTTCGATTTCCTCATTTCATACTCAACTGTTGGAGAGGTGGCCCTTTGAAGGGCCATCCTTTCTCTTGCAGAAAGCAGATAATGATTCCCTACAAATTCAATAACTTGTTTAATCTTATATCCTCTATCCAACAGCCACTGTATTTCCTCTTGGGCAGTTTTTAGTTTCTTTAGGTTTTCTTCAGAAAATATCTTATAATCCGATGGGTCATATCCTCTTCTTACTATTTTCATAAATATCAAACCCTTACCTATCGAATTCTTTTTATTTTCAATAAAAAAACTTCCAAGTAGGCAAGTTAACTTTTATTATACTATCTACTTGGAAGCATTTCTTATATTTGTTCAGCTAACTCTTTGAGCTTTCCTGTTAATTTATATGAAGAATTCTTTAGTTCCTCAATATTCCTTTTGCCCATAAGAAGCATTAATATTTTCATCTTATATAAAGTGGTTTCCAAATATTCCTTTACATTTTCATAGCCACCATGGAGTAAATATGACAGTATTTCTCCAGATATACCTACCATATCTCCACCTAATGCCAATGCCTTTACAATGTCCATACAAGTCCTTATTCCACCGCTGGCTATTAAATATATTTCCCTGGAAACTTGCCTGCACTCAATTATAGATAGTGCTGTAGGAATTCCCCAACTGTACATATCTGAAAGGTCAATGCTGTTATATCTCAAATTTTCAATTTCTATAAAATTAGTTCCACCAGCACCAGACACATCTATATATCTCACACCTGCATCTATAAGCTTTTTAGCCACTTCTTTTGATATGCCAAAGCCTATTTCCTTAACTATTACTGGCTTTTCTACATTTTTTACAATGTTTTCAATGTTTTTGAGTACTCCTCTAAAGTCCCTATCCCCTTCTAACATGACCATTTCATGGGCAGGGTTTAGATGAAGTTGGATTGCATCGGCATCTATCATCTCTATGGCCTTATTTACATCTTCCAATGAAGCTTGAGCATTCAAATTAGCTATGACTACGCCATCTTGCCCAACTGTTTCCCTTACTACTTTAAAGGATTTCTTACATTCTTCATCTTCACATAGTGCTATGGTTTGTGAGCCAACTGCCATAGGTATGTTAAATGTTTTTGCAACTTGAGCAAGTTCATGATTGATTTCCCAAGATAAATCTATGCCACCGGTCATGGCATTTATTATTATTGGATAGTTTACTGTTTTACCCAAAAAAGTAACTTTTGTATCTATCTCATCAAAACTTAAATCAGGAAGAGCATTGTGTTCTAAGAATACATCGCCTAATAAAGTATCTCCCTTGTAAGTGGCTCTTAAATAATTTTCTATATGCTCTCTTTTCCTTATTTTTCTCATATTAACACCTCTGTTATTGACCTAATAAATAATCGCCAAACATTTCTTTTACTAAGGCTTCTGTTTGTGTTTTATCATAAATCCAGAAACTTTGGCCATCAATAGTCTTAGCTTCCCCAGGTATTGTATTGGCAACCATTTTTTCAGGGTCTATTTTGGTAGCTGCCATAGCACCTTTTAGTATAACGGTCTTTGGTATATTCGTTTCCACATAATCAAAATAAGTGTTGACTAATTTAGGCAACTTGGTAATGTTCTTCCACTGCAAAGTTTGCTTTATCAATTCCTTTAAAAACATCTGTTGAGTTTTGATTCTGCCTATATCTCCATCTGCATAACCAGGTCCGTTGTTGTTTTTCCTCCATCTTAAGAAGTCATGGGCCTTTTGTCCATCTAATGTTTGTACTCCCTTTGGTATATGGATGTGCAGTGGTGGGTCTGCAGCAGGGTCATCATAATCCATATTCCTAGGCACATCTATGGTTACTCCGCCTATTTCATCTACAACATCTATAACAAATTGATAGTCTATTTTAACATAGTAATCAACATCCAGATTTAAAAAATCCCTAACTGTTTTCATAGTTAATTCCATTCCGCCAATGGCATGGGCAGAATTTATTTTACTTTGTTTCCCTTTAACTAATACCCTTGTATCCCTTGGAATTGAAAGTAAGTTTATCTCTCCAGTATCAAAATTTACTTTCATCAACATCATTGTATCGGTACGGGTCCCTTTGGACTTCTTCACGCTTTTGGCATCTACTCCAACAAGCAAAAACAATATTTCATTCTTTACTCTCTGTTCTATTATATTGTCCTCGCCTAAATCTAATTCGCCATCATCTTCACTTTCATCTATTGCAGCTGTTGATTTTTGTCGGGCAAAAAGAAATTCACCAAAAGTTAGAAAAATCAGTGAAAAGCATAAGAACGATATTAGAAAAGATATAATGAATTTTTTCTTCATCTATTACACCTCTTTTTCCATGTATACATTTAATGATACTACATTAATTAAACAATTACAATTAGAAATATCTTGGAATAAGGTTACAATTTATAAACAAAAATCTACATATGTATAATATTTCTTTTTGGTTTATTAAATTAGTATAGATATTTTCTATTGGATTTATTATTTTAATTATGTTAATCTATCCACGAATGCAATTTAATAAATGGAGGGATAGAATGAACAAAATCGTTAATAAATTACCAATCCCTATTGTCGGTTTAATGTTGGCACTAGGGGCTACTGGTAACTTGGTATTATCCTATGGAGATATTTATAGGAATATATTTGGTTGTATATCTGGTATTATTTTATTATTAGTACTAATTAAGATTATCCTATATACAAAGGAAGTAGTCAATAGCCTAGAAAATCCTGTTGTAGCAAGCGTTTTCCCAACTCTTTCTATGGGAATCATGATTTTATCTACATATTTAAAGCCATACAACTCTTCATTGGCATATTTTATGTGGATTTTTGGATTAATACTTCACTGCATTTTGATTTGCTATTTCACAATTAAACATGTAGTGAAATTCAACATTAAAAAGGTGTTTCCAAGCTGGTTTATAGTATATGTAGGTATAGTAGTAGGATCAGTAACAGGACCTACATTTGGAATGGAAGGCATTGGAAAAATCCTTTTCTGGTTTGGACTAATATCATATTTTGTATTATTATTTATAGTTTCCATAAGAGTATTTAAGGTGAAAGAAATACCAGAAGCAGCTCTGCCAACTTTAGTAATCTATTCTGCTCCTGGTAGCCTATGTTTAGCAGGATACATGAATTCATTTCAAGATAAGAATTTGGCTTTAGTTTATTTACTACTATGTTTATCACAGTTGATATATCTATTTGTATTAATTAAGCTTCCAAGCTTGTTAAAATTAAAGTTTTATCCATCTTATTCAGCTTTTACATTCCCCCTTGTAATAACAGGGATTTCATTGAAGCTAACAAATGGATTCTTAGCCAATATCGGTAAGCCTATTAGTTTCTTAAAATATCTAATCAAATTTGAAGAATTTATAGCTGTTGCAATTGTACTCTATGTACTCATTAGATATATAGGCTTCCTATTCGGAAAAACTGAAAATAAAAAAGCCGCCTAAATTGGTGGCTTTTTTAATCAGTAACAAGCCTCTTTTCTCCAGTAATCTCTTGCAGTGGGGCTATATCTTGGGTAAATTCAAGGGTGCCCAAATATTCACCATTTTCATCTCTAACTGCAAAATATTGAATTAAAACATATTTATCTCCTCTTTTAATCCAAAAGCTTTCTACATCTTTTTTGCCAGATTTAAGATTTTCTACTACTTTTTCTACCACATGAACAGATTTAGGCGGATGGCAGTTTTGAACAGTCCTTCCTATTACTGCCTTGGTTCTTGCAAATATCCTTTCCCTGCCTTGCGAAAAATATTTTACTATATTGTCCTTATCTATAAATGTCATATCACCTGGTATGGTATTTAAAATATGTTCAATTTCCTTTGTTGTTAATATTCCTGTTTCGAATTTAATATATCCTCTTTCAACAGCTTCTCCTTTTGTTTCCTCTTTAGCCTTTTCTTCCACATTAACCCTTGACCTATTCCATTTTACAGGCTCAATTAAAGCATACCCAATCTCGTCTGACTCTTCATATACTTTAACCCATTCATCCTCAGCTAAAGTATCCAAGCACATTGGGAACAATATGTTTTCTTCTTTAAATATCATCTCTTTTATTTGGTTAATGGCATCTTCAACTTTATTTATAATTTCTTCCCTGTTGCCATTATAAGAGGTTAGAGAAAGCTTAATGTCCTTAATCTTTGCCCTTATTTCATCATCTACTCCCCACATAACTTTAGGTGGAGATGTTATGCCATATTTTTCAAGATAAGGGAATATTAGATTTTCCTTCCTTGAGTAATGTTTATCTATGTCCCATAATAGGTTTATGTCCGAAATTAGCCTATACCTGTTGTCGTCTGAATCATTTTCTTTAAACCTATCTAAGCTTGGCTTCAGATTTTTTTCAATAAATTCTTCAATAGCCCTGTTTTCCTGCTTCATAGTATAGATAGGATGTCCAGGCACTTCTTCTGGATGATGTATTTCCTCTATAGAACCTTTAAATACTGCTGCATGTACATCACAAAGCCTTTGGATTTCTTCAACAGGGATCCCTTCCTTTACCAATTCAACCTCCATCAGCGATATTTCCTTTGCTGTAACTCCCTTAATGACTTCTGCAAACTTAGCTCTTACTTCTTCCACACTTTTACCTGCGTGTAGCTCTTTTATGACTTCCTTTAGTTTTTCCTGTCTATATTCTCTGTTGTTTATCAGTTCACTCATCTTGTACCCCACCTTTAAATTTATTTAATTATATGATACCCTTTTTTCATGCAAATAATAAAAAGCTTCCTTATTATAATTTAAGGAAGCTTTATCAACATATTAAACATTATTTGCTTGTTTCCAATAAAGAAATGGCTTCACTTACCAAGGAAACTACTGCTTCTTTTATAGTATCATCTATTATTCCTTTATTCTTGTCTATTAATTCCAAATATTTATTTACTACATAAGCTGTAGCAGAATCCTTTGCCTTTGCAGTTTTCTTATAGCTTTCATATACATCTTTCTTAATTATTTTACTTTGAAAATCTGCAATTGAAGTATTTGGTAGTCCATCTAAGTACAACCCAAGCCAAGTTCTATATAGCCCTAAAACTTCTTCATACCTGCTGCCTTCATAGTATCTTTTTACATATTCTTCAGCTTCTAATATTCTTTTTGACAACTCATCGTAGGAAATCCTCAATGCCCCATCTACAGCCATAGGTTCTTCAGAATTCCTAGCTTTTATCTTTATATAATCCTTTATTTCGTCTGATACATATTTATCGTATTTCTTCAATGCCTCATAATCAACTATTGGTTCAAAGGCCCCTTCTATATTTATCAGTTTGAAATAATTATTGTATAAGTTTTCTACTCTTTCACGGAGTTTTTCATTGGAAATTTCGCTGATTTTGGATTTTGAGAAAAATAGCTCATTTCCTAATAACTGCGTCAGCTCAATATATTCCTCTTGTGTCAAATCAAAATTTTCATAAGCCAATTTTTCTCTGGTAGATTCTAACAAATTTTCCAACCCCATTATCATCTTATCAGCTTCAATTGATGAGAGCTTTTCAATATTGTTATCTATATAATCTATTACTTTATCTAAATCCTTATCTTTCAATAGGTTTTCAAATTCCTTCATTACTTTTTCTTTATCCTCATTATTAGCAGCTTCTTTATTATTATCTGTTGGATTAACCACGGGTGAGGTTACATCATTAGTTTTCTTTTTACATCCTGTTAAAGCGATTAATATAATCAATATTAGGATTCCAAGTTTGCTAAAATACTTTTTCATTTGATCACCACTTTCTTTTCTTTTTTCTCTCCTTGTGATGTAAATTATTCTGTTATTTATATTGAAATCATAACATATTTTATATATTAAGTCGTTACATTTCAATTACAAAAATCTTACAAAATACTAGGTTTTTTGTAAGATTTATAGTAGAATATTATACATGCAGAAGTAAAGGGTGATATCATTGGATATTAAAGTTTTAAGGGAAGATAAATCAATAGCCAAAGTTAACTGGTTTTATCTAATTACAATTGTATGGTCTATTATCGTTCAATTTTTGCCAATAAATGTAAATCTTTATCAATTCGTAGCTTTTTTGATACCTATTTCCATATATCTTTTTATTCATAGAAAAGATGCTGAAAGAATATTAAAGCCTAATAGATTAAGTTTAACAAGCATTATAATAATCTTTGCAATATGGCTTGCTGCATTACCTATTATGCTGTTGTTTATCGAGCTGTATGTAAAATTTTTTGGAAATACCCTATTAGAATTAGTAACGGAGGATTATCACGAGCTTTTTATATGGAACTTCTTCTTTACTGCAGTTACCCCAGCAATTATAGAGGAACTACTAATGAGGGGAATTATTTTAGATGGATATAGAAATAAGCCAAGGTTTGTGGCTGCCATATTAAATGGTTTTATGTTTGGGATGCTTCATCTCAATTCATTCCAATTCTTCCATACATTTATAGCTGGCTTCATTGCTTCCTATGTAGTTTTCGCAACTAACTCAATCTTTGCAGGAATAACTATACACATGATAAACAATGGCCTACCCCTTATAATTAGCTACCTTCAAAATCCCGCAACAAATGTGGAATCAGGAGGAGAGACAGATTTAGTATTTTTAGCTTTTTTAGCAATAGTTGGAGCGTATTCGATTAATAAATTGATTAAGCTTCTTTTTATGGCCAATGAAATCCCTATAAAAGAAGAAAAGTCTTATTCACATGAAAGAATATTTACAATTCCCCTAATCTTATCAATTATAGTCTTTATTTCATTTAGCGCATTATTAATAATTTCACTAAATTCATGAACCATGGCTTAACAGCCATGGTTTTTTTACTCTACTGCATTTTCTAGAAATATCAGTTCCTTTTTATCTGCATCTAGCCTAGCTTTAATTCCAAATGGTATAGTTACCATTGGCTCACAGTGGCCAGCTTGTAAGTTGTATACAATTGGCTTATTCAATGGCCTAAAATAGTCATCTATAACTTCTTCAAGGGTTAAACTCTTATCCGGTTCCTTTGCATCACATTTCTTAAAATCCCCTAGAATGATTCCTACAGCGTCGTCAAGTTTCCCTGACAATCTTAACTGATTTAACATCCTGTCAATCCTATAAGGCTCTTCCTCTATTTCCTCAATAAATAGGATTTTACCCTTTACATCTATCTCATAGGGAGTTCCTATGGTATCTGCAATTAATGAGAGATTGCCTCCAATTATTGTACCCTCTACTATCCCTCCATGTATTGTAACTATTTCTTCTCCTTCTGGATTTGAAATTCTCCCTATGGGTTCAGCATTCATAATTGCTTTAAATAGGTGTTCCTTAGAAAAACTTGAAAAAACATTTATCATATCGGATGATGCCATAGGCCCGTGGAAAGTGACTAATCCAGCAACTTGATTAAAGGCTATATGTAGTGCTGTAATATCGCTGTATCCAACAAATACCTTTGGATTATTCTTTATAATTTCAAAATCTATCAAATCAAGGATGCGGGGTGTTCCATATCCTCCCCTTATGCATATAATTCCGTCGACTTCATCATCTTCAAACATTGAATTAACATCACTGGCCCTTACTTCATCTCTTCCAGCTAAGTAGCCATGCCTTTCATAGACGCTTTTCCCCATTTTTACTTTAAAGCCCATATCACTCAATGTCTTTTCTACTTTCATTATATTTTTATCAGTTGTAGGGCTAGCAGGTGCAATGACGCCAATTGTATCTCCAAATTTTAAAGCTTTAGGTTTAATCATTGTATTTCCTCCTTTGACTCCTTTGTTTTTATTTTATCATTCCCTCTTTTTTTCTACAAATAAAATTATCCATCAGCTATGCTGATGGATAATAGTCCATTTTATAACTTGGTACGCAAATTACTCTTCCA
>ENA-OWPA01000494-OWPA01000494.1-bioreactor-metagenome-genome-assembly--contig:-NODE-494-length-51911-cov-18.616487_pt1 | contig 51911 bp, 70 predicted proteins | sample MGYA00238139_ERZ651803 | MGnify/ENA primary metagenome ERZ651803 (study PRJEB26909, sample SAMN07631231) | bioreactor metagenome | isolation source: Switchgrass digestor | place: USA: Dartmouth...
AACTTACCAAAGGATAAATTAGTAGAGATACAGGCTATCCAATTAGAGATGAAGTTAGGACTTGAGGATAGAGAAGGTGGAATGAAGAGATTAGGAAAGAAAGACATCCAGAGAAGATTAGAAGAGATAGATAGAGATAGAAAAGAGTATCCAGAGATATATGGACTTCCTACGGAGGAAGAGAAAGAAGCTATGAAACAAGGTTTAGAGTTTAAGAAAAAACAATCTAAAGAAAAAGATATTATGAAGAGAGACCTCAATGTGAATAAGGCTAATAATGATGGACAAGTCAATGCAGGATTTACCAATTCTCCAGAGAAACAACAGAGTACTAACTCTTAGTGAGTTAGTACTTCTTCTCTTGTAATAATAAAACTTTTTCTGTCAAGTGGGTTGTTTAAAGTAATTTTATATAGTACAATTATTATTGATAAGAGTTATCATGAGATGTATTGTGGTTTTAATGTAGAATTAATTTTGTCCTCATTTACTCACTTATTATATAAATAAAAGTTAAAGGAGGTAAAAGACATGAAAAACAGAGACCTTTATCATGGAGATGGAAATAGTACTGTAGCTAGTACAATTCCAACTAAGATTAAGAACAGGGCTGGATTAACTAATCCATATCTAAAGGATGCAGGTAAATTGTTACCTACAAAAAAAGTAATTCAAAAAGGCTGGAGCAAGTAATCCAGTAAACATAATTTAATTTATTTAAGGAGGATTTATTATGAAAATTATTAAGGCATTATTAGAAAAACTGTTAAAGTTAGAGATTATGGGAATGAGACAAACACTCGCTGATGAAGGGGCAGAAGACCCTCCAGCACAGCCAGATGGAGGAGTACAAGACCCAGCACCTAACACTCCACCACCAGCACAACCTAATATAGATTTTGAGAGCCTAATTGCTAAAGCTCGTAAGGAAGAGAAAGAAAAACTCTACCCAGAAATCACTAAGTTGAAGGAAGAAGTGGAGAAGAAGGTAACTAGAATAAATGAGTTGCTATTAGCTATAGGAGAGAAAGATGAGATTATTTCTCAAAAGGATAAAGAGATTAAAGAGTTAAAGACTAACTCTAAGAAAACAGATAGTCAAGAAGTAAAGGATTTAAAGATAAAAATTACAGAGCTAGAGAATAAACTAGCAGAGAAAGAAAAAGAGATAAATACAATTAAATTGACTAGCTATAGAGACAAGAAGATAGCAGAAGCAGGGGGAGAATTAATCCCAGAATTAGTTACTGGAAATAGTGAAGAGGAAATTGACTTATCAATAGAGAAAGCTAAAGAACGATACAAAGAAATCATAAGTAAGATAGCTTCTCAACAGCAAACAAAACCTCAAAATTCTAATAATATACCCCCAGCAAACCCTAACACTAGTACATTTATTAACAGTCAAGTGAGTACACAAAGTTTAAGTGGACTTAATCTTATGACCCCAGAGGGAAGAGCAGAGTATGCAAGGATACGAAAACAAATGGGGTTAAAATAATAGACAATTAAAAGGAGGAGAATTTATATGGATAAATTACTTAAATTACTCATTAGAACAGCTAGAGCTGATGAAATCAATACAGTAGTTCAACCTACTGGCACACAACTAGATGGAGGTACTGCTGTCAAATTAGACAACCATGTTAGAACTGTTTACTCAAAGGAAATCGAATTTAAGGCTATGCCTATTATGAGATTTGTTCAATTTGCTAAAGTTAAAACTGAATTAGGGACTCAACCCGGTCTTACAATTCAGATGATGACTTATAACAACTTGAAAAAAGGTGGAGCATTAACAGAGGGAGAAAGAATGTCTCCACAAAGTTTAAGCTCAACAATGAAGTCCATTACTGTAGGTGAAAGAGGAAATGCTGTAGCTGTTTCAGAACTAGCATTAAAAGCATCTTTTACAGACATCATGGCAGATGCTACAACTCTATTATCACGAGATGTTGCTTTAACACTTGATACAGAGTTAAGAGATACAGCTCTTACAGGAGCTAATGTAATCTATGGTAGAAAAGCTGATGAAGCTAAAATAGATTCTAGGGCTAGTATTACAAAAGATAACGTATTAACAGTAGCTACAATTAAGGATGCTGTAGAGATATTAGCTACAAACAATACTCCTAAGTTCCAAGGAGCTTATTATATTTGTTTCGTACATCCACATCAATCAAGAGTTCTTAGAGACGACCCTGCATGGGTAGAAGCATCTAAGTATGGAGCTCCAGACCAATTATTTACTGGAGAAATCGGTAGGATTGACGATGTTCGTTTCATAGAGACTACTTTAATGTGTAATGGAGCTGTAGGGGAAGATGACCCAGCTTATAAGGCTGACTTAGTATCCTCAGATGGTACAAAAGTATATCAAGCTGTATTATTTGGTGAAGATTACTATGCTTATGCTGTAGGACTTCCAGTAGAGCTAAGAGACAACGGAGTTACAGACTTCGGTAGAGAGCATGGATTAGCTTGGTATGCAATTTGGGGAACAGGATTACTTCACCCAGAGAGAGGAGTAGTTATAGAGACTGCTTAAAATATATACTAGGGGATGAGGAGGATATTTCCTCTTCCCCTTTACTTTAATAAAGGAGGAGTTTATAATGGCGAAAAAAGATTTTGATAAAGTAGAGTGTCAATATTGTGGAAAAGAATTTTCTAAAGCTGGTATAGCTAATCACGAAAAGTCTTGTTCTGAAAACCCAGAGAATAAAGTTGAAGAAACTGTAGTAGAGCCAGAAGTAATAGTAGAGCCAGAATTAGAAGTTAAAAAAGAAGTAAAGGAAGCACCAGTAGTTAAAGAGCCTAAAATGTGTGACATTAAACTGAAAGATAAAGTAGACTGTTACATTGGTGATAGATACTATAGATTTAAGAAGGGTGAGGAAGCTAGAGTACCTGAAAATGTTAAGGAAATACTTAAGAGAGCGGGATTACTTGAAGCTATCTAATAGAGGAGATGGATACAGGTGCTGGATTATCAAAGTACAGTTGAGTATCTTAGAAAGTCATTAGCATTAAAAGACCCTTCTATAGAGACTGATGAAGCATATAAATTTACTGATGATGACCTCTGGGACATTATTCAGTTAGTTATCCCTAATCATAACCCCTCCTATACTGTTGAGAATTACCCAGAGAATGAGAAGTACTTTGCTATACTACTTGCTAAAAAGGAAGTTTACTATAGACTAGCTGTGGCTAGTGCTCCATTCTACCCACTACAAGCAGAAGGGGCAGAGCTAAGAAAAGACTATAGATTTGAACATTATATGAGCCTTATTAGAAGAGTGGAAGCAGAGTACACTCAAATGTGGGAGCAGTTCAATAGTAACAGGGTGTTAAGTACTGAAAACGGGAATGTAGGAGACCTTGTATTGAGGAGTAAGCATTTCACTCCGAGGAACTACAATTTAGCTTCTAAACCTACAGTAGAGCTTAGTATAGATGCTGTAAGGAGTAATTCAGTAGATATTAGCTGGAATAAGTTTGATACCTCTACGGGAATGTTCTGTAGTTACTCAATATATACAAGTGAAAATCCTATATATGATGAGTATGAGGACACCATTAGTAAAGAAGCTAAGAAGGTAGCTGAAATAAAGGACATTCATAGAACTAAGTTTAGAATTAAGGACTTAAACCCTAACACTCATTACTATATAGCAGTAGTTAGCGAGGATTTAAACAAGCTAAGAGGGGTATCAGAGCAAGAAATTGATACCACATTATAGGGAGGGATATAAATGAGACAAGAAGAGATAAATGAAATATCTCAAGCCTTCCTAGATGCTTGGAAAGAGTTCTTTGGAGCTCCAATGCTCTATATACCTTTTGATAGTTCAACCTCTAACCCTCATCCCATTTACAATGAGAGTAGGAATAAGAAGTATGATGAAGCTAATGCAGTAGAGTTTTATGGGACATTAAAAGAGAGAGAAATGCAGGATGTAACATCTCCCACAGGAAAGAAAATCGAGAAGCACTATGAGATTACTTTAGTAACTCAAGAGCTAATAGATAAGGGAGTTAATTATATAGACACCAATGCTATAATTAGATTTACAGATAGATTTGGAAAGGTATATGACTTAGAGATTTATGATGACTTTCAGAAAGTCCAACTAGTAGATAATAAAATCTTTACTAAATTGAAGGTGAAGCATTATGGCTAGGTACATTCAATTAGTAGGGGACTGGAGAAAGTTAAGGCATAAATTCGATAGACTATCCGATTTAGGGCAGTATATGGCAGACCAAGCTATTAGAGAGTTAGCAGAGGATGTTAGAGAAGCCTTACATGAGGAAGTAAATTCTTCCCCTCCACCACCTAATGCTCCATCTACAGAGAAGAAGAAAGGACATAATACTCCACTTTTAGAGACTGGAGGATTTATGGAAGAGGACTCTATAATTGTAGAGGAGATGGATGCAGGAGATAGAACAGCTTATATTATAAAGGGAAATCCAACTAAGACTCATGAAAGAAGTGGAGAGAGTTATGAAACAATACTAGGAATACTAAATGAAGGAACACCCACTATACCTAGTAGACCAGTAATAGATATAACTTATGATAGGATGAGGAGCAGGATAGAAGCATTAACTATAAAGAAAGCTGAGGATTACTATAATGGATAGGTGGTATGTAGATGATTACTGACTTTTCTCAATGTGATGAAGCATTAATAAACAAGTTAAAAGGGCTTATTATAGAGGGAGAAGAAGTTCCAGTACTCTATATAAACCCAGAAAAAGAGTTTGTGACTTCTAAGCTCCCATCAATAGCAGTTTATCGTTCTGGAGTGTATCCTGATAACTTTAGATGGACTAATGATAGATTTTATGACAATTTAGCTTTTAACGAAGATGGAACACCCCTATCAGTAGATGAAAGAGAAGCACCTATACCCTACAACTTGTACTATGGGATAAGAATATATTATAAGTATCAAGAGGATGGAGCAAAATTAAGTACTTATATAAATTCAGTACTTAAGAGAGGGGCTTATGTAGAGATAGGAGGAGACTATTACGATATAGTGTTCGTGTCATACAAAAATCCTAATGCTACTTACAAGGAATTTGGAGAGCAGAAGGAAAAAGAGGATAGAGAATTTGTAGAGCAGTATTTATATAGACTTGAAATAGAGTTAGATATATCACAAAGGACTACTAAGAGATTATCCGAGGGGCTTATTATAAATGTTGATATTTAACAACCTTAAAGGAGGTATTTAAGATGGTGGAAATTTTAAACAGACTTAGACAACCACTTGTGCTTAACTTAAATGATGGGACTAGTAAGCATATTTTAGCTAAAGGCAAGGCTGAAATTACTAGTGAGCAATTTAAGAGTAAAGAAGTTAAAGCCCATTTAGAGAAGGGCAATATTATAGTTCTGAAAATGAACTAATTAAGTGAAAAGGAGGAATAAGAACTATGGAAACTTTACATCCAGGTCTTTATTTTCAAGAAGTAGCAGGGACTCCTCCAGTAGAAGGAGTATCCACAGCCACAGCGGGATTTGTAGGCATAACTTCAAAAGGAAGAGTTGGCGAAGCAGTACTAGTTACTAACTGGAGTCAATTCATAAATGAATTTGGAGGATTTATCAACGACTCTTATTTAGCATATTCAGTAAGAGGATTTTTTGAGAATGGTGGCTCAAGAGCATATATAGTAAGAGCAGTTCACTATGATGTGGATGAAAATACAGGAACTTACACTAAGACATCTGATGTAGCAACTACTCAATTATTAGCAGGTACAGAGCCAGTATTGAATGTAAATGCTAAGAGCGATGGAGTATGGGGAAATGACATTAAAGTAGAAGTGTTAAAAGGAGAAGCAGTAGACAAGTTTACACTTAATGTTTATTATAAAGACGCATTAGTAGAGTCTTATAAGGAAGTAGGTATGGAAACTATTGAAATTGAAACTAAAACATCTTCTTATATAGAAGTAATAGCTAAAGGAGATACAGTTCCTGATGAAACTCCTAAGACAGCATTAGTTGGAGGAGAAGATGGCATCGAAAATATGACAGATGAGGACTATAAATATAGCTTAACAGCTTTTGATGCAGTACAAGTCAACCTATTAGCAATCCCAGGTGTTACTTCTATTGAAGTACAAAAAGGCTTATTCGACTATGCTACAGCTAGAGGAGATGCCTTTGCAGTAACAGAAGTACCTATGGGATTAGGAGTAGAAGAAGCAAGGGACTATGTAGTTGAGAAAGCAAACTTATCTACAGAGTTTGGAGCAATTTACTACCCATTCATCCGAGTATCAGACCCTATTGGATTAGGCAAAAACCCTACTAAGTTAATCCCTCCTAGTGGACATATCATTGGAGCTATTGCTCGTACAGATAACTCAATGGGAGTATGGAGAGCACCAGCAGGAACAGATGTTAAACTATTAGGAACTCTCGGATTGGAGCATAATGTATCAGATGCAGACCAAGACATCCTTAATCCAGAAAATATTAATGCTATTAGAGCGTTTGATGGAGAAGGAATTTGTATCTGGGGAACTAGAACATTATCTAGTGGAGAGTATAAATATATTCCAATAAGAAGATTAGTAAACTTTATTGAGCAATCCTTAAAGGCTAATATGCTTTGGACAGTATTTAAACCTAATGATGAGAAGTTATGGGGCATGATTAAGTCAGCAGTAGAGGGCTTCTTGACAACCATTTGGGCTCAAGGAGGACTAAAAGGAGCAAGTGCTAGTGATGCTTTCTTTGTTAAGTGTGATGCAGAGTTGAATACTCCAGATGTAATAGACCGAGGCATAACTTATGTTGACATTGGAATAGCTCCACAAAAACCAGCAGAGTTTATTGTATTTAGAATTTCTCTAAAACGATAATTAAAGGAGGAGGAGGAGATAGGCTATGAATAAATTATTGAGAGAAGCATTAGCTAGTGGCTTTGGCTCTGGCTTAAAGTTTGCAAATACAGAAAGACATGACCCATATAAGTCTTTTAGATTTGAAGTAGAAATTAGTGGGCATATGGTATTCGCTAAAGCAGGATTTCAAAAAGTTTCTGGACTTAAAATGAATACTGAAGTAATAGAGTACAGAGAGGGTGGAGATAACTTAACAGTATCAAAATCCCCCGGTCTTACTAAGTTTGAACCTATCACATTAGAAAGAGGTATGTCAGAGGACACAGATATGTGGGATTGGGCTTCAAAGATATTCCATATAGATGAGACATCACATTCTCAAGTTAAGTATAGAGCTAATGTGAAGATTAAGCTAAAAGGCAGAGATGGAAAAGTTGTAAAGGCTTGGGAAATTCCTAATGCTTGGATTTCAAAATATGAGACTGGCGAATTTGATGCTATGGGCAACAATGTAATGATAGAAACTATAGAGCTCCAGCATGAGGGTTTCAAAAAAATATTTGGTTAATATATAAAATTAAGGCAGGGGCTATTGTAAACTTCCCCTGCTTGTTTTATAATGAAGATATGGAATAGGTATATTAACAAGTTAAAATTAAAGGAGGAAGTAAGATGTCAGAAAACATTAAAACTATTATGGATGGATTAGGGGAGAATGAATTTATACTACCAGTAGGATTTAAGGATAAGGACGGAGTAGTTCATAGAACTGTAACACTTAAACCTATGACTGGAGAGACAGAAGAAGCTATAGCAGACCCTAAAATTAGGGATAATGGAGGAAAGATAATTACAGCTCTTTTAGAGAGTGTAATAGAGAAAATAGGGACTTTACCTAGAGTAACAAAAGACATTATTAGAGACCTTACTACTATTGATAGGGACTTTCTTTTAATTAAGAACAGACAAATATCTTTAGGAGATAATATTAGTTACACTGATATTTGCCCCCATTGTAGAGCAAAGAATGAAATCCATGTGAACTTATCTAATATTGAGCCAAAGTATTTAGAGAATGAAGAGGATAGAGAGTTAACATTTGATTTACCTATCGGATATAAAGATGCTAGTGGAACTGTTCACAAGGAAATTACAATTACTCTACCTACAGGAAGAGTACAGGAGAGAGTAGCACAGGTGGTTAGAGCTAATCCAGCTCAAGCAACTACAATTATGTTACAGTTAATTACATTAAAGTTAGGCACATTAGAGTTTATTAATCCAGATGTGTTTAAAAAGATGACTAAGAAGGATAGAGATTTTATTTCTAACAAACTGTCTGAATTGGAGGTAGGAGTTAAGTTCGATACAGAAGTCATATGTTCTGAATGTGGCTCTGAATTTGTAACTTCAATTCCGTTACAATCATTATTGGGGGAATAACAAGCCTTGACGAGCTTTACAATGAAGTTCATATAATAGCTTATTACTATAAGTGGGGAGAGAAAGATATACTATCTCTTCCCATTTTTAAAAGGAAAAAGTATATTAGCTTCATAGAAAGGCAAGTCAAGGCTGAAAATCAAGTAGATGATGGAGATGAAGCCCACTATGATGATTACTAACCTCCAAAATGTATAAAGGGAGGAGGAAGTATATGTTAGACCATTTAGGATTAGGGATAGTCCTTACAATGCAGGATGATTTTACCCCTCAAGCTAATAAGGCTGTTCAAGCTATGGATAGGATGTCTAATAGGGCTGAACAGTTGGAGAGGGATATGCAGAGGAGTATGAGCAACCTCCAAAATATAATGTTAGCAGGATTTTCCCTTAATCAAGTCGGAGGAGAATTTGAGAGAGCAGGAAAGAAAATATTAGGGGCTATACAGAATACATTTACTGGATTAGGAAATGTAGGTAAAGAATTTGAGACCTTAAAACATACTATGGAAGTATTCTTTAGAGAGTCTATAGATGAAGCTATGAAATGGGGAGTAGATTTAGCCAGTAAGACTCCTTTTGAAATCAAGCCAATACTTAGTGCTATGAGTTCATTTAAAGCCATTCAGATAGATGTTAGAAAGCAATTTGAGTACACTAATGCAGAAGGAAAGAAAGCACAGAAATCTTTTATGGAGTTCGTAGGAGATTTAGGAGCTTTTAGACCTGACAAAGGTGTAGAAGGTGCTATGATGGCTATACGAAACTATATTGGAGGAAATAAGAGGTCTCTAAGACAGTTATTTGACGTTGATGAGAGACTTATAATAGGAAGAGAATTTGATACCTCTAATATGGATAATTTCCAAAAGGACTTTGTTGAATTTGTTAATAAATTAGCTCCAGATATGATGAAAAACCTAGAAGGAACAGTAGACCAAATACTCTCAAACTTAGGGGATAAGTGGACATGGTTTGTTTACCAGATAGGGGAGAGTGGAGCTTTTGATGCTATGAAGAAAACCCTTATGGATGTAGCAGGGATAATAGATGAAATTGATTTAGATAAGACAGCTAAAGTTATAGGAGAATTATTCACATCATTATGGAAGCCTATAGACAAAGTTATACAAGGAATAGCAAGATTAGTTAAAGGGATAGTAGAGTTCACAAAGCAACATCCTATGATAGCTAAGATAGCTATAGGATTTACAGCAATATTTGGAACTCTATCGGTACTATCTGGAACTATTATGAAGCTAACAGGGAACTTTTTAATACTATCTACATCTATAGTATCAGCTTATGCTAACTTACAAGTATTGGGAACTTTGAATAAAGTCTCAATATTCTCTGGATTGAACCTACAGATAGGAGCAGTTATTAGGAATTTAGGACTATTAGGAATAATTGCAGGGATAGTAGCTATAGTATTTAAGAGGAATATAGATGGAATTAGAGATAGATGGGGAATGTTGACAGAAGCATGGAAACAGTCTGGAGAAATTTTGGAAATGGGGGCAAGTAGAGGAATTAGAAACTTTGAAACGGTATTTGATAAAACAATAGATAATATCACCACTAAGTTAATGAGATTTAGACTTATTGGAACAGTAATATTCACCACCTTATTTGGAAAGACAGTTAATGGGGTATTGCAGTACTCCCAAAAAGACATTGATAACCTAAGAGTAATGGGATTATTACCTTTTGCTCAAACAATGGCTATGATAAGAGGAAGAGTTAAGAGCTTTTTTGAAGGATTTGAAAGTGGAATTACTAAGGCTTATGAAGTAGCAAAGAACTTCTTAGACTTTGTTCTAATACCTATAAAGGCTATATTTGAGTCATTATCAAAGTTAGCTCCTATTAAGGCTATATCTAATCTCTTTGGAGTGAAGAGTGAGAAGGGAATAGGCTTAGAGGATGCTCGAGAAAGTATGGCTCAATTTGAGAAGTTAGGGAAGATAGCTGGAGGGCTTATAGGAACTTTATTAGGCTTCAAAGTAGTAGGTTCATTAACTAATATCATTACTAAACCATTTAAAGGACTATTTGATATATTAGGAAAGACTAAAGGGGCTACAGATAAGTTAAAGGATAGTATGAGCTTCTTTTCTAATCCATTAAAGAAAGGGAGAAAAGGAGGATTACAATTAACACAACTTGATGAGAACTTCAATCCAGTAGGAGATTATGACTCTCTTGCTGGGAGATGGACTAGAGCTAAGATGAGATTTAAGTCATTCTTAGGAGAGAGGTCAGAGTTACCAAAGGCAAGTGCAAGTAGTTATGAAGGATATGATAGAGTATTGTATTCTAATGTACCTAAGAACTTTAGAGACTATAATCTAAAAGATGAGGCTAACCCATATGACTTATACACAAAGCAACCTAAAGGACTAACGGGAAGATTGTCTCAAGCTCTATTTGGAGCTAAATACTATACCCCATCTAAAGATGGAAGTGGGATGGAGTATGTAGGAAGATATGGAGGAAGATTGACTCAATTTAGAGATGATACTCAAACTAGGTTATCTTCTCAAAGTTTAGGGATTAATCCACCTACTATAGCTGATATAAAAGGGATGTACAAAGGAGATATAGCTTCTTGGAAAAGAGATAGAGCTATATTCATAAATCAAGATAAAAGAGTAGGAAGTATGATGGATATACAAGGAAGTGACTACTCACAGATTGAAGAAAACCTAAGAAGAAGTAGAGATGCTAGAATACAAGAGTTAATTTCAAACCCTCAATTTAGAAGAAATGCTTATAGAGATGCAGGAGTAAGTGGAAGGTCATTTAACATGAAAGAAGCAGACAGAATTAGCTTTTTAACTAGGTATGCTTATGATGACCCATTAGTGCAACAAAGAAGTAAAGAACTACAGGATATGAGGGACTATGCTAATACTAATGCTCCTATATTTCAAGCTAAACAAAGTAAATTAAGCCAGTTCCTATTTGGACAAAGGATATATACTCCAGAACAGGATGAACAAGGAAGATGGTATGAAAGAACTGTAGCTCGTAGGGGAGGAATTTTCAGAAACCCAGCTAATGATATGGTGTATAATGATGAAGGAGATGTATCATTAGGAGCAAGAGTTAGAAGAATAGGAGGAGCAATAGCCAACTCAAGATTAGGAAGAGCAGTAGGAGGAGCTACTAGTGGAATTAGAGGAGGACTAGGAAGTCTATTAGGAGGAGTTCGTAGAGGAGCTGGAGCTGTAGGAGGATTTTTCGGAAGGATAGCTAATGCACCTTTAAATTTTATAAACAGACAAAGAGCTCGATTAGGATGGGATGAACTATCCTATAGAGACATAGGAAGAGGAATATTTGGAAGAGCTCAATATGACGAAGAAGGAAACATGATAGATGGTGGAGGACTATTCAGTAGAGTAGGAAGAGGAGTTCGTGCTGTAGCTGGAGGAGCAGGGAAAGTTGTTAGAGGAATAGGAAGAGGAATAGGAGCAGTAGGAAGAGGAGTTATGAGAGCTCTACCTTTTGTATCTGGAGCTCTATCTGTAGGAAGAATGGGCTATCAAGCTATTAGTCAACTAGGAGGAGAAGAGGGCTTTGAAGGAGGAGTACAGAAGCTAAGAGATAAAATCTCCAACATGGACTTTAAAGGAGTATTTGATAAGTTTACAGAAGACTTTAAGAAGAACATAGGAGCTTTCCTACCATTAGTAAAAGATGTATTTAAGAAGATAGCAGAAGCACTACCATCAATTCTTTCACAGGCATGGGAAGGTATAAAAACAGTAGCAGGATTAGCTTGGCAATTTATATCAGAACATGGAATAGACATTCTTAGTGGATTTGTAGAATCAGTTAAACCAGTAATAGGCTTAATATGGGAAAACCTCAAGACAGGAGCTTCAATTGCTTGGGAATGGATAACTACAGATGGATTAGCTATGTTAGGAAGTTTTGTGGGCAGTGCTGTAGAGTGGTTAATTTCTGATGGAATACCAAATCTCATTAAAACCTTACTTAGAATTGGGAAGTGGCTAATTACTGATGGAATACCCGGTCTATTAAAGATAGTAGGAAAACTGGCGTTAGACATAGGAAAAGGGCTGTTTGATGGAGTATTAAGCGTATTAGGTGGAATAGGAGAAGCTCTAGGAAAAATAATGATGGGAGGGCTAAAAGGAGCTCTGAAATTGCTATTACCTAAACCATTAGAAGAGCCTGTATTTAAAGCTCTAGGATTAGAATATCACCATCAAGGACTGTGGATGTCAGAAGATGAACACCCCGCTGTCATAAAGAAAGATGAGACTGTATTACCCCCAGACAAGTCTAGGAAGCTAGATAACTTCTTAGAGAATACTCCAATATCCTCAAGAGCGAGTCAAAATAAACCAAATCAAATAGACAACTCAATCACTATTGATAAAGTAGAAATTATAGTACAAGCTGATAAGTTATCAAGAGCTGATGCAAGAAATCAAGCTAAGATGATACTTGAAGAGTTTAAAAAGTTACAGAAAGAAAAGAACATTAGACAATATGCTTAAATAAACTAGGATACCTCTCTATCAAAATATAAGGTTTTGACTTATAATGATAGTAGAGGTATCTTTGTTTGATAGGAGGGATATTATGAGAAAAGTAACTAAAGGGAAATTAGGGGAGCTCACATTCCAGCTTAACCCTACAAATATGCAGTATGATGCTGGAGGAGTATGGGCTCAAATAAATAGCCCGGGTATGGATAAACCAATACTGTCATACAGCTATGGAAAACCTAGAGTATTTACATTTGAATTATGGGTAAATAAAAGACACGAAGCTCCTGTAGATATGGCTCATGTGTTCAATACTCTTCACAAATATAGACTTTCTAAAGAGCCCGTTTTATTCGCATATGGCTCATTTGTATGTAAAGTGATAGTACTTGAGTGTCCATTTAATATTGAAGCTTGGTCTAATAATTTAAGTATTACGGAGATGAAAATACCTGTTACATTACAGATATTATAAGGAGGGATAGTATGATATTTAAAGGAAGTAGGTATGAGGGGAACTATCTATATTATGATGAAGAATATGGAGTAAGTTACTTAGCTCCATTAGATAAGAATATACCACCTCACCCCTCCGATTTTGTGTATCAATATAAGGCAGGAGATAGATTAGATATGCTAGCTAAAGAGTTCTATGGAAATCCTCAAAAGAAATGGATTATTCTTTTAGCTAACCCTCAATATGCTTCTGAATTGGATATAAAAGTGGGAGATATATTAAACATCCCTAATCCAGAAAGGATGGATATAAGATGAGTATGTTATTACCTAGAGAAGTACTGTTAGAGCCTTATTATGAGATACACATAAATGGGAAGAAATTAGGAGATGACTTAAAGAAGTATATCACTCAAGTAGAAGTAGAGGAGTCAGATAGTGAAGCAGATTTAGGGAGAGTTACAGTAGCAGATAAGGACTTCATATTTTCAAATAATACGGAGTTAGTAAAGAAAACTCCTATAAAGATATTTATGGGGCATAAGAAGAAATTTAGACTTATGCTAGATGGGGAGATAACCCACATAGAAGCAGACTTTGGGGAGGATGGAGTGCCTTATATAACTATAGGAGCTATAGATAAGACCAATAAGATGACTACTGAAAAGAAGTCAAGAGTGTTTAAGGACAAGACTGTAGCAGATGTAGTTAGGATAATAGCAAGAGAGTATGGATTTAAACCTAAAGTACAGGATACAGAGCCTATTATAGACCAGATAACCCAAGAGGATGAAACAGATGCTCAATTCTTAGCTAAATTAGCAGATGATGAAGCATACAAGCTGTATATAATTACAGAGACTAATGAGTTATACTTTGGGGCTAAAATAAGTGATTTTAAAGTGGAAAATAACATCTACTATAATAGTGGAGACAATACTATAATATCATTTAGACCTACATTAGTAGAGAAAAATAAACCAGAGAATGTAAAATCAAAATCAAGTGATATTTCAGATACTACAGGAAGTACAGTAACAAAAGAGACTACAATAGAAAGTGATAAACCTCCAACTACTTCTCAAGCAGGGGGAGGAGGACAAGCTGGAATATCTACAGTAACTGGAGCAGTTATGATGCCTAGATAGGGGGGATAACAATGACAGGAATAAATGAAACTACAGGAGCAGTAATTCCTAGTCCTAAATCTACTGGGGCAGATATACCTAATACACCAAAAGATACAAATGTAACTAAACCTACTACTAATGAAGTAAGTGCTCAAGGGAAAAAAGATGTAGAAGGAAGAGTCCATGAGTATATTGAAGGAGTAGTTCAAGTAGTACCTAATTGTGACTATAAGTGTAAGAAGATTTATGGAATAAATGGAGTAGGAAGTATATTTAGTGGTAACTATTATGTACAGAAAGTAACCCATACAATTTCAGATAGTTACACAGTAAATATGGAAGTTACCCAAGTAGAGCAATTAGCAGTGAATACATCTGTTACAGAGACACGAACAGAGCCAGTTAAACAAGACCCTCCAAAAGCACCAGAAGCACCTAAATATCAAGTGATAACTATAAAAAGAGGGGATACTCTATGGGCTTTATCAAGGAAGTACGGGACTACAGTACAGGAACTAGCTAAGATAAATAACATTAAAAACCCAGATTTAATATATGCTGGAGCTCCTTTAAAAGTACCAGCTAATTAAGGAGGGATAGGATGGCTTATTATGGCAAATACAGGGCTCAAGTGATAGACAACAATGACCCAGAGAAGAGAGGTAGAATTAGATTTAAATGTCCTACTGTATTAGGAGAACAAATATCAAAATGGGCTTTACCTTGCTTTCCCCCCAATACTTTTACAGTACCTCAAATTGGAGAGCTAGTATGGTTAGAGTTTGAGGGAGGAAATAAAGACAGTCCTATATGGAATGGGGTATTTTATACAAGAGAGCAGTTAGCTAGAAAGTTTAAGAAATTACCATATGACCCTAAAGATGTTGTAAACGTGGCAGAAGATATAATTAGTTTTGCTTCCTCAATTATTAGTAATAATGCAAATGTAAAAATACAAGATACAGCTCCAGAAATACATCACAATTAGGAGGTTAAGATATGCCTAAAGTAGTAAGATTAGGAGATAAATGTAGTGGACATGGAGATTATCCTTCTCGACCTAGTACTAGTGCTAGTCCAAATGTATTCGTAGATGGGATTCCTGTAGTAAGAGAAGGAGATAGTTGGGCTTCCCATTGTAACCCATTTCAATGTCATAGTGGAACATCTGGGACAGGAAGTAGTACAGTATTCGCAAACGGACTCCCTTTAAGTAGAGTAGGTGATAAAGTAAGTTGTGGGAGTATTATGGTTGAAGGAAGTCCTACTACTTACTCAAATTAAGGAGGTAATAATATGACTATTCAAAGGGGATTTACAGGAATATCCTTTCCATTTAGATTTGATGGGAGGGTAGGAGTAGCTACATCCACAACCTCCATTACAGACTTCTCTCACATTAAGGAGAGTATTATGCAGATTATACTAACTCAAGTTGGAGAGAGAAGGATGGAGCTAGAATTTGGCTCGGAAGTAAGAGACCATTTATTCTCTATGTCTGATGATGAGACTGATATTGCTATCCTAAAGTTTAAGATACAAGAAGCAATAGAGAAATATGAGAAGAGAGTCGAGATTAATAATATAGAAATTATCCATGATGAAAGTATTGCAGGAGAAGGCACTTGGATAGTGGAAATAGATTTTAAAGTTATAAAGTACTTGAAAAATGATACAGTAAGATTTAAACTAAACTAAAAAGAGAGGAGGTAAAGATATGGCAGAATTAAGGGCTATTGATTATGTAACAAAAGATTATGAAGGATTTAGGCAGTTAATGTTAGACTTAATACCACAATATGCTCCAGAGTGGACAGACACATCTCAATCGGACTTTGGAGTAGTGCTTATAGAGCTTCTAGCTAACGGATTAGACATCTTATCATACTATCAAGATAAGAACTTTAATGAGTCTTTCTTAGCTACAGCAAAGACTAGAAAAGCAGTAATTAATCTTTGTAAGATGTTAGGATATGAACTAGCTCATCAAACTCCAGCTATTCATAAAATAGAGTTCACTAAAGAGGAGAGCTTCTTAGATGACACTATTATAATCCCTAAAGGGACAAAGATAGGTACAGATGCTACAGAAGGAGCTCAAGTAGTGTTTGAGTTATTAGAAGGAGATGTAATCCTTCCAGCAGGAGTAACTACGGCTACAGCTTTAGCTACTCATGGGATAACTGTTACAGATAATATCTTAGGAACTTCTGATGGGACTGAATTTCAGACTTTTAAGTTAATGTACCCAGATGTATTAAAAGATACCCTACAAGTAGTGACTATTGAAAATGGGAGAGAAGTGGCTTGGGAAAGAGTAGAGGACTTCCTAAGCTCAGAGCAAGGAGATAGACATTACACTATAAGTACTAATGAAGCTAATGAGATGTTTGTACAGTTCGGAAATGGATTGTCAGGAAGAATACCTACAAAGAATACAGTAATAAAAGCCCATTATAGAGTTGGAGGAGGAACTATAGGAAATGTAGGTTTGAATACTATAAACTCATTTGTGGACAAAGAGTATGCAGGAGTAACCTTTAAGAATATAGAGCTATATCTTAGAGGGGAAGATGTAGAGGATATAGAACACGCAAAATTAGTAGCTCCTAGACACTTTAGGAACGCTGGAAGGGCAGTAACTAAGTTAGATTTTGAAGATATTGTAATGGGAATAGAGGGAGTATCTAAAGCAAAATGTATAGAGACATTCAATGAAAATGGAGACTTACACATCTATGTAGTACCTACAGACTTTGGGACACTAACAGAAGGGCTGGAAAAAAAGATACTAGATAAATTAAATAAAGTAAAGCTAGTACATGACAACCCTATATTATTTAGTACAGATTACACAGAGTTTACAGTAGATTTACAAGTAATTACTTACTCTAACTATATTAATTCAGATGTAACTAATAGAGTTAAGGAAGCATTACTAAACTTCTTCGATGTTAGAAAAATGGAGTTTGGGGAGGACATATTTATATCATCTATAATAGGGGAGGTAATGAAGATAGAGGGAGTGAGAAATGTAATAGTAAATTCTCCTCTAACTGATATAGAAGTTCCAGAGAATAGTGTGGCTAAATTGACAGCAGTAAATGTAGTCACTACAGGAGGAGTTGAAGCCTAATGATAGATAATTTTGATTTACAGCTCTATAATATGCTTCCCCCTATATATCGGAAAGAGGATGCAAAAATAAGACCGAATCCAGAGCCTTTAAAGAGATTTCTTAAGATACTGCATGAGGGAGGATTTAAACCACTTATTGAGAGAATAGACTCCCACCAAAATCTTATGAACATAGATGTAGCAGACCCGAGGTATCTTCATTTATTAGTACAGACTCTTGGACTAGATTTTCCTTACAATATGTCAGATAAAGAGAGAAGGAAGTATCTCAAGATTATTCCTTCAATCTATAAGTCAAAGGGAACAGCAGACTCGTTTAACTTCCTTGCTAGGGAGATTTTCAGTACTAAGACTAAAATCAATACTAGAGCAGAAGTCTATAAGGAAGGGATGACCCCAAAAGAGTGGAGAAGGATATTCATAGATATAGAAGTAGATGGAGCATTACCAGACCTACAGAGGAAAGAGGAGAACTTTAGAAAGTTCGTTGAGTTAGTGAGACCAGTCAATAGAATACTAGTTATTAACTTAATCCTTACGTACTATGATAACTATAGATTTGATGAACTTGTAAGAGACCTTTATGATTTTGATAAGCTAATATTCAATGAAGGAGAAGATGAGCTCCTAAGAGCTATTACAGACTCTAATTTTGACTTAATGAGTACTGACTATGCTACAGACCTATTTGACTTTACTAAAGTGACTACAAGCTATCCTGTGATGAATTTAGCAGACTTATCAGCAGATGTACATGACACTAAAGCTCGTACTAGGATGTATTTCTCTGGAATTAACCTTCAAGACTCTGAAAGAAGTGATGACCGAACTCAAGTAACAACAGTGAAGTCAATGAATACAAATATTACTTTAACAAGAACATCTTCAAAATTAGTTACCTCAAGAAAGTTAACTACAGGCTTCTATACAACTAATTATGACCCAATATCTTTAAATTTAGGATATTAGATGTCTTGTAAATATAATATTAGTAAGATATAATACAAGTAGGTTATGATTTAAGGAGGAGATATAAATGTTTAAAGATAATTTTAGTAAGACTATCTCTTCTTCTGATAGCTTAGTGTTAGCACCAGCTATTGATGAAGAGGTAATGAATACAAATTTTGATGAGAGAAAGCATTGGAAAGTAACTGATAAAATTACTTATCCAGATGGAAGAGTGGAAGTTAGGAATTATGTCAATACAGTAGTAGATGATTGCTCAAGACTTATTGCAAGTCTTATGAAGGGACAGAATGGGTATAAAGGAATAACTTACTGGGCTGTAGGAAGTGGGGCAGGAACTTGGGATAATGCTAACCCACCAGCACCAGCAGTAGGGGATACTAAGCTATTTAATGAAACATTTAGAAAGGCTATTAATGCAAGTGATATTACATTCCTAGACTCTAATGATAATCCTACTACAAGTGTCACTAATAAGTTACAAATAAAAGTAACTTTTACAGAAGAAGAAGCTAACGGAGAGTTAAGAGAGTTCGGACTGTTTGGAGGAAATGCTACAAGCACTAAAAATAGTGGAATTATGATTAATAGAAAAACTCATGGATTAATCTATAAGACCTCTGGAATGACATTAGAAAGAACTATAAGAATTGTGTTCTAAGAGAGGGGGAAGTAGATTATGCCAGATTTTAGTTATAATAGTAACTTTAATAAAGAAGCTAACTTCACCAGCATACTGTTTGGGGCAGATGCCCCTCTCTTAGAGACTGAATTGAATGAACTTCAAAGCATCTTACTTGAGAAAATAAGGGATAGTGTAAGGGCAGGATTTAAAGACGGTGTTATAAATTCTGGAGAAGTAACTTATGATGGAAGTAAATTTACTATGAAAGATTTTTTAGTAGTTGTTGATGGAGATATATTTTATGTATCTAGCCTAACTATTCCAGCAAGTAATGGGCAGAAGATATACTTAACAGTAGAGGAAGGGGAAGTAGATTACCAGAGCATCCTAAAAAAGTATGGAAATAGGCAGGAAACTAATATAGTTAATCATATGTATGATGCTAGAGTTAATCAAGAAACATCTAGAAGGCAAGTAATAACTTATGATTTAACTACTTCAAAACCTGAAAAGGGGATAGAGATAGGGGAAATAATAAACGGAGAATTTAAAGCAACATATTTTAAATCTGAAATAGGAGCTAAAGAAAATATTGGGATAGAAAAGCCTCAAAATGGGGGGATTTGGTATGAATTAATAGAGTAGTGGGAGGTGTAAGTAATGATAATAGACGGAACTAATCTAAGTATGTTTAGAGGGGATAGTGAGTGTATTACCATAACCTTATACAATAGTGAAGGAGATGTTGTAAAGTTTGAAGAAGGGGATACAGTGTATTTTACAGTAAAAGAGAACTTACAGACAAATGTAAAGACCTTACAAAAAGTAATCAAGGAATTTAGAGACGGAAAAGCCATAATAGAGTTAGACCCAGATGATACGAAGAACTTACCCTTTAATAAATCTTATATCTATGATGTACAATTAACATCCAAAGATGGTAAAGTCACTACCATAGTTCCTCCCAGCAGATTTACCTTGAAGGGAGATGTGACTAGTGAGTAGAGGAATAAGTACACCTAAACATAAGGGAAACGTGAATATTACAGCAGAACTCTGCCCTAAGTTAGAAGCAAGTGAAAATAATATAGAAGCTAAATTGCACTCTAATGCTGAAATTAATGTTCAAATTCAAAATGGACAGCAAGGGTTAAGTGCTTACGAGTTGTGGTTATTAGAGGGAAATGAGGGGACTGTAGAGGATTTCTTGGAGAGTTTAAAGGCTGAGGAGTATGTTCATCCAGAGACACATCCAGCAAGTATGATAGAAGAAACAGAGGATAGGCAATTCATATCAACTAGCGATAAATTGAAACTATCTGGATTTGTACACGACCAAATATTACCTTCAAAGGTTTGGATAGTTAAACATACTTTAGATAAGTACCCTTCTGTTAGTGTTGTAGACTCTGGGAATAATTTAGTTATTGGAAGTGTTGAATACTTATCTAAGAATGAATTAAAGATAAGTTTTTCATTTGAGTTTTCTGGAAAAGCTTATTTAAACTAGGAGGGATACTAAGTGAAGGTATTAACTAATTATGATTTTAGTCAAAATCAGATTTTAAATGTAGTAGTTCAAAAATTAGCAGTACCACCAGCTAATCCAGTATCTGGTCAAATTTACTTCGATACTGCTAAGAATAGATTATTTTACTTCGATGGGACTAAGTGGGTAGGCTCGGACGCTTTAGATGCAGTAATGTCTGGAACTGACATTGTAAGAGCTATTAATGAGTCCGACTCTACAATAAGTGATGCCAGATTGTCACAGGCAGTTAATAGTGCTATAGCTATGGCTCATAATACGCATGAAATTACAGATATAAACGGATTAATAGAAGTTTTAACAGAAAAAGCAAATAAAGATACTGTAGACGAGATTGAACAAATGTTTGAACAAGTTGTAGGGGAAGGTTACTTTGATAACCATGATGGTACGACTTTAACTGATGTGATAGAGAGATTAAGTAATCTCGCTACTGAACTAAATAATAAAGTGGACAATTCAAGGGTATTAACAGATGTTCCTGCAAATGCAAAGTTTACAGATACAATTACTACTATTAATGGGAAAACTGGAGAAATTACGAAAGAGGATATAGTTGCATTAGGAATACCTGCTCAAGATACTAAGTACACCCTTCCAGTTGCAGGAACTAACCTAGGGGGAGTTAAGGCTGGAGGAGACATAACTATTGACTCTAATGGAGTAATATCTGTTAAAGATAATAGCCATAACCACATTATAGAGAATATAGATGGACTACAGGCAATTTTAGACTCTAAAGAAACTCCAGCAGGAGCAACAGCAAAGGCGAGTACAGCAGAGAACAACGCTAAGTCTTATACAGATGCTAAAATAGCAGAGTTAGTAGGTTCAGCACCAGAGACATTAGATACGTTGCACGAATTAGCCCAAGCATTAGGAAGTGACCCTAACTTTGCAACCACTATAACAAATACTTTAGCACAAAAGACTAATAAATTTACACAAGCCATAGGGGACGGGGCTAAAACTAGCTTTGTGATAACACATAACTTAAATACAAGAGATGTAGTTGTAATGATAAGGGAAACAGCTAGTCCGTATGCCCAAGTAATTACAGATGTGGAGATGACAACTGTAAACACTATCACAGTTAAATTTGCACAACCTCCTGCAAAGAATGAATATACAGTAACTATCATAGGATAGGTGATAATATGAAATTTCTAAATAAGATAGATGGGGCAGATAAATTAATTACAGATGCTAATAATAGGTTAGTTACGGATACAGATATTAGTAATTGGAATAATAAATCTGACAAAGGTCATAAACATACCAAAAGTGAAATAACTGATTTTCCTACTTCATTACCTGCCAATGGTGGTAATGCTGATACTGTAGATGGAAAACATTATTCAGATATAACAAATTATGTGGATAGTAGTATTAATGACCTTGAGATTGGTGGGAGGAATTTAATACTTAATAGTGATTTTTCGCAAGGTTTAACTAATTGGACTAAAACCAATAATGCCATTAACTTGGAGATAGGTGGTGGTTATCGGGGAGACGGTTTAAGACTTGTAATGACTACTGCAGGAACTGTTACCCCTAGACAGCTTATTAATTTAGAATTGATGGCTAACGACACACTAACTGGACAAGTAAAAGTTAAAACTATTCAAGGAGATTTTTCAAATATGATTATGCGAGTAGCAAACCAGCTAACAATTCCCTTAGTATCAGTAAAACAATTAGACAATGATTGGGAGTTGTACACATACCAAGTTACTGTTTCATCACCTATTACATTGTCAAATGTTTTTGGATTTTACAATACTACAGGTGAATTTATTATTGATGAAATTAAGCTTGAGAGAGGCAATAAAGCCACCGACTGGACACCAGCCCCTGAGGATATACAAGCTGAAATAGATAACAAAGTAGATAAGGTTGACGGCAAAGGTCTTTCTACAGAGGATTACACAACTGCTGAAAAGAATAAGTTATCTGGAATTGAAGCAGGAGCTAATAAATACATTCACCCCTCTACTCACCCAGCAAGTATGATAACAGAAAGCACATCAAGAAGATTTGTAAGCGATGCAGAAAAAGCATCATGGAATAACAAAGCTGAAATATCAGATATACCTACAAAAGTTAGTCAACTAACTAATGACAGTGGGTTTTTAACAACTAATGACTTAGTACCTAACATCTCAATTGGGAAATCTAAGCCTATGAATGGCTCATTAATATGGTATGAGGAAATATAAAAGGAAGGTGATGAAATGGCAATAAAAAAAGTAAGGATAAGACCAGAAGGTGGGAATAATTATGCAGATATACTTCACCCAGAAACAAGTGCTGATATAGTAAAATTTTCTGATGGCACTACAGTTGAGGCACATAAGGCAGACGGTTCGGCACACTCAAAAACAGCAAGATTTGTAGTAGGAACATCAACCGCAGGTTGGACTTCAAAAGATTGTGATTATCTTTGTGACGGTATAGCAGACCAAGTAGAAATTATACAAGCACTAAATGATTTGCCCGCAACTGGCGGGGAAGTAGTCATCCTTGATGGAACTTATAATATTATGGCGAGTATCAATATTCCAAAGAATAATGTAAGTATAAGGGGTAGTGGTAACGCTACGACCTTAAAGCGAATGTATAATTCCACTAGTGATAATAGTGGGCATACTGCGAGGGGCTTAATAACCTTAAATGAAAAAAGCGGTTGCAAAATACAAGGTTTGCAAATTGACGGGAACAAGGCAACATATACTGCAAGTTATAACTACGGCATCTACTTACGTTCATCTAGTAACAACATGATAACAGGCAACACTTGCAACAACAACAGCTACGGTATCTACCTAATTTCATCTGATAACAACAACATAACAGGTAATACTTGCTACAACAACAACTACGGTATCCACCTATATTCATATAATAACAACAACACGGTAACAGTCAACACTTGCAACAACAACAGAGACGGCATTTACCTTTCTTCCAGCAACAACAACACGATAACAGGTAATACTTGCTACAACAACATCAACGGCATCTACCTATCTTCATCTAGTAACAACACGATAACGGGCAACACTTGTATTCGTGGTACAGGAACACCAGAAGATTACACCACAAACCAACACACGATACTTTTATCTAGCACCGCCAACAACTACAACCTTATATCCTCGAACAATTGCATGGGTAAGGCGGTAGTAATCAGTGGTGGTACTGGTAATAGTGCTTGGGGTAACAAATTTGACAATACAGATGATTTACCATAAGGAGGGGTAGTATGTTTAGAATGTCTGGTAAAAAAGTAGAGTTATATAGATATAGGATAACCTATATGGAAAACGAAGAAGAGATGATTGAATACTGCATTTCGGAGGAACACAAGAACGAGATTGAGCAAGTGCTTACAGACAAGGAAATAACATTTGAGACCACTCTAATAGACCAAACGGAAAATGAGTGGTTTAACGGATTAGAGTTTAATTCATATGATGAAGCATTAGCGGTATTCAACAAAGGAGAGCAAGCTTATTTACAGGAAAAGCAAAGACAAGAATTAACGGGCAATCTAAGATTAAGAGCAGATATTGATTATCTTGCCATAATGTCGGGGGTGGAAATATGAGTTGGTTTGATAGGATAAAGTTTTATTATGAACAAGGATTATGGGACAAACAAAGAGTAAGGAATGTTGTAGGAAAGGTCATTACAGAGGAAGAGTATGAAAAAATTGTAGGCGAGCCTTACGCCACATAAGGATAAAGATGCGTCATAAGGGTAAGCTTTCAATATCACGACCAAAATGATTTGAAAAGTAATTAGGATTTTGGTATTTAACGAAAAAGAGAGGGGAAACTAATATTACCCCTCTTTTTTAATGTCAAGTACCTTGTATAATAAAGTGAAGTATATTAGAATTAAGGTATAGAAATAACTCTCTTATAGCTAATACAACTGTATATATTTTGGCTGGAAAATTAAATATAGGAGGTATTAGTGAATGGACTTTGAAACTATTATTAAACAATACGGGGCTATTGGAGCAGGAGGACTAGCACTAGTAGTACTAACATGGCTATTAATATATTTAGTAACTAAAATTGACCCACTATTAAACCAAATTAGGAAAGATAATGAAGCCCATAAAGAAGTGATAAAAAATAACACAGAAGCTATCAAAGAAGTATCAAGGAGCAACCAAAATGTTGCTCAAGCACTAGCCCTGTTAGACAACTCTTTTAGCTCTCTTGTTAGAATTATGGAGAAGCATGATATGAGGGCTGAAAGTATGGAGAATGTAATTATTAAGATTAGAGAAAGTACAAGAAATTGTAACAAAGGTTAAGGAGGGACAATAATAAGTGAGTAAAAGAGGGGAGTGTTGTATAGACCTTGAAAAATTAAAGACATTATATGTTGAAGAGGGATTAAGTGGAAGGGAGTGTGCTAAGATACTTGGATGTGGAAAATCAACTGCATTAAAGTATATAAAAGAGTTAGGACTATCCAGACCTAATATACAACATACAGATGCTTATGGAAGATTTATAAAAGAAGGTCAAGAACTCCCACCACTTGAGGGGAAGGGAAGCCCTAGATGGAAAGATGGTTCTCATAGTAGGACATATAGGAGGATAGCTTTCAAACATCATCCAAATGAATGTTATCATTGTAAAACAAAAGACAACTTAGAAGTCCATCATATTAATAGAAATCATAAGGACAATAATCCTAATAATCTTAGAATAGTTTGTCAAAGCTGTCATAGATTAATAGAGCACAAAGATTTATATGATACACCTAAAGAAAGAGATGAATTAGGTAGATTTAAACCTAATATGAAAGGAGAGTGATGCCTTATGACATCATCTAATAAGTATTTAATTGCTTTAGATGATGGTCATTAGCTTCATGGTATGAATACAGCAGGGAAACGGACACCTACATTACCTAATGGACTAAAATCTAATGAGACTGGGAAGAACTTCATGCACGAGAATGAGTTTAACAGAGCGGTAGTAGCTAATTTAGACATCATTCTTAAGAGATGTGGATTTAGGACATTATTAGTAGCCCCTACAGATGAAAATGTACCACTAAAGACCAGAACAGATTTAGCTAACGCTAAGAAAGCAGATGCTTATATAAGTATCCATGCAAATGCTTTTGATGGTAAATTTGATGGAAATGACCCAGAAGGAGTAGAGACTTACCACTACCCAAATTCCGTTGAAGGAAAGAAATTAGCAACATTAGTGCATAAGCACTTAATTCAAGGAACTAAGCAAAAAGATAGAGGAGTTAAATCAGCAAATTTCCATGTACTAAGAGAAACTAATATGGTGGCAATATTAGTTGAAGCTGGATTTATGGACAATCTCTATGAAGCACAATTACTTCTTAGTGACGCTTTTAGGGAGGAAGTAGCTATAGAGATTGCAAAAGGAGTTTGTGAATACTTCAATGTTCCTTATGTACCTGAAAAGGAGGTAGTACAAATGCCTAATACACCAAAACCAGTCAATAATACTCCTAGCTCTTGGGCTCAAGAGAGTTGGAACTGGGCTAAACAAGTGGGACTTTTAGATGGGACAAGACCTAGAGACCCTATTACTAGGGAGGAGATGGCTGTAGTATTAAAAAGGCTTGTAGATAAGAAGTTAGTATAGTATATATCAACAAGAGTTTATTAAATTAAGGAGTTGGATAGTATGATGATACTAGAATTTCTAAAGTCTTATGGACTAGATATCTTAACTATTGCAGTAGCTATAGTTAGTGTACTTTACCTCTACTACAATGGAAAGAAGGACTATCTAAGGAAATTTGTTTTAAACCTAGTAAGAGAAGCAGAGGACTTATTAGGAAGAAAAACAGGAGAGCTCAAGTATGCCTATGTAGTTAGTGAAGTATATAAGAGATTACCAAAGATACTAACAATTTTTATTACTAAAGAATTTCTTAATAACCTTATTGAAGATGGAGTATATAAACTAAAGGACTTTATAGATAATGGATACTTAGACCAGTCCTATATACTTTATGAAGAATTTTCAGAGGATGAGTAAAAGGAATAGAATAAAAAATAAAGGAGAGACTATATAAAGTCTCTCTTTTTTGTTGTCATAAATTTGCTCATGTGATATAATTACTATTAGAAGGAGTGATTGGGAATGATAGAAGTAATTAAAGGAGGTATGCAAGTACTTCAAAATGTATCAAGTGAGGAAATGGCACATATAAAGAAGGAACTCACTTTAGATAACCCAGCTTATCAGCAAGTGAAAAAGTTCAGTAGATACCAATACACTTCAATTCCACCTTTCTTGACTTTCTACAGTACAGTAGATGGGAAGATTATAGTCCCTAGAGGATACAAGATACCATTTGAGCATAAAGTTATTAGAGATGACCGAGTAGAGAGAAAAGTGCTGTACCCTAAATTTAGACTAGAGTTAAGAGAAACACAGAAGGAAGCCTTTGAAGCATGGAATAAGGACAGGGAGAATGGGATGATAGTACTCCAGACAGGGAAGGGAAAGAGTATTTTAGGGTGCTACCTTGCATATGCTACTAAGCAGAAAACTTTAGTAGTCGTACAAAAGAATGACCTAGTAGATGGGTGGATGGATGATATTAACTTATGTTTTGGACTAAGTAAGGATAAGATAGGATTAATAAAAGCTGGAAAGAAGAAGATAGGAAAGCAGTTTACTATAGCTACTATACAGACATTAAATAGGTTAGACTCAGAAGAGATAAGAGAACTGTACAATGCTTTTGGGATGGTTATATTAGATGAGTGCTTAGTAGGAGATACCTTAATAGCTCTGGAGGATGGTGGATTTAAGTATATTAAAGATGTAAATAATAATGATAAAATTATTGGTGGGGAAGTATCTAATAAGTTTAAAAGAAAAGCAAAGATATGTGAAGTAACCTCTAAACACTCTACTTTAAGAGGGAGTTATACTCATCCTACATTTATATTACCTAGATACAAAATCAACCCAAAAGCAAAGAACAATTTCACTATAGACGATTTAGAAGAGGTGTGCTTAGCAGATATAAAAGTAGGAGATTATGTACCAATCTTAAAGAAAGTCCCTCATACTACAAAGAATAATTGGAGTGAAGAGCAGTTATCATTTGTAGCTTTAATTATGGCTGACGGACATTTAGATAAAAGAGGAAATAGAGTTAAAGTAAATGTAAGTAAAGATAAGGATTGGTACTTGGAGACATTCACTAAGGGAGTAAAATCATTCAAAGATGTTGAGGTAAAACATAGCTATGATTGTAGGGGAAACTTAACTATTTGGTGTAACTCCAAAGAAATAAAAGATATTTTAGAGTTTACATTTAATATACCTAGGGGAAAAAAGAGTAATAATTTAATAATAAATGAGCAAATTCAATATGCACCTTTAAACAGCATTAAATCTTTTATAGAAACTTTGTTTAATTGTGAGGGAGATTTAAGCATAACTAAAAAATCCTATAGACTTAATATAGGAATGGCTTCTAAACCTTTTATACAAGGATTACAACACTTATTAAAGAAATTTGGTATTTTAACTTCTTATCAAGAGATAGTAAGAGGAACTACTAAGCATAGTAATGTATATAGATTAACAATAGGAGGATGTGACTTAAATCAATTCTACAGTGAGTTTACTTTACTAAATCGAAAGACCCCTTTAACTCAAAATAAAGAGGGATTTAATGGGTATGATATAGGTGAATATAGATTAGTTAGAGTTAAAAAAGTTAATTTCACAGAAGAAGAGGAGTTAGTCTATGACTTCACCACTACTTCACATACTTTTATAGCTAATGGTACTTTAACTCATAACTGCCACCACTCACCAGCAAAGTCATATAATTTATTTAAGTTCTTTCAAGCTAAATACTTCATAGGATTAACAGCTACAGACCAGAGACCAGACGGACTACAAGATGTACAGTATTGGCTCTTTGGAAACGTAGCTTTTAGAAGTAAAGAGGATGTGAATGATGAGGATATAATGCCATATACAGTAAAGATAAAGAACAGTAGTATAGAATATAATCCTCCAGATGAATACTATTATGGAAACTCTATAGTGGATGCAGAAACAGCAGAAGCACTAAGAGGGGCTGGAAAGAGAGTAAAGAGAAAATCACTTAATCCTCAAGAATTGAAGAAATTATTAAGAGATAGAAAGTTTAATGAGTTAGTAGCTAGAGACATATACAAAGAATATAGAGCCCAGAAGTCCTGTATTGCCTTTTTACATGAGAAAGAACACATAAGGGAACTAAGAGACATACTAATAGAGTTTGGAGTCCCAAGAGGGCAAATACAGCTCTATTATGGGGATGCTAAAGAAGATGATAGTGTAATGAAACAAAGAGCAGAGTCTAAAGAAGTGTTAATCACTTTAGCTACATTTGCTAAAGCCACAGAAGGAACTAATGTTAAAGCATGGGAGAGGGGCTTTTTAGTAACCTCTATTAACAATGTGAAGAATGTTATCCAAGCAGTAGGTAGATGTAGAAGAAGGAAAGAAGGAAAAGAAGATGTAATAATATATGATTATGCACATCCTAAAGTTAAAGGTATGAAAAATCATATCAATACTAGATTAAAAGCATACAAACAAAACAAAGCCAAAATAATATGGGTAGATAAACCTAATAATTCTAAAGGAACTATAACAAGAGGATGGAAAAAGGGAAGGTGATGAGCCTTTCCTTTTATTATAAACATCTAAGGAAATAAAATCAACTAAAATTGACTAGTACCTTAAAGCTAGATATTCTAAGGGCTAAAGTGGATATTGCTCTTATTATATATATAATATATATATATTATATTTATATAAATATATAATATAATTATATTTATATAATAAGCGAAACATCCACCTAAACCCAGTAAAATCAATGTGTTCAAGGATTTCATAAATTTAGCATATTTTACTTGACTTATACTTGCTATTAGTGTATAATAGACTTGTACTTAAAATAGATAAAATAAGGGGGAAATTATTGTGGCTAAAGCAGGTCTGAAAGAGAAAACTACAGTAGTAGCTAGGAGTGTAGAAGATATAGTACATGAATTGACAGTATTAAAGGACAGAAAGAAAGACATAGAGAAAAGAGAGAAAGAGCTAAAAGAACAGCTAGGAACTATCTTAGAAGGAGAAGGAGTAAAAGACTCAAAGGGAAGTTTTAAATTAGTTGTAGGGGACAAGTTAGTTCAAAAACAAGCAAGAAAATCTGTTAAGTTAAACAGAGAGAAAGCAGAAGAGTTCTTCAAGTCTATTGGAATATGGGAAGAAGTAATCGAGGTAAAAGAGGAAATCAATGAGGACTTTGTAGAACAAGCATTATTAGCAGAGAAGTTCACAATGGAAGAGTTAGAGAAAATTACAGATATTAAAGTTTCTTATGCTATAGTTATTAATGACTATAAACCAGAAGAAGAGGAAATGCCAGAAGTTCAAGTTAATTAAATTTAGAAGGGAGGGAGCATGGATGCCACTATTACCAGAAGGAAAAGAATACAACATCAAAGGAAAAAAGATGACTCTCTACCCTATCTCATACTTAGCAAAGCGATTAAGTGAAGAATTGGGGGGTGAAAGAACTACTCAAACAATTAGGAAGTGGGAGAGAGCAGGAGTAATTCCTCCAGCAATCTTTAGAGTAGGAGGAAAGAGGTTATATCATAAGAAGCAAGTTGATGTAATCTGTAAATGTGCAAAGGAAGCAGGAATAAGACAAGGAGTATCTCTAGCATTAACAGATTTTTCAGTAAAAGTGTGGGAACAGATGAGGGAAGTTAATAAGAAGCTATTAGGAAAATAAAGGGGGAAAAATACTAATGGATAGTAGAATTATTGAAGTAACACAAAACATGATGAGGGAGCTATATAAGCTGGGAGAAGATTATGAGTCAATTACTTGTAATGTAAAGAAAAATGCTGTAGAGATGGTAATGTCTAATGGACTTATAGAATTAAAAGCAAAGTTTCCTAGAAGTATCATTGAAGATAATATAGCTTTAATGGAGAGTGAAAGCGAAATTTGGGGGAAATAAGAGAAACCATTAAGGAGGAATTATTATGGCAAAAAAATTACTTAGTAAAAAGAATGTAACACCTAAAAATCACGAAGAAGCTCATGTAAATATGATAGTAGAGAAAAGAGAGTATGATGGAAGTAAAACTGTTGTGAAAGAAAAAGGAACAGTACAGGAGAGCGAGAATAATCCTATAAATACTATTCAAGAAGGGAAAGCAATAGTAGGGCTTTCAAAAGGACTTACAATTAACCTCCAAAACTATGAGTCAGCTAGAATTAATTGCTGGATAAGTAAAGTAACTAATGATGATGAAGTATCAATAATGGACACTTTAGTACAAATTAGTGGAATGATAGACGAGCAGTTACAATTTGAAGTAGATGAGATTATGGATGTCAGAGAGTAATTAAATAGTAGTTATATAGAGTATAAGAGAGGAAATTTATCCTCTCTTTTTATGTTTAAAATTAACTTGACAGAACATAATAATGTATGTTACAATGAATTTGAATTTAAAAACAAATTAAAATCAATATTAGAAATTAAGGAGGAATAAGGATGTCAGATTTATTTAAAAACTTATCTGTAAGAGAGTTAGCACCTCAAAGAACAGTATCTTTATATAAAGACCAAGAGGAACTTATTGCTAAGATAAGTGAGGAGCATGGTATTAATATAAAGATAGCAACATTAATTAGAGAAGGAGTAGACCTAGTATTAGAGGAGATAGAAAAACACTTAAATAATAATGAAGATAAATAGGGGGAAATATGATGGCTAACAAAGATTTATCGAAGCTAAAGTCAAAGTATGACAATTTTGAGATGAAGCCAAAAAAGGAGACTTCATTAAAGAAAAGTGAAACTAAGATAAGTGCAAGTAAGAGGAGATTTTTAGTTAAGTTAGAAGAAGAATTATTTAGTGAATTTACAAGTACTGATTGGATTATGTACTTCCAGAAGAAATATCAAGAAGCTAATGGCAGGAGCTATGTTATAGTAGGGAAGAAAGCATGGAGCACAGAGCATAGTATATATAAGAGCCTTATGAAAGACTATTCACCTAAAGATATAAAGTTACTTATAGACTTTATATTTGATAGTAACCAAGATATAATGCCTAAGTTACAGGCAGGAAGTTATTTATTTAGTGCTAAATGGATACAAGGAGTATACCAAAGTGCATTACTATGGCAGACAGGAGATTATAAGACTAAGGCTGAAATCAAAAGAGAGAAGTATCAAAGCAGTATCCCAGAAAAAAGGAATAGAGAATGGGTTAAGAGTGATGAACTAATTAAAAGGGAAGATGAGCCTAAAGTACTTCCTAAAAGAAGAAAGAAGGGCAAAATCACATTTTAGAGTAACTATCAAAAGGAGGAAAATTTAATATGGCAAGTAAAAGAGATATACCACCAAGAAAGACTCTATCTAAAGAAAATCTTCTTATTAGAGGAGTACCAGCAGAATATATAGAAGGTACTTTGAGAGATTATGTACAGGATGATGAGTACAAGGACTTCTTTAAAAAGTACCTAAGTAATCTTCATCTAATGTATGAGGATAGAGTAAATTTATGCCTGTACGGGGCAAATGGTACGGGCAAAGCCCAACCATTAGATGAGTTAGTATTAACACCAAAAGGATTTGTAAAGATGGGAGAATTAAAAGTAGGAGATTACGTCATAGATGAGCATGGAAAGCCTACTAAAATTTTAAACATCTTCCCACAAGGAATGAGACCAGTATACGAAGTAACTTTTGATACAGGAGTAAAGGTAAGATGTGATAAAGACCACTTATGGAAATTTAAAAATAGAAATATGATAAGTAGGGAGCAAGATTGGCAAGTAGATACACTAGAAAATATATTAAATAGATTTAAAATAAAGAGGGGAAAAGGGAATAATATAGCAGTACCAATAAGCAAGGCTGTTGAATTTAATAATGATAAGGAATTACCTATTCATCCATATTTATTAGGAGTTTTAATAGCAGATGGATATTTAAGTGGAACAACACCTAGTATTAGTACTACAGAGCTTGATATTATAGAAAAATGTAAAGAATTAATTCCAGAGAACCATTACATTCACAAAAATTCCGATTTCAATACTAGTTGGAATATAGGATGTAAAGGAGGGGAGAATTTAATAAACAAGCACCTCAAAGAGATGGGTTTAAAAGTAACTAGCTCTGAAAAATTTATTCCTAAAGAGTATTTAATAACTACTAAGGAGAATAGATTGGAACTATTAAGAGGATTAATGGATACAGATGGGTGTATAAGAAAGAGTGGCTCATTTACTTATTCCACAATAAGTAATCAATTAAAAGATGATGTAGTATTCTTAGCGAATAGCTTAGGCTATAAAACAGTAGTTACCAAGGATAAGAGGGCAAAATATTCTAGTGGAGTTTGCTTTAATATTACTATAATGACCAATGACCTAATATTTAGCACTAAAAAGCAGATAGAGAGATATAAGAAATTTGTAAAACCAACATACAAGAAACATATTAGGGAGATTTCTTATATAACAGATGTACGATATATAGGGGAAGAAGAATGTCAATGTATTATGGTGGATAATAAAGACCATACTTACGTTACCAGAGGATTTATAGTTACTCATAATACATTCTTATCTTCATTAATAGTTAAAGAGGGCTACAGACTGAGATATAAGACAGTTCTAATAACAATGCAAGGGCTTATAGATTTGTATTTTAAACCTAATAAGACAGAAGAAGATTGGGAAAGAATTAAAATGATAAGGGAAGCAGACTTCTTAGTAATAGATGAGTTAGGTAAGGAAAATTTCACTAAGACTGGGAGCAATATTAATTTACTAGAAGAAACTCTAAGAAATGCTGTAACAAAAGGACAAGTTGTTATTATATGCACCAACCTTCCACTAGAGGGGGAAGGAGGACTTTATCACCAATATGGAGCATCCATAAAGTCCCTCATAGATGGAAGTTTTGTCAAACTGGAATTTGACAATTCAGATTATAGACCTATTCACCTAAATAAGAAGAGAGCAATAAAGTTATTGAGAGGGGAGGAAGATTAATGCTACACAATGATATTAGTAATAAACAAGCTCCTATCCTAGCCTTTAATGTGGACAATCTACTATTCAAAGAGAAGCAGGGGAAAAGCTCCATAATTGATAAAATAAAGAATCTAATTCAAAGTGATAGGAAGAAGTATATAAACAGAGATATTGATATGACATTTGTTAATATAATCAATAATATCTGGATAAAACACCCTTATTCAATCTACCTTATTACATTTTATCCTTACAAATATGACCTATTCACTATTCTTGACAGAAATTCAGTAAATTATACATCCTTAGTAGAACTTTTTGAATGGGATGAAATAAGACATAGATGTGGATTGCAATTCACCTACTACTTTGATAATGATGAAGAGCTTCTAAGTTATGTATCAATGAAAAATGCTCTTCACATAAGAGAATTACCATTAATAATAAAGTAGGGGGAAGTAAATTGGCAATACAGAGAGAACAGGGATTTATCACAGAACTATTAATAACGGGGGATATGAGTACAGTTGTTGATAATCAAATAAGCTCAAAGTATCTGAATGGAAGATATAAAAAGGCTTTTAGATTTATACAACAACATCAGACCCAGTACGGAAAAGTTCCTAGTATAGAGACTTTTAAAAAGAAGTTCCCAACTATTGAATTAGCTCAAATAAATGGGGAATACTCTACAGGAGAAAATATTCAATTCTGGTGCGACCAGTTAAGAGAGAAGAAAAAGCATAATACAATAGTAGACTCATTAGATGAAGTTCTAGTTAAGATTAATGAAGATTTAGATACAGAGGGAGCATATAACATATTAAAGAAGTTAGTTCTTCAAGTAGAGAACGAACTAGTACTTAGTGATAGAATAAAAATCAATGAGGATACCTATAAGAGAAAAGAGGATTATAAGAAGAGACAGAAGTCTGGAGGAATGACAGGAATACCTTCATTTATAGATGAATGGGACAAGCTATTAGGAGGATACAATAATGGAGAGCTTATAACATTCATGGGATATACGGGTTTGGGGAAATCATGGTGGCTAGTGATACAAGCTGTACTCCAAGCTAAGAACGGATATAAAGTACTATTCTTTACTACAGAGATGAGTACTAAGATGGTATTTAGAAGAATAGATGCAGTCTGGAACTCATTGAATTATACTAGATTTAGAAAAGGACAGTTACTTCCAGATGAGGAGAAAAGATATTTCCAATACTTAGAGGAAATGGAGAACACTCCAGATGATGAAGTAATGTTAGTTGTTGAACAAGCTACAGGAGGAGTATCTCAAATATCTGCAAAGATAGACCAATACAATCCAGATATAGTCTATGTAGATGGAGCTTACCTTTTAGAAGATGAAGAGGGAGAAGAGGACAACTGGGCAGGAATGGTTAGAATATGGAGAGGACTTCATAGGATATGTTTAGCTAAAGACATACCAATAGTAGTTACTACTCAATCTAGGGATGAGCAAGGAGCTTCATTGAAGTCTATGTCCTTTGCCAAAGCAATAGCCAATGAGTCAGATGTCGTAGCTGTATTAGAGCAAGATGAGCAGATGAAAAATGATAAAGAGATTATGTTGAAACCTCTTAAAATAAGAGAGGGAGACAATATGAGAATAGTTATGATGAATTGGGATTTTGATGAGATGAAATTCAATAGTATATATAGTGAGAGAGTAACTGAACAAGCAGATGTTAAGAATGTAGAGGGAGTTATAACTTTAGACTAAATAGCTCTTATAAGGGAGTAAGGGGGGGTGATGCCAATGGATAGAGCAAAATTGAAATCACTACTATACGAGTTAGGTTTAAGTGGAGGAAAGAGGGGAGAACTAAAAGATAGTGGGGATAACATACAATTTTGCTGTCCATTTCATGGAGAGACAAGACCTTCGGCTGGTATCCATGTGTATGATGAAATTGGAAAATGTTTCAGTTGTGGAGAGACATTCACTCTTACTAAGTTAGTAGCTCATTGTAAAGGATGGACAATCAGTTTTAGAGATAAAGATGGAAAGACCTATGAGACCTATGATTATAATAAAGCAGAAGAATGGCTGGAAGAGAAGTACAACATTGAGAAGAAAGTAATCACTAAAGAGAAAAGGGGGATAAGAAGAATTGAAGATGATGAAGAGGGAGAAGAGCAGGAAGATGTCAATAAGAGACATGAGATGAGTAAATTAAAACTAGCAGTATTCAAGAGTGGAAAAGTAGTTCATAGTTACTTCTTGGAGAGAGGATTTACCAAAGAAACAGCTAAGAAGTTCCTCATAGGATGGGATGCTAAAAGAATGAGAATTACAATACCTGTACTATGGGAAGATGGAACTCCTTGTGGAGTAATAGGGAGAGCAGTACTTGAGATGAAGATTAATGGAAAGAAAAATCCAGAGTTCTATAAAGTATATAAGAAGGGGAATGACTCCAAGTATCACATATATGATAATTTCCCAGTAGGAGATATTATATACCCCCTTCCTTACTTTAAGCCTGTAGATGATATGGCTATATTAGTAGAAGGACAGCTTGATGCTATATGGGGACACCAATTAGGCTTTACTCAATTTGCTTCTACATTAGGAAGTAAGCTCACTTATAATAGGAGATTAGGGAGATGTAAGCAGATAGAGATACTTCATAAATTTGGAGTTAAGAAGGTGCTATTACTTAGAGACCCAGATGAAGCAGGAAGAAAAGGAGCAGAGCACGATTATAAGCTCCTAAGACAAGAAGGGATAATAGTATATGGAGCAGACTATCCGAAAGGAAAATCAGACCCACAGGAGCTCACTAGAGAGGAAATTCAGTACATGATTGATAACAAGTACCTATTTAATGTAGGGACTTCTAAAATAAAAAGAATAAGTGATTAAAGGGGAAAGTGATATGAAGCCAAAGTTATTTGGAGTGTATAAGCACTTCAAGGGAAATCGCTACAGAGTAGTGGAGATTGCACAGCATACTGAAACAGGTGAGATAATGGTTATCTATCAAGAAGTAGGAAATCCAAGATACCCAGTATGGGCTAGACCTCTAAATATGTTCAATGAGGAAGTGGAAGTGGATGGAAAGCTAGTACCTAGATTTGAGTACATGGGAGGGGGATTGGAATAATGAGTAATATAGTAGATTGGGCTAAGAAAGAACTAGATAGACTTAATAAAGATGGGGATGAGATGCAGGAGCATATTAACAATGACATCTTAGAGATAGTACAAGTATTTGCAAGTCAAGGACATAGTAAATTTAGTGCTAGTTATGTTTTAAGTATCTTAAATAGACTATTAGATTGGAAACCTTTAACTCCTTTAACTGGAGAAGAGGATGAGTGGAATGATGTTCCAGAGTGGGATAAAGGAGAAAACATCCAACAGAATAAGAGATGTTCAGCAGTATTTAGGAAGAACTTTGACAATGGTACAGCTTATTACCTTAATGGTAAAGTATTCTCCAATGATGGAGGGAAAACATGGTTTACTAATAAAAACAGTTTTGTTCCAGTAACATTCCCTTATACAGTACCAGAGAAGCCAGAGTATATTATTCTGGAAGAGGGGGAAGAGGATGTATAAATACCCTGTAATGAACTTTCATGTTAATACAGATATAAGACCTCTTCCAGCAGACCCTAACTACTTTGTATTAAAGAAGAGGAACAAGTTTACTAGATGGTTAATGAGGATGCTAAAGAAGTTTAATATATTAGATAGCAGAGTTGAATATGAGGAGCTAACAAATGTTAATAAAGTTGAAGTAGATTTATTTAAACTAAGAGAGTTTTTACTTCAAGAGATGGATTTCTTTGCAAGTAGAAATATTCCGATTGAAAGAATACTTTTAGGGAGAAGTCAATATGAAGAATTTATAAGAGGAAGTGAACTTAATTCTCCTTTGGACATTCCTTACAATGAGATGACTAGAGATTTCATGGGAGCTAGAGTCCAGCTAAATCCCTTTATTGATGGAGTTGTATTTGTTCCTAGAGAACAATGGTATTAGTGCTAAAAACTTATAAAATAAAAGTTGACAAGCCTTTTATTATGTGTTAATATATATAAGAGAAGTTAGGGGAAATCCCTTTAACTCCTCTTATATAAGACCCAAGCCACAATGCGTGGCAAAAAACTATATGTCAATGGGACATAAAAATTATTTAAAGGAGGAAACAAAATGAAAATCCAAAGAGGTTTTAAAGCAGTTAAAGAAGAGGAGAGGAGAAGAGAACAAGCTAGAGAGCAAAGACGAGGAAAGCTCTGGAGAGTATTCTTTCCCAAAGATGCTGGTGATGACTATGAAATTCCAATTCGTTTCTTAACTGATGAGCCAATTTGCTATTATGAACATACTAAGTTTGTAAATGGCAAAGTTCAGCATTATACTTGTATTGGAAACGGATGTCCTCATTGTGAAGATGGAGACAAGCCAAGATTTGTTGGAGCTTTCTTAGTTATCGACAGAACAGAGTTTGAGTATGATGAGAGAGATGATGAAGGTAACAAAACTGGGGGGAAATTAAAAGGGAAAGACAGACTTAAACTTCTAGTAAGAGGGCAACAAGATTTAGCAAGTCTAGACAGATTAAACTCTAAGTATGGTTTACTAGATAGGGACTGGACTGTATATAAGACTGGAACTGGAACGTCTACTAAATGGAACTTTGACAGAGGAGATTTAGACGAGTGGACAGAAGAAGAAATCCAAAACATATTGCCAGAGAAGTACAGAGGAAGAGACTTTTATGAAATCTTAGAGGAACAAATTATTGGAAAGTCTACAGGTGAGTCTACTAGTGAAGATGACATTATAGATGAAGAAGTAGAGGATAAAGTAATGAGTGGAGTACAATCATTAGATGATGAAGAAGATACTCTAGAGAAAGTAAAGAGCCCTATTAAAGGAGCAACAAAAAAAATTAAAAGAAAATAATAAAAAGGAGAGATGAGTTATTATGGCAAACAAACTTAACAAAGCAAATTTAGTAGACAGTATAGCAAAGGTGGCTGAAATCTCAAAAGCAGAAGCAGAGAGACAGCTAAACAATGTTATAGCAGGATTAGAAGCTACAGTAGCAACAATGAAAGATGGAGACAAGCTACAATTAGTTGGAGTACTTACTTTTGAAGTAAAACACAAACCAGCTTACACAGCAAAAAATCCTAAAACTGGGGAAGATGTTGCAGTTCCAGCTTCAAACAAATTAAAGGTTAAGGCTGGAAAAGATTTAGTTGACTTAGTGCAATAATATACAGTATATTAGACAGGAGAGGATGAATTACCTCTCCTTGTTTAATAATTATGTGAAATAAAGGGGGCTAAAGAAGTGTACTCAACATTTATAGGAGCAAATGACAACGAAGTTATTGGAGAAGTAATAATGAGTGAAAGCAGACTCAAAAAACTCGCTAAGAGAATGATGAAATTAGATGAGTTTGCTTTCGATACAGAGACAGACACACTTAGAGTTCAACATGAAGGGGAAATGAATTTAGTTGGAATATCAATATGTTTTGGAGAGCAGGATACTTATTATATTCCTACAGGACACTTCTTTGATGAAGGACAGCTAGATACCGATTTAGTTGTAAAGTACTTAAAGCCTGTATTTGAAAGAACTGATGTAAGAATTATTGGACATAACCTTAAGTTCGACATTCATGTACTAGAGAATATAGGAATAACAATCAAGACAGATGATATATTTGATACTATGATAGCTAGATGGATTACTGATGAGAATAAGGAAAAAGGACTTAAAGGTATGACATCTCAAATATATAATGTCAAGCAGACTAATTTTGATGAATGTTTATCTACAGTTACTAAGGAAGAAAAAAAGGCTTATGGACTAAAAGCTAGTAATAAAGCACCTTTCCATTTAGTAAGAATACCAGTAGGAGCTCCTTACGCTCTAGCAGATGCTTACTGGACATGGAGACATTATTGTGACTGGCAAATGGATGAGTTAGAGAATGAGAAAATGGAGACTATCTTTTACAAAGTTCAAATGCCTTTCCTAAAAACTCTCTACAACATGGAGAGAAGAGGAGTTAAGATAAACAAGAAGAGATTAGAAGAGATGCAGAAAAGGGCAGAGAAGGATTTAGAGGATTTACATTACAGGATGATTGAGATAGCAGGAGTAGAGTTTAATCCAGCAAGTTCCCAGCAATTAAGTGAGCTACTATTTGGATACAAGAAAGTAAATAAGCAGGGAGAGTTTATAGGAAATATTGAACTCTTAGATAATAGCTTCAACTTCCCCATAATTAGTACTACAGCAGGGGGAGTTCCTCAAACTGGAGATAAGCAGTTACAGGCTTTAAGTAAGATGTATTACAAGAGGGATAAGAGGAAGCAAGAAGGAATTGAACTTGTAAAGTTATTATTAGTATATAAGAAACTTAGTAAGTTAAAATCAGCATTTATAGATGGATTACTAACCCAGATTTATGCAGATGGGAAAGTACATCCAAGTTTTAATTTAGGGGGTACGGACTCTGGGAGGTTAAGTTGTTCAGAACCGAACCTCCAACAGCTCCCTAGACCAGTAGAAATGTATGACCCTTTAACTTATGAGAAGTGGGCAGAGAAAGAGGGAGTGGCTTACAATGAAAGAGCTTTTAAGGCTATAGAAGATAAGCTAGAATATGTAGATGGATACCCTACTGGAGAGTTGACAGTAAAGTATGAAACTATGGAAGCTACTATAGCAGACTACCTTCATTACCTAAAAGAGTGGAGAGCTAAAAATGAAGAGAACATCATGTGGAAGTTCTATGAAATAAGAGATGTCTTTATTCCAGATGAAGAAGATGAAGTTATAATGGCTTTTGACTATAGTAACCTTGAGATGAGGTTGTTAGGGCATTTTAGTGGAGACCCTCTTTTAATGGAGACTTTCCTAAATGATGAAGATGCTCATGGGGGAACAGCAGTTAATATGTTCTCATTAGACTGTACAGCAGGGGAAGCTAAAAGTAAGTACCCACACTTAAGACAGGTAGCTAAGACAATAAACTTCCTCTTAATGTATGGGGGAGGGGCATTTACGCTTTATAATACATTATTAGACCAAGATGCTGTAGATGAGAATGGAGACCCTATAACTAAGGAGAAGGCTCAAGAGTACTATGATAGATACTTTGAAGCCTATGCAGGAGTAGCCGAGTTTATTAAAAATCAAAAGAAGTTTGCACATAAACACGAACACGTATATACTATAATAGGAAGAAAGAGAAGATTACCAGACATAAATAGTAATGACTATAAGTTAGTAGGATATCAAGAGAGGTTAGCAGTAAACTCATGTATTCAAGGCTCTGGAGGAGACATAATGATGGTGTGTCAACCTAAGATAGATAATGACCCAAGACTCAAGGAATTAGGCTGTAGAATGGTATTACAAGTCCACGATAAATAACTTGTCGTGGTTAAACCCCTTGATATGCTGGAAACCCCTAAAGACAATACCACTACAACATGGCAGGCGACTGTGAGTGTGAAAGTTTGAAAAGTGTATTGTATGTCATGTACTTTTATAATATAATAAGTATATGTAAATGGGAAACCAGCAGGGAGGAGTTCTATGAAAACTTTAAAAAAGCTAGTAAATCCAATACTACTAAGTGGAAAGCTTGGAGATGGATGTATTTATAAAAATAATGAGGAGCAACTGGATTTTAATATATCTTTCGTGTCAATAAATTTAGATTACCTGAGCTATAAAAGAGACCAATTATCTAAGATAGTAAAAGTGAGTAATATAAGGACACAAAAGTCAGGCTATAAGAGTGGAGCATTTAGTTATACTTTTGCTACACATATGAGTAAACATATTACTAAAGTAGCTAATATGAGTATAAGTGAATGTATAGAATCATTAAATAAAGAGTCATTTATAATGTACTACTTAGATGATGGTACTTATCATCAAAAGAAACATTTTATGCACTTATATTGTAACAAATTTACAGTAGAGGAGACTCAACAACTTATAGATAAGATATATTCAATGTACCCTGTAAAAATTGGGGCATTAAGATGGGATAAAAAGAGAGATGGAAGAGCTTATCCATACATTTATATTCCAGTTAAAACAGCCAATGAAATAAGAAAAGATGTAGAGAAGTTCCTCATTAAAAATGAAATACATTCTATGCTTTATAAAGTTGGAATAGACTCACCCTCAGAGACTATCGAAACCAAATAATAAATGTAACTCCTAAATGGAGAATAAGGCTCATAAGAGCACGAAGGGAGTAGAGTACATTCGGAAGAATGGAAGCAAGGGGCTCTCAACTAGAGAGAAGATATAGTCCAGTCCCACTACTTAGAGTAGTGTTAAAGTACTGCGAAAGCAGGGGTAGAATCGGAATTAGTATTTGTAGGAAAGAAAGAGCATATAGAAGAGTGTACTAAGATAATCAAGAATTATATGGAGCATCCACTGCCAAAACCATTAAAGTTACCATTAAGAGTAGACTCTGACTGGGGATACACTTATGCTGAAGCAAAATAGGAGGATATTAGAATGATAATTTTACAGATATATTCGTTACTATTCTTAACATTACTTTCAATATATTCTCTAAAATCAGAGAATAAGGACAGCAGAATAGGGGCATTTCTTTTAGCCCCTATCCTAGCTTATATAATTGTCACAGTGATTAGATTATAAGGGGGAAAATACTATGGCAAAGAAGGAAATAGATAAAATAAGATTAGGACTTTTAAAGAAGTTTGGCTCTAATGCCATAATAATGGGAGCAGACCATGAGAAAGCTAAATATGGAAGAATTAGCACAGGAAGTATAAATTTAGACCTTAAGCTAGGAGGAGGTATTCCTATTGGAAGAATGACTCAAATATCTGGAGCTAAATCTACTGCTAAATCTACTTTATGCGACCATATTGTTAAAAATGCTCAAACTACTAAAGTTGAATGGATATGGACAGAAAGAAAAGAAGTAAAAGGAAGGGAGCTAGTAGAGGAGCACCCTAGAAAAGTAGATGGCTTGATATGTGCTTATTTAGATGTAGAGGGAACTAAGACTATAGACTGGACAAGAGACACTATAGGAGTAGATACCGACAACTGGCTATATGCTCAACCATCTGGACTAGAGGAGTGTTTGGAAATGGCTCACCAGATGCAGAAAGATGGAATACACCTAATAGTTATTGACTCAATAGACTCATTAGAGCCTACTAAAGAGTACGAGAGTCAAATGGGAGAAAGTGTACAGATGGGATTAAAACCTAAGATGATTGGAGAGTACTGTAGAAAGTATACAGCTACTAATAATATGTTAGTGAGAAGAGGAGACCTACCTTGTACAGTAATCTTTATTAACCAACTTAGAGAGAAGATTGGAGCGTATGGAGACATCGAATATGCTCCCGGTGGGAGAGCTATTGAGTTCTATATATCTGTAGACCTAAGATTGAGAAGAGGAGATTGGATAGTAGAGGGGACAGGAGAAAATAAAGAGATTGTGGGGCAAGTAATTAAGTTCAAGACCCATAAGAATAAGACTTATAAACAGCAACAGTCTGGAGAGTTTGACTTCTACTTTGAAGATACTCCAATAGCTAAAGCAGGAGAGATAGATAACTTTAAAGAAATAGTTGTAGCAGGAATAAATTATGGAGTTATAGAAAGGGCTGGAAGTTGGTTTAAGTTTCATGGAGAGAATATTGCTCAAGGAGCAGATAATACTGTAATGTACTTGAGAGAAAATCCAGAAGTATTTAAACAAGTGAAAGATGAGTTATTCTCCATAGTTGAAAGAGAAGCTAATGCTATATCTGAGGGGAGTGAAGCCTAATGAATAAGGAAACAGAAAGAGTAGCTAGAAGAGAGGTAGCAAATATCCTTAAGAGTCATTTAGGTAAACCTACTCTAACTATAAATTCTGACGACCTGCAAGATTTATTAGACGATATAATGGGAGAAGTATCTAAGCTAGATTTTATTAGTAAAGAGCAATTTGAAGAGTATAGAGATAACTGGAATAAGAAGCTACATGAACAGGAAGAGTTCTATAGAAACCTTATAAATGAGAAAGATGAAGAAATAGAAGCTAGTCACAGGAAGATAACAGAGCTCAAGGAGTCAATAACAAATGACAGCACTAAGAGATTATTAGAGACTAAACTAGCAATAGCTAATCGTCATAAGAGACTTCTAAAGAAATTTGTTAGAAGTATACTGGAGGAGATGTAGAATGGAAAAAGGTGCTATCAAAAAAGGCTTCAAGGCTTTTAGGAACAATGTTAAGGATGACAGCAGTAAATTGCGAAGTATAAGAAACTGTAAATCATGTAAGTACTACTATGGAGATGAGGACAATATTATAGAAGAAGTTTGTCATAATAATTCTGTAACATCTTATGATATGGTGAGTGATGGAAATACCAAGTACTGTACATTCTGGACTCCTATTTGGCATAAAGATTAATTGTCTAGTCCCTTTAAAAATTAAGAATTTATGTTATAATGTAATTGTGAAGGAGGAGTAAGAAGAAAGAAGTCCCCACACTAAATGTAGACCAATCTGACTTGTCTTTTCTTCCTCTTCCTTCTCGAATTAACAACTTATGTCATAAAGTGCTATAATAGCTTTATCTTATACTTAGATAAAGCTATTTTAAATTAAATAGCAACAGAAGTCACCCACTTCTATAAGTGGGGGTAGTTCACATTAAAGGAGGAAGAAATGAGTTATATAAAGAAAAAATCAAAGGCTCAAGAAGTAAGGACAGCTAAAGAGTTTGGGGGAAAGACACAGTTAGCATCTGGAGCTCTTTGGACAGCTAAAGGAGATGTTAGAACTGGAGGAGAGAGGACAAGTTCCTTCAATGAGACAGACTTTCTTATAGAGAACAAATTTACGGACAAGCCTTACTTTATACTTAAGAAAGAGACGTGGGACAAGATAAATAGAGAAGCTATTGAAGATAATTTTAGAACTCCATTAATGCAAATAGACATATTAGAAGATTTAGAACTAGTAGTAATGGACTTGAATGACTACAAAAGATTTAATCTTGAAGAACATATGCAAATACTAAGTGAGACTATTACCATTAATAAGAAGTCCTTTAGGATTGATTATGATAAGTTTGATGATTTAGGTAGAAGGGCTTATGAAATGGCGTTGACCCCTGTAATATTTCTAACATTAGGAGATGACAAGCCAGTAAGGTTAGTGATTATGAAAAATTCAGATTTCATTTATATTTTAGAACAGGTAGAGAAATAACTCTCTACCTTTTATTTTTTACCTTGACAAGCATATGCTCATTTGTTATACTAAGTAAGAAAGAATGTATAAACTTATTAAGTTAAGGACATACTAATAAGTTAATTGATAAAGGAGGGGCGTAAGGTGAAACCTAAGAAGTTACCACCAAAGAGAAAGGAGAAAGTTCAGTTCATTAGTAATACATCTAAATGTTCAGACAAACTGCATTTAGATAAGTACTACACAGACGCTTCTTTAGCTAAGTACTGTATAGATAAAACTTTTGAAGTCATAGGGGAGGATAACATAACAGATATAATAGAACCAAGTGCAGGGAACGGGAGTTTTAGCCTACAATTACCAAAATGCACTGCCTATGACATAGAGCCAGAGCACCCCAGTATAATAAAGCAAGATTTTCTTAAATTAGATACTAATTATCAAAAAGGGAGATTGATTATAGGTAATCCACCTTTTGGGAGTAGGATGGGATTGGCTCAAAAATTTTATAGGAAGAGTGTAGAGTTAGGTGACTATATTGCTTTTATCCTACCTATTAGTCAATTAAATAATTCTTCCAGTTTATATCAATTCGACCTAATATATAGTGAGGATTTAGGGATTAGACAATACTCTGATAGGAAGATACATTGTTGCTTTAACATATACAAAAGACCCGATAATGGATTGAATAGTCGAAAAAATCTTAAACTAAAAGATATAACTATAGTAAGACAGGATAGTAAAGGCTATAAAGATTTTGAGTATGATGTAAGAATGTGTTATTGGGGAGATGCTACAGCAGGTAAAATACTTAGCGAAGGCGAGAGCTACTCGGCAGAGTATAAAATCAAAATAAACTCTCCAGCCCTTAAAGATGAGATTTTACAAGTTCTTAGTAGTGTAAATTGGAAAGAAGAACTTAATAGTACCGCCATGTTAAAAATACAACAATTTCATATAGCTAAGGTGCTAAAGAAATATATTAGCAACATAAAATAGGGGGGTTGAATGTAATTGGCACTAAAGGATGTGTTAAGCACACTAAAAAATGAGGGTTACGTTATTAAAAGGTTAGACCAGTATTTGCTATCACTTAATGATAAGGATGAGGACAGAAGATGGGATATAAACAGTCCTTCCTCTGCTAGTAAATGTGAAAGAGCTATAGTATATAGTAGACTTGGATACGAGTCGGATGCTAATGCTATAGATGCTAGAACTAGAAGAATACTCGACAATGGAACAGATACCCATGAGAGACTACAAAAGTATATGTTGGATGAAGGAATGTTGAAGATGGATGAAGTTCCAGTATTTCTGGACAGGCTTCAAATTCAAGGACACACAGATGGACTTTTAGAGTTAAGTAAATACGAGCTAGGAATACTGGAGATTAAGACTATCAATACTAATGGCTTTTCTAATCTATTAGATGCTAGAGATGACCATAAGAAACAAGCATTAGTATACATGGTATGTTTGGAAGAAAGGAGGAAGTGGCTAAGGGATAAATTCTCAACAGAAGATGAGCTTATGAGTTACTTTGTAACAGATGAGTACTATACCTTTATAGAAAATCACTACAAACATATGAAGGGGGGAAACAAATTCTCCAGAGGAGAAAAGCTAATGTTCAAGTATGAGCAACATATGAAAGCAGATAGACTCCTATGGAATACTCCTAGACCAATAAACAAAATGATTTTCTTATACGAAGATAAGAATACTCAAGAGCTAAAAGAGTTCACAGTTAAATATGATGAAGAATTATGGAAGGATTTAGAAGCTAAATTTGAATACATCAATGAGTATGTAGCAAAGAAAGAAGTACCACCTAGACCAGATGAAGCTACTAGTAATAGTTGTAGTTTATGCAGATGGTGCTCATATAAGACTGAATGTTGGATATTGTAATGGAGGTGGATAAGGAAGATTTTAGATAAACTATTTAGGAGGAAATAAAATGGACTTATCCAGTAAGACACTTATGGAATTATATAAGTTGAACTTTAGTATAGAGTGGGAAATCCTAAAGAGATTTTCCCCAGTTCTTATTATATTTATAATTATAGTAATTAATATTCTTTAACTAATAAGAGGGGGAAAATTTAATATGGCAAGTGTATATTTTAAACATTCCACTATGGGTGCAGGAAAAACAGCATTAGCTTGTATAAATGCTTTCAACTATGAGGAGCAAGGATTAACCCCCTTATGTATCAGCTCTTCATTAGATACCAGATTTGGAAATGCTAAAGAAAATGAACATGGACTTAAAATAGGGAAGTGGGAGAGTAGAATAAAAGAACTATACAGAGATGTATTTCTACTACCATCTGATGAGTCTGTAATAAAGTTCATTACTAAGGTATCCAGACTTCTAAAGATTAAACCAGATGTCATTATGATAGATGAAGCTCAATTCTTAACAGCCAATCAAGTGGAGGAACTCTTTAGAGTAGCTATTTATTGGGACATACCTGTAATATGTTATGGACTACTTACAACATTTAAGACAACCTTATTTGAAGGTTCTAAAAGATTAATAGAATTAGGAGCTAAATTAGAGCCTATTAAATCTGTAGGAACAGATGGAAAAAGGACAGTTATTAATGCTAAGTTTGTAAATGGCAAAATAGTTACAGAAGGAGCAGACATAGACATTGGAGGAGATGAGAAGTATAAGGCTCTAACATTAAAAGACTTCTGGGATTTATTAGATAAGGAGGAGTAGTATGGCAGAGAAGAAATTACCAAAACAATTATTGAAGAAGGGAAAGATACAAAGAGGATTTTCTCCAGACACTACAGAAGCACCTATTGAAGAACTAGATGCCCCAGAAGAGTCCATTTTAGATACAGTTGAAAGAGAACTAAAGGATGATGGAATTATATTATTTGATAATGAAAACATCCTAGAGGACTATTTGAGACTTCCAGCAGACATAACAGAAGTACTCAGCAAAGATTTAGGGAGATACTTTAACACTTTTACTAAACAGAAAATGTGGACAAGGACTTTATTAGGAAGGACAGGAGCTCTACTAAGAGAACTTGAAGAAGAGCTAGATGATATTAGAGATAAAGTCTATAGTCAACTTCCAGCTAAAATGAGTATTAAAGAGAAGGAACTAAAATTAAGAAGTGATGAGAGATATGGTGAGAGAGCGGTAGAACTTCTCCAGAAAGTAGCAATAATGCAAGAGAAGAGAAAGATACTATTAGACTACCTTGATAACCTAGTGGATGCTATATTTAATATCTCTAGGGAGATATCAAGACGTGAAAGTGATTGGAATGATGAAACCAGAGAAAACAGTATTGATAGAAAAAGAAGATAAGGAGGATTTTGAATATGGTAAATAAGTATAGAAAGAAGCCAATAATTGTTGAAGCTATACAGTACACAGATGATGAAGTTGATACTTTGATAGCTATAAGCAATTTTTTAACAAACCAAGATTTGAGAGTAAGTTATCACAACCCAGACCACCCAGTAATAAAAATTGAAACACTAGAGGGAGTAATGGAAGCGAGTGTAGGAGACTACATTATTAAAGGAGTTAGTGGAGAATTTTATCCATGTAAGCCAGATATTTTTAAAAGGACATATGATTTAGTAGAGTAAAAGGAGGAGTAGGATTGTCTAAGAAAAAGATTGATTTAGTCAAGCAGGAATTAGAGCTATACCTTAGCAATCCTTCTTTAACTATGGAGAGTAGGGGCTGGACAAAAGCCCAGTATGACGAAATTATCAAAGATTTAGAACAGAAAATAAAGAATAGTAAAAGAGGGAAAAGTTCAAAGAATAAAGGAGCTAACTATGAGAGAACTATAGCTAAAATATTTAAAGAGAAGTTAGGAGTAGAATTAAGGAGGACACCTCAATCTGGAGGATTTGCTAAAGACTCTTCTAAAGGGGATGAATTTAGAGGGGATATAGTCTCTATAGATGATACTATAGACTTTATCTTACACTTAGAGTGTAAGTCACATAAAACATGGAAACTGAAAGAGTGGATTAGACAAGCCAAAGAGGATTGCTCAGAGGGGAAGATACCTATAGTAGTATTTCATCAAGGACAGAGAAATGAAAACGGGAAAAGAGTAGAGGAAGCAGGAGACTATGTAGCATTATCATTAGAGGACTTCCTAAACATAGTAGATAAAGAAAAAATTATAGTACTTAAGGAGCAGAGACCTAAGAAGTTCAAAAAACTTAAAAGGGGAGAATAAGTCATGAATTGATTATTATAAGTAATAAGGAGGAGAGATTAGGTGATACCATTTCCAAATAAAAAATATCAAATTATTTATGCAGACCCCCCATGGACACATACATCATGGAGGAATGGAAATAGGCGACCAGAACTACATTATCCAGTAATGGAAATTGAGGATATTAAGAAATTGCCAGTACAAGATATTTCTGATGATAATTGTGTACTATTCTTATGGGTAACTCCACCTCACATCAAGGAAGGATTGGATGTTATTGAGGCTTGGGGATTTCAATATAAAACATTTGCTTTTACTTGGGTAAAGCAAAATAAGAAACAGCCTACCCTCTTTATGGGATGCGGAAGCTGGACAAGAGCTAATGCTGAAATATGCTTACTTGCTACCAAAGGAAAGCCAAAAAGAGTGAGTGCATCAGTAAAACAGGTCATTATCTCCCCCAGAGAAGAACATTCTAAAAAGCCAGATGAAACAAGAGAAAGAATAATAGAACTAGTTGGTGATTTGCCAAGAATTGAATTGTTTGCGAGACAAAAAGTTGAAGGTTGGGATTGTTGGGGAAATGAAGTTTAATGAACATTCCAAGAATTATGTGTAGGAGGGAGAAGAAGGGCGATGGATATTGATAAGATTGTAAATAAAATAATAAGACTTTTAAAAAATGATTATTTGTTTGATATTGATGATGAGGAAGAATATGCAATAAAAAGTGATATTGCAGATATTTTGCAAGGTGAATACAACGAATTAACAACATTACAATATGGGAGAAGATTTAATACGCATTACAAGTATTAGGTGTATCTAATGATTATTATGTGAAATGGGTAGGTGATAATATGGAAATTGATAACAATATGAATATTAAATTAAGAAATAGTTTAGAAAGCTATAATGGTGTTCCATTAGATACATTACGACACATTCCTGAGATAAGTTTTTACAACCACAATTATTACATTGGACTACGTAGAGAAGGATGTGCTACATTAGATTTAATTTATGCAGAATCAGATGATGATAATTGTACCAGTTATTATCTAATAAATAAAAATAGTGAGCCAATATATTTTGGATATTCATTTACAAGCGAAGGAGATATTATTAGGACTGATTTAGATTTTTAATTATTACTTTAATGCACGTTCCAAGTATTATGTGTAGGAAAGAGGAGTGACTTGTTTAATGGATGGATATTTAAGAGTCCAAACAGATGAAGATGGAAAGATAGTAGAAATATGGGATTATTGGTATAAAGATGAAGAGCTTGAATTATATATGGATAGCTGTGGTGTAGATTGTTACCTAGAAGATTATACATTCACACCTAATAGCTTGATATTAATTACATTCGAGTACAAATCGGAGACTACAGAATCTTATATGTATGGTAGAGAATATGATGAGTGGTTAGAAATCGTGGATGAAATAGTCCTCATAAAAAATTATAATCACAAAAACTTACCTAGTGACATATGTGATTATTGTGGTTGTCATACAGAATTTTATAGAGAAGAAGAAAAAGGGAAATGTTGTCCAAAGTGTTTTAGTGAGTTAGTAGGACTAACGGAAGAGGAAGTCTATAGAAATATAGATTAGCTGAACATAACAAGTATTGTATGTATTAGAGATGATTACAAATAAAAGTATATTATTTAATATAATGAAAGGGGATTGACCCATAGTGTTATTGACATTCATTTGCTTACTTGTTATAATAGGTATAGGGTTAGCCCTTATCTGGAAGTACAAATGGGAAGTAATTGTAGTGAGGGGGAGAAGTATGTTTCCCACTCTACAAGATGGAGACCTAGTACTAATAGATAAGAAGCCAAAAGCCTATAACATAGGAGACATATGTGTTTTAGTTCCCCCAGATGAAGCAGATAAAATAGTTATCAAGAGGATTACTAAAATTATGGGGGTAGATATTCATAATGGAAAATCTATTGCTAACTTCTGGTTTCTAGGAGATAATAGAAGTAACTCACACGATAGTAGAGATTATGGATGGGTTAATGTAGAAAATATAGAAGGGAGAGTCATTAAACATTGGCGAAGAAACAAGACAAAGTAAAGCAAATTGAAGCAGAAAAAAAAGCAATTAATGTAGTTAGCTTTGAAGAAGTCCAGAATAGAAAAGGACAAGGCGAAACTATGGGGGAGTACTTCTCTAAACAAGACCTAAGAGTTACGAGGGGCGAACTCTACCAGATATTACAGCAAGTTATGGGAAACATAGACAAGGAATTAATGGACTCATTCCAAAGAGTTGTAGTAATCCATAATTTAGTGGATGTATTAGTACAAGCTCTAGTAGAGAAACAATTAATCAATGATGCAGACCTATCCAAAGCACAGCAAACATTAGTGGAAGAATTAAAGAAAATGGCAGAGAAGGAGGATGAAAACAATGGCAGTAAGTAAATTAAAAGTAGCTGGAAAATCATCTGTAAAATCAGTAGCAGGAAGTATTGTAAAATCTTTTGAGGATGGTAACGAAGTAGAGATTTATACAATCGGAGCTAGTGCAACAAACCAAGCTGTAAAGGCTATAGCTATGGCAAGAGGTTT
>ENA-OWPA01000495-OWPA01000495.1-bioreactor-metagenome-genome-assembly--contig:-NODE-495-length-51630-cov-8.523578_pt1 | contig 51630 bp, 38 predicted proteins | sample MGYA00238139_ERZ651803 | MGnify/ENA primary metagenome ERZ651803 (study PRJEB26909, sample SAMN07631231) | bioreactor metagenome | isolation source: Switchgrass digestor | place: USA: Dartmouth...
ATAATTGCAGTACTTGATGCGGTTTATAAGATTAACAGATTTGTCGTTAAACATGCAGCAACAATACCAGAATTTAAGAACGCGACTGAGCTAAATACTAAAGACTTTGAAATATTGGTAAGCACTAACGGTATCGATTGGGTGGTAGTAGAAAGAATTACAAGCAATCCTTATGATATGAATATAATTGAACTAGACACACCAGTTTTGGCTAAATACATCAAACTTCAAATCAACAAGTCATATTATCAAGAATTACCCGGTATCACGCCTGGTACACGCATCAGTGAATTTGCAGCATATGGTACATTAGCTAGAGCTTCTACACCAGAAATATTATCCGTAAGTATTCCAGAAAGAGCAGAAACAGGAGCTATACTAGTTGCTGAATACAGGTACTATGATCCTGAAGGAGCATGGGAAGGAAATTCTATCCTGCAGTGGATGGTCTTTGATGAGGAACTAGGATATATACCAATTCCCGGAGCTACAAGCAAATTCTTAAAAGTTACTAAAGATTTGACAGGAAAACTTATTAAATTCACAGTAATTCCAGTAAACAAATATGGCAATATGGGTTCAAGAGCTTCAAGCAATGCAGTCTTAGTTGAAAATGCACTACCACGCATACAAGATATAGTAATTGAAGGTGACAATACACGTGAAGGCAAACTTATTGTCAATTACAAATATTTAGACTATGAAGATGATCCTGAAGGTGAAACCCAATTCCAGTGGTATGTTTCACAGGATGGATTGAACTACTCGCCAATCGAAGGTGCAACAACTTCAAAACTTATTATCTCAGATTATCCGATGCTTGTTCCAGGAAGAAGTACGGTCAAATGCAGGGTAACGCCATACCAGGATGATGGTAGAGAAGGTGATGCTGCTGATAGTAAGCCTGTGCCAATTGTACCAGAAGGATACAACGTAATAAGAGGCAAAACTGTCATAGCTTACAGTAGCTATGTAAATGAAAATGAAGCTCCAGGAAAATTAATAGATGGTGATTACACTACAAAATGGTGTGATAATACCAGTAGAAACCCCAAATATGTAACTATCGATTTGCAGAAGACCTATACGATTCATACATTTGTATTAAGAAATTGTCAATCTTGGGAACCAGGGTATCCAAATGCAAGAAACTATCAGATTCAGGTAAGCTTGGATGGTGAAACATGGACCGATGCTTATAGTACGACCAACGGTGGTGTTAATATAAATGTAATTGAGCTAGCTGAACCAGTCAGAGCAAGATATATAAACTTTAGAATAAATGAGTCTGGAACAGCACGCATCTACGAACTTGAAGCATGGGGTATCGTTGATGGCACAATTCTAGAAACTGACAAAAATGAAGTAACTATTGGTGAGCTCTTCACAGTAACTTATGGTGTAAGTGTAACAGATGAAGTGTATAAACAAGATATCGAAATAAATTATGATCCAGATATATTCTCATTTGATGAAGATATGATTACAATACTAGATGATGACATAGTGATGAAATCAGTCTACGATGATGGAGAAGGAAATATCAAGATATCCCTCGAGAACGAAGCAGGTGAAATTTTAGGAAATGCAGATATATTGTCATTGAGCTTCACAGCGAAGAATATAAGAGAAAGTGAAGTAGAAAGTGCAATTTCAATAACAAAAGCTTTATTCACTACAATTTCGGGTTATATAATTGAAGCAGAATGCGCTAAAGTAAATATTAAAGTAGTTAAACCTATAGTAGACACCAAACCATTTAAGCTCGTTACCGATGGCGAACTTGATAGGTCCATTGGAATCAAAGCAAGAGTAAGAGTAGAACTTACAGATATTGAACACGATGGTAACGAAGTAGTTGTACTACAATTGATGAAAGGCACAGAACCCATAACAATTGCAGCAATAGAAAAAGACATATTAGCATCTGAAGAATTCATAGTTCACTTTAGTGTGACTGATCCCGATAATAATGAATATAAAGTTAAAGCCTTTATCTTTGACAGGTACGATAATGGAGATACTGCACCGATTAGTTTGGCTGAACCAGTGGAACTAAGATAGCGAGAAAAAGGTGACGGCACAATGGCCGTCACCTTTTAAAGTATTAAAACTCTAAAAATAGACAAATAAGGTAAAATACAGTAAAATATAGACAAGAAAATAAAGTCGCAAAATTACTACGAAAAAGGGGAACCAAAATATGAAAAACAAGAAACTTGTAATTATTTTATGTGTGATGATTTTCCTTGCATAAGGGTTAACAATATACACTTATATCAATAAAAAAGATATGTCATATTCTAAAATGAGTATTGAGTATACAATAAAGCCTGAAAACATTAAGGCAAAAACAATTGCCGTTAGTATTCGACTTTACAAAAAGGAGTTTAATCAAGAAAAACTATCTTTGGCTAAGGGGCTAATAAATGTAATATCGCCAAAATGTGTTGATCAATCTGGAAATGATATACCATTTAAAGATTCAGAGGGGATTATAACTATTGGCCCCATTCCAAATAATACAGAGTTCGTAGAATATAATTATAGGACAAAACTTGGTGAGATGAGCGGCAATAGAGTTGTAGGAGATTTATATGAAGACTTGGTCGTATTTTCAGGAGAAAATGTATTATTACTCCCTTTTTTTGAAAACCGTGAAGATTTATACTCTATAAATGAATATATCGATAAGATTACAATACAAGTAGATGTCGATGAAAACTGGAATGCGGTAATGCCTTACCAAAACAATGTAAATAAAGACAAGAAAGTAACAATTAACCGTCCAGACTGGTATGTATTTTATAATTTAGCTAAGTCTTGTTATGCCTTTGGGAAATTTGAACCCCTTACAATAAACACAGTTGATGGAAGTTTTAACTTCTTAATCGATTCTTCATATAAGGAAAAATTAACGTCAGAAAACGTTAAAACAATACAGAACTTGTACAATTATTATACAGAAAAATTTGGAAGTGGACTTAGAGATTACTCGATTGTTCTTTTGAGGAGAAATTTAACAAATGATTTACTAATTCTAGGTGGTGTAGGTGGCAAATCTTTAGGTATTTCATTTGATATACAAAGTGGAGATGAGTGGTTTACTTTTTCAAATACTTTATATCATGCCTTTTTTGACAGTAAAATTAAGGCGATGAACCTTCACTTCCCACCAAATCTGTGGTTATATAAAGGTTTAGCAAGCTATTATGTAGATAAATCTGCAAGTCAAATTCCTGCTACTGTTCGCAGTAAGTATGGCATTGAAACAAATCTAAATCCTGAAAGTAAGTACGATATTTATTTATATTTTGCCCTAAAAGAACCACTTTTGAAAGTCTCTCCTGCCAATGAGGAATACATGCTAGCGGCACAGAGTGATTTCTATTATAACTATAAAGTGCCTTTTGTAATAGAAGCAATAGAAAATATGGCACAAAAAATAAGCGGATCGAGTGACAATTTATTAAATGTTTTGATGAAATATTCTAACCTGGATACCATAAATTTTGCAGTAATTATGACTGAAATTTTAGGAGAAGAAGAAGCTAAAATACGAGCATATCTGTCCGGAGAAGACATAGTACCGTTTTTATGGGATAAAATCAAAGAACCGAAAATAGAAGAAACTATATTAAACTTAGACATGTATGAAAGGTATTTGACGTTATTATTTCAAACTGAATTAGGAGAATTTCCGTATGATCCTGTAATACTTTTGGAACCGAAAAGTCTATTAGAAGAAATAAAAAATAGCAAGATAAGTTTTGCGACACAAGAAATACAGGAAATGGTCAGAAACTATTCAGAGACTATTTATCTTCTACTAATGCAGAATGCCCTGAGAGCAAAAATTTGCGGTCAAAAAGATCTTTCAAATGCCGAAATAAGATATGTACTGAACAATAGCGAAAACATTGAAAAATGGACAGATTACGTAAGTAAGGTTGGTTTATATGGATCAAGTGAAGGTTCCAACTAAAATTAATGCAACAGTTGTTTTCTTAATATTAATCGCCAGCGTTATAACTTATTTTACATATACTCATTTTCCTGATCAAACACTTTACAATATGTCTTTCGAGATAACGCCCATTTTTTCTGAAGATAATTTACTAAAAGTTAAGTTAAAGGTAGGAATTTCTTCTAAGAACAATCAAAATAAAATTGATTTTTACACCGGTGATAAAAACATTGCTGTTATCCATTGTGTAGATGACAAAGGAAACAAAATTATTTTTAAAGAAGAACAAGGAATTCTTAGCATTCCGACTAAAGACAAATCAAAAATAGAAATTTTATATTATGTAAAAATAGGGGTTTTAGGGAAACACGGTTATCGTGGCAAAATTTACGATGATTTAGTCGTATTTGATGGAGGTCAAGTACTACTTTTCCCGATTGACTTTTATAATGAAGATTTTGATGCAAACCAATGTGAGATTGGCAGCATCGCAATTAAATGTAATGTAAAAGAAAGCTGGGAAAAAGTGATACCTTACGAAAGAATAAATAAACCAACTTGGTTTCAATTATATGCATTGTACAATTCGTGTTTTGCGTATGGCGATTTAGAAAAAAAAGAGTACAAAAAAGGCCCAGCAGTGTTTCGCATCTATCGAGATGTAAAGTGCGATTCAATTCCTAAAGAGGCGGAAGTAGGGTTAAATTATTTATTTGATTATTACGCTTCTTTATTTGAGTTTGTGCCTGACGATTATTCGATAATTTTATTGCGCCGCAACCAAGAAGATCAGCAATATATAATAGGTGGAGCAGGAGCAAAAACAGTCGGTTCAACCTTTGAATATACGGATTTAAGAGATTGGCAACTTATGAGTCACCGCATGTTTCATGGTTTTTTTGAGACAAAGGTAAAATCAAAAAAATTTTTTAAACCTCCTCAGTTATGGTTTTATGAAGGTTTAGCAACCTATTATGAAAATAAATCTATGGAGAGTTTGCCTTACGACTTAAAAACTAGCCTAAGTTTACAAATTGAGGACTTATTTACTAAGCTCTATAGAGAATATATATATATGAGATTAAAATATCATCCCTTGTTAACACTTACTCCAATGAATGAAGAAAATATTATTGCATTTCCTGCCAAAGCTGAGTTTTTGCATTATACTCAAGCACCTCTTGTAATAAAAGCCTTGGAAGATTTATGTGCTAATACAAACGGTTCTAACACAATACTGAAATATATAATAAATAACTACAATAATGATGAAATGTTGTCTGTAAAAAACATTGTATTTCATTGTCTTAAAGATGAACGAAACTTTGATTTTTATAATAGGTATTTTTTAAACGATGAAATATTACCCCTTTGGTACTTGAGCGAAAACAAATCTAATAATGAGGATCTTGAGAATGTGATCAATGACCTAAATTTTATTGAATATACAATATGGAGTTGGCTTAGGGTCGATTTTAAAGATTTACCGCTCTATCAAGTAGAGAAAAATGATATATATAGGTTATCAAAAATAAAGCAGATTGATAACGTGCATTTTGCAGATGAAGATACAGAAGAAAAAGTTAAACAACTGTCTTCAGGCGTATATTATGCCTTAAAAGAGTTTGTTTTGAGGTCACATATTTGTAATGTAGATTATAAAAACCCAATAAGTAAAATTGAAACCTTATTAACTAAAGAAAACATAGATAAATGGCAAGCTTGGATTTCAACTCACTTTGAGGGGGAATAGTATGCGTGCCATCGGAGTCGATATTGGTGGAACAAAATGTAGCGTTTGCTTGGGAGAAATTTTAGAAGACCGTGCTATTATCCTTCATAAGTGTCAACCTCACCTGACTAAAATATACTCTCCACAACAAATGTTAGAACTAATTGTTAAAGATATACTATTATGCAAAGAGCATCTAAAATCAAATGAAGAGATTAAAGGAATTGGCATCAGTTGCGGAGGACCGCTGGATAGTAAAGCAGGGGTGATTTTATCTCCACCTAATCTTCCCGGGTGGAATGATATTCCTATCGTAGATTATATTGAGGAAAGAACTGGTCTTAAAGCATGGCTTTGCAACGATGCAAATGCAGGTGCCTTAGCAGAATGGAAGTTGGGTGCGGGCAAAGGTTGCTCAAACATCATTTTTTTGACTTTTGGTACAGGCTTAGGTGCGGGTATTATTTTAAATGATCGATTATATACAGGTACAAATGACATGGCAGGAGAGCTAGGTCATATAAGACTTGCAGATTACGGCCCAGTTGGTTATGGGAAAATGGGTTCCTTTGAAGGTTTTTGCAGCGGTGGAGGAATAGCTCAACTTGCCAAGATGATGATTATGGAAGAAATACAACTTGGCAATAAACCAGCGTTGGCGGAGGTAGCATCCAGTTTGGAAAGTATTACTGCCGAAGACGTAGGACGTGCTGCAATAGAGGGAGATAAATTGGCAAGGGAGATATTAAAGATTGTGGGCGTACAACTGGGTAGAGGCTTATCCATATTAATCGACTTACTTAATCCTGAAAAAATCATAATTGGTAGTATATTCAGTCGAAGTTATGATTACATATGGCCTTTTGCCAAAGAAGTGATTTGTAATGAAGCTCTTCCATTGTCGAGAAAAGTTTGTCAAGTTGTACCAAGCCAGCTTTCTGAAGCTGTGGGAGATATTGCTGCGCTAATGGTAGCTGAATACTTTTCGAAATGGGAGAGATTTTAAATGAAAGCAAGAACACTAAAATTAGTGAATTCCTTTTTTGATAGCCATAGGGATTTACAGTTTTTGAAGCAAGAAATTTTACAAGCGTGCGAGCTCGTATTAAATACCTATAGAAATGGCGGCAAGCTTTTAATTTGCGGAAATGGAGGAAGCAGTGCAGATTCTGACCATATTGTAGGAGAGTTGATGAAGGGATATCAGTTACAAAGACCTTTAGATAATTCTATCAAAGAGAAATTTAAACAATGCTTCGGAGAAACCGGAAGTAAGGTGGCTGAAAAGTTACAAGGGAGCCTTCCTGCCATATCCTTGAGTGCTCATACTGCTTTTAATACTGCTTTTATAAATGATGTCGACTGTGTGTTAAATTATGCGCAACAAGTTATTGGATATGCTAACAAAAGTGATGCTATAATTGGGATTAGTACATCTGGCAATTCAGAAAATGTCTTTTATGCTTTAATGACAGGGAAAGTAAAAGGAATAAAATGTATTGCTCTTACAGGAAAGGATGGCGGAAAACTGGCTTCCATTGCTGATTGTTGCTTAAAAGTCCCAGCAGAAGATACATATTTGATACAAGAATATCATTTAGCCATTTACCATTTTATTTGTGCATTTGTAGAATCAGAAGTGTTCGAGAAATAAATTATATATTATTAATAAAATAACTTAGTAATATATGTTAAGTGAGCTCTTTGTAAAATAAAGGTAATTCCATCAATTTTATAAAAGTATATTTTAAAGAAGTAAGTTAATAAGAGTTGAAGTACAGTTTTAACTGCAACTAGCGGAATTGATGTTTATAGAGTAAAACAACTGAAATTATTGTACAGAATGAAAGTTGTGAAGAAATGGCTATAAACTTTTATCTGCAAATAACATTAGAGTTCTTTCTCTTGTAAATACTTTTGTGCTGTGCTATAATAGTGGTAAACCTTACGGGAAAGGGCGTGTTCCGATGCTGACCGCCGACTTTTTTTGGAATATTTTTGAGGTTACAGGTTCTATTACTGCTTATCTTATTTATAAAGAATTATTAACAACATAAAAGCTATGAAGGAGAGAGTAAGTGGAGGAGCCTTTCAGGGAGAGAGGGTCGTTGACTGAAAGCCTTCTTATGGTTGAATCCACCGAAGTTCACTCTGGAGCAGGGGGGCTGAATTTTAGTAGGTCTCCTCGGTTTTCGCCGTTACTGAATAATGAGAGTTTGTTTTTCAAACTGAAAAAGGGTGGTACCACGGAAGGAAGCTTTCGTCCCTAGCAGGGCGGAAGCTTTTTCATTACTATAGATAAATGTGCGGGAGGTATATAAAATTGAAAGAAGATTTAATGCGCTTAAAAGAAGAAGCTATACAAGCCATAGACAATCTACAAAATATAGACGAATTAAATAGCCTAAGAGTAAAGATTTTGGGCAAAAAGGGTGAACTTACACAAATCCTCAGAGGCATGGCAAGTCTTTCGCAAGAAGAGAGGCCTGTTATCGGAAAAATGGCCAACGAAATAAAGGACGACCTTGAAAGCAAATTTAGCGAGAAAATGCAGATTTTAAAGAAAGCACTGAAAGAGCAAAAGATGCAGCAGGAGTTTGTAGATGTAACCATTCCTACAAAAATATCAATAGGTAGCAAACATCCACTGACTTTGGTTATGGATGAAATCAGGGATATATTTATAGGCTTGGGGTATGAAGTGGTAGAAGGACCGGAAATTGAACTAGATTACTATAATTTCGAGGCTTTAAACACACCACCCGACCATCCGGCCAGGGATGTTCAAGACACATTTTATATTACGGAAAATATCCTGCTTAGAACACAGACTTCACCGGTTCAAGTGAGAACCATGGAAAAGCAAAAGCCACCTTTGAAAATCATTGCGCCCGGCAGAGTTTATCGTTCGGATGCTGTAGATGCTACCCACTCACCTATGTTTCATCAGGTAGAGGGACTAGCTGTAGGTGAAGGATTTACTATGGGAGATCTAAAAGGCACCCTTGTTAAGTTTGTGCAGGAAATGTTTGGGCACGATCGAAAGGCGCGGTTTCGCCCCCATTTTTTCCCGTTTACGGAGCCCAGTGCAGAAATGGATATATCATGTATAGCTTGTGCAGGTAAAGGGTGCCGCATCTGCGGGTACACAGGTTGGCTTGAAATTCTTGGATGTGGTATGGTTCATCCGAATGTTTTAAGAAATGTTGGCTTTGATCCGGAAAAAGTTAATGGTTTTGCTTTTGGAATGGGTGTTGAAAGGATTGCAATGCTAAAATATGGAATCAATGATTTAAGACTCTTTTTCGAAAATGATGTGAGATTTTTAAAGCAGTTTTAGAAGGAGGATATTTGAATGCTGGTGCCAATTAGATGGTTAAAAGATTTTGTTGATGTACCCAATGACATTAATGAATTATCAAAAAGGCTAACTATGTCCGGATCTAATGTGGAAGGTATTGAGCACTATGGCAAGGAAATTAGCAACGTCGTCATAGGTCTTATTACAAAAGTGGAAAAACATCCTAATGCAGATAAATTGCTTGTTGTACAAGTAAATGTAGGCACCGAAGAACTACAGGTAGTAACGGGAGCCACCAATATCAAAGAAGGAGATAAGGTGCCTGTTGCCCTGCACGGTGCAACTATTGCAGGAGGCAAAAAAATTAAAAAGTCAAAACTTAGGCAAGTAGAATCGGCAGGAATGCTGTGTTCAGCGGAAGAATTGGGTTTTGACGACCACGGTTTGCCTAAGGAAGTTCAAGAGGGAATCTTCATTCTGCCAGAAAATGCTCCTGTAGGCGCTGATATCAAAGAATACTTAAATTTAGAAGATACGGTTATAGACTTTGAGATAACGCCAAACCGTTCAGATTGTTTAAGCATTACGGGGATGGCTAGGGAAGTTGCCGCAACTTTTAAACTTGATTTTAACGTACCTGCTATTTGCTTAAAAGAAGAATCAGAAAAAGCAGCTCAAGACGTAGCTAAGATCTACATAGAAGCTGAGGACTTGTGCCATCGATATGTAGCGCGAATAGTAGAAGATGTGGTAATAAAACCTTCTCCCCTCTGGATGCAGCGGCGATTACAAACATGTGGAGTGCGGCCTATCAACAACATAGTCGATATTACGAACTATGTCATGCTTGAGCTTGGGCAGCCTTTACATGCCTTTGACTTTGACAAAGTAGAAGGCGGTACAATTATTGTGCGCCGAGGCAAGCCATTGGAGAAATTAGATACACTTGATGGTGTCACAAGAGACCTAAATGAAAATATGCTGGTTATCGCAGACATCAATAAGCCTTTAGCTGTTGCTGGAGTGATGGGAGGAGCCAACTCAGAAATAACTCCTACTACCACCCGAATTTTGTTGGAATCAGCTAATTTCTTAGGTTCTAGCATAAGACAGACTTCAAGACAGCTGGGCCTTCGGTCTGAGTCTTCCATGAGATTTGAAAAGGGTATCGACCCTAACTTGTGCTTAAAAGCTGCCAACAGGGCATGCGAATTAATTGAACAGCTTGGGGCAGGAAAAGTATTAAAGGGTTATGTGGATGTATTTCCTCGTAAAACTTCTTCGAAAGTAGTTCCCTTTAATCCTGAGAGAATAAATAAGGTTCTGGGAACCGATATTAGTGCTGATGAAATGGTAGATATACTTAATCGCTTGGAGATTAAGGTGAACACGACCAGCGATGGGTTTGAAGCAATTGTCCCCTCATTTAGAATGGACATTACCCAGGAAGCGGACATCGTAGAGGAAATAGCCAGAATCTATGGTTATGACAGATTGCCGATTACTTTGCCCGAAGGCAATGTAACCCATGGCAGGTTAAATTCACAGCAAAAATACTTAAATGACATAAAGGATTTGTTGGTCCATAACGGATATTCTGAAATTTATACTTATTCTTTTGTAAGCCCTAAGGTGTTTGACAATATAAATGCTCCGAAAGAAAGTGACCTGCGGCAAGTCATAACCCTTTTAAACCCATTGGGTGAAGACCACAGCATAATGCGAACCACCCTTATACCGAATATGCTTGATGTGGTCAGTTTCAATTTAAGCCACAAAGCCCATGACTTAAAGCTTTTTGAAGTTGGAGCAGTTTATCTGCCTAAAAAACTGCCTCTAGAGGAACTTCCCTATGAGAACAAGCGAATTTCCATTGGCTTGTGCGGAGATACAATTGATTTTTATGATTTAAAGCAAATAATAGAAACTATTTTCAACAAATTGCAAATACGAGATTACAAATTTATACAGTCACGACATTTTGCTTTCCACACAGGTCGCTGTGCATGTATTGAAATTGATGGTCAAGAGATTGGATATGCAGGTGAAGTACACCCGGATGTGCTGGAAAACTATGAAATAAGTAAAAAGACCTATCTGGCAGAGTTAAATCTAGATACAATTTTAAGTAAAGCTTCGCGGAAAATTGTGTTCAAGCCACTGCCAAAATTCCCAGCATCAGATAGGGATCTAGCTATAGTTGTAAAGGAAAGGATTTTAGCAGATGATATAATTAGTACAATAAAAGAAATTGGAGGAGAACTGTTAGAAAAAGTAGAGCTCTTTGATGTGTATCAAGGAAGTCAGATAGCCAAAGGATACAAGAGCATGGCTTTTTCCCTGATTTTTAGAGCTGAAGACAGAACACTTACTGATAAAGAGGTTAATGACATTATAGAAAAGATACAGACAGGACTCTATGAAAAATTTGACGCTACTTTGAGAAAATAAAGGATTTTACAGATATTTGAAGAATAATTAAATAACTGCTTGCAAAAATAAGAAGCGGCTACTTGCCGCTTCTTAAAATGTTATGGCATATGAAAAAATTGGGGTGGTCTGCATGTCCAATGAAACTAAGGCAATAAATCGGGTTAAAGTTAAAATTAATGGAGAAGATTATTATATAAAGGGAACAGTATCTGAGGAATATATTAGACAAGTGGCTCGATATGTGGATAAAAAGATGCATGATTTGGAACAAAATTGTTCCAAGTTAAACAGAACCCAATTGGCAGTGCTGGCGGCAATAAACATTACTGATGAGTTATTTAAATTAAAGCAGGAATATGATGAGTTTTTAACCGCTTTTGATAGCGAAACGAAGGGTTGATGGGTTATGCGAAATTTTGAAGTAGCATTTATATTCAATGACATTGCCGACATTTTAGAAATCAAGGGCGAGAACTTTTTTAAAATAAGAGCATATCGCAAAGCTGCACACATAATAGAAAATCTCCCTTTTGAGATAGAAGAATTAGCAAGAAAGTCTCAATTACAGGAAATAGAGGGCATTGGAAAGGCTTTGGAGGAGAAAATCCGTGAAATAATAAATACCGGTACATGCCGGTACTATGAAGAGCTCAGAAAGGATTTTCCCCGGGGCCTAGTAGAAATGCTCAAAATTCCGGGACTTGGTGCAAAGAAAATAAAAGTTATTTACGATAATCTAGGCATTTCATCAATTGAAGAATTAGAAAAAGCTGCACGAGCCCATAAACTCAGGGCATTACCGGGTATGGGTGTAAAGACTGAACAGTCAATTTTAAAAGGTATACAAACCCTAAAGGGTCAGGGAGATAGGGTGCTGCTGGCGATTGCCTTGCCAGTTGCAAATAGGATTGTAGATATTCTTTCCAGTATAAAGGAAATAACCAACATTGGCATTGCAGGAAGCCTTCGTCGTAAAAAAGACACGGTTAAAGACATAGATATCGTAGTTGCTGCGAAAAAACCTGATGCTTTAGCAAAAGATTTGCTAAAGCTTCCGATTATTTCGGAGGTCATAGCTCAAGGGCCAACTAAAATCAGTGTTATGCTCAATATGGGAATTCAGTTGGATTTAAGAGTAGTAAAGCCCCATGAGTTTTATTCTGCTATGCAACATTTTACCGGTAGCAAAGAGCACAATGCGAAGCTCAGGAGTATAGCTTTAAAGAATGGATACACATTAAACGAATACGGGATTTTCGAAAAAGAAAGCGGAGAGGTCTTTTGTCCTAAAAGTGAAGAAGAACTTTACTCAAAATTCGGCATGCCGTATATAATTCCTGAGCTCAGAGAAGATCGAGGCGAGATTGAGGCAGCTCTTTTGGATAATCTACCTGATGTTGTAAAGTTGGAAGATATACGTGGGGATCTTCATGTCCACAGCAACTTCAGTGATGGAATAAGTTCGATAGAAGCTATAGCTGAAAAGGCAAAAGCCCTTGGATATGAATATATAGCTATAACAGACCATTCAAAGTCTCTTAGAATTGCACGAGGCCTTGATGAACGGCGTTTGAGAGAGCAGCTTGAGATAATAAAAGACTTAAATGCCAAAAGTAAAGGCATACGAATATTAACGGGTATAGAAGTTGACATTTTGACTGACGGAAGTTTGGATCTGGGTGATGACATATTAAAGGAGTTGGACGTAGTAATAGCATCGGTGCACAGCGGATTTAAACAGGACCAAAAAACATTAACTTCGCGCATCGTCAAAGCCTGCTACAATCCATATGTAAATATAATAGCACATCCCACCGGCAGGATATTAAACGGCCGGGCACCTTACGATGTGGATATGGATTCGGTTTTAGAAGCTGCAGCTCAAACAGGTACAGTGCTTGAAATAAATTCTTCACCTGACAGACTTGACTTAAACGATGTATATGTAAAGCGGGCGATGGAAAAGGGAATAAAAATTGCCATAAACACAGACGCCCACAGCAGTGAAGCACTAACTGACATAATGTACGGAATATGGGTAGCTAGGCGCGGGTGGCTTACTGCAGAAAACATTATAAACACTTTTTCACTGGAAAAACTTTTAGAATTCTTAAAGGTGATGAAATGAACAAAAAGGTGCAATCCGTATTAGAATATGACAAAATAAAAAACATATTGAAGGAGTATGTAATCTCACCACTTGCAGCAGAAAAAGTCTTACAAATGAGGCCTTTAGATGATATAGATTTTGTAAAAAAACTTCAGCGTGAAACCAGCGAAGGTGTGGCCTTGTTAAAAGCCGGTATTAATTTTCCTCTTTCCGGTCTTAAGGATATAAGAAACGGACTCCGTTTAGCTAAAATGGGTGCTATGCTATCACCTGGACAACTGCTGGAAATGGCGTCCACTATGCGGACTGCCAGGCAAGTAAAAGCCATTTGGAACGAGAAAAAGCTAAATGATATTACCATCATAAATAATATAATAAATAACTTACATTCCTTTCAATCATTAGAGGAGAAGATTGAAATGGCGATTATTAGTGAAGAAGAGATATCAGACAATGCAAGTCCAAAGCTTAGTGCAATCAGACGACAAAAAAAGATGTTGGCTCAAAATATAAAGAATAAACTTAATGAGATAATTTCTTCCCCTCAATATCAAAAAGTATTGCAAGAACCAATAGTTACTGTTCGGCAAGACCGATATGTAGTGCCGGTGAAGCAGGAATTTAAAGGAAGCATTACGGGAGTAATCCATGACCAATCAGCCAGCGGCGCTACGCTTTACATAGAACCTATAGCAGTAGTACAGATGAATAATGAACTTAGGCAGTTGGAGCTTGAAGAAAACAAAGAAATTGAACGGATTTTATGGGACCTTTCTGGAAGAATACAAGAAAATCACGATTTATTAAGGGATACACTTCATAATTTGGCACAGCTTGACTTTATCATGGCAAAGGCCAGCTACAGTATTGACATAAGCGGAGTCGAGCCCATTTTTAATAGCAGGGGCTATCTAAATATATCTCAAGGAAGACACCCGCTCCTTAAAGGTCATGTGGTGCCACTGGATATTTTTTTAGGAGATAAATTTAACATATTGATAATTACAGGTCCCAACACCGGTGGTAAAACTGTGGCACTTAAAACTGTTGGCCTTTTTGTGCTGATGGCCCAATCAGGGCTGCATCTACCTGCCAAAGAGGGTACAGAGATTGCCGTTTTCAAGGAGGTCTTTGCAGATATTGGCGATGAGCAGAGCATAGAACAGAGTCTGAGCACATTTTCCTCTCATATGAAGAATGTAAAAGAAATTGTTGACTTAGCTTCCGATGATTGCTTAATAATTCTTGACGAATTAGGTGCTGGGACGGATCCTACAGAAGGTGCTGCACTTGCTATGGCTATTTTAAACTATCTTTATGAAAAAGGTAGCAAAGTGTTGGCAACTACCCACTACAGTGAACTTAAAACCTTTGCTTTTTCAAAAGTTGGCATGGAAAATGCCAGTATGGAATTTGATGTGAGAACCTTAAGCCCCACTTATAAGTTAACGATTGGCATTCCGGGAAAGAGCAACGCTTTTGAGATTGCGATGCGGCTTGGATTAAAAAAAGAGATAGTGGAGCTCGGCAAAAGCCTAATGGCCGAAGAAAATCTGAAGATAGAAGACATGCTTACACATATTGAAGAACAAAAAAGCAAGGCAGAGGAAGAAAGCGAAAAATTGCAGGCTTTAAAAAGGGAGTATCTAAAAAAACTTGATAAACTAGAAGAAGAACGGAAGAAAATGCGTTTAGAGCAGGAAAGGATTATTAAGAAGGCTAAAGAAGAGGCTCGACTGATACTAAGTAAAGTGCAGAGAGAAGCTGAAGAGATTATTAAAACTTTAAAAGACATGGAGAACGAAGATCAAGTTAGTATGAGGAATAAGGCGGTGCAGGAAGCCAGAGCATGGCTTAGAATGACCGATGAACAGTTGCAGGATTCTAGAGATTCCCTTGTTGTTAAGGTAGAAGCCAAGCAACAGCGGCCTCTCAAAGCTGGTCAGAAAGTTAAGATTTCAGGTTTAAACCAGGAAGGATATATTTTGTCTATTGATGATGTTTCTAAAGACGCTCAAGTACAAGTAGGCATTATGAAAATAAACGTTCCGGTTGCAAGCCTTCTACCTATTGATGAAGAGCGAGAATCAGAAATTGAAAAAAGCAGGTTTGCATCTATAGCGTTAACAAAGGCTAGAGAAATATCTAGAGAACTTGACTTAAGGGGTCTTACCGTTGACGAAGCCTTAATTAAAATTGACAATTACCTGGACGATGCCAAACTGGCCGGCATGAAAACAGTAACCTTAATTCATGGTAAAGGCACCGGTGCTTTGCGCCGTGGGATAAATGAGATGCTCAAAAACAGATCAGATATAAAGTCATTTAGATTGGGCAATGTGGACGAAGGAGGCACTGGCGTTACGGTGGTGGAATTATGAAAAGGGTCTTGATAAGTGCGTGTTTAGCAGGCTTTAATACCAAGTATAATGGCGGCCATAATTACAATGAGATTTTTGCAGATATGGTAAAAAAGGGGAAAGCTGTTCCATTTTGCCCTGAACAGGCTGGAGGTTTAACTACCCCCAGAAATCCATCTGAAATAACGGGCGGTGACGGTCGAGATGTATTGGAAGGCAAAGCTAGAGTGATTACGGATAAGGGAGAAGATGTAACAGAAGCTTTTATTAGAGGTGCTGAAGAAGCACTGAAACTTGCAAAGCTCATCGGTGCGGATACGGCTATTTTAAAATCCAGAAGCCCTTCCTGCAGTACAAAATGTGTGTACGATGGCACTTTCAGCGGTACATTGCGCGATGGCATGGGAGTTACAGCTGCTTATTTAAAGGCCCACGGCGTAAAAGTTATAGATTCGTCTCATTTTATTGAAAGATAGGTTTCGCAGAAGATATTTAGATACAAAAAGCACCTTTTGGGTTTTAACCAAAAGGTGCTTTTTGACATTAAAATCCCTGCAATTCGTTGCTGTTAAACCAATTTTCTATCCATTCATTACGATTATTTCTGTGTTCGTTAGGATCGCTATGCTTATTGCGGTTATCCTGTTTATTATTGCCTTCTAAACCATTGTTCTCATTTTCATGTTCGTTTTCACCAGGAATTGTCACTTCAGGCGCTGACACATGCTGATTACAGTATTCTGTAGGCAATTCATACTTAGCATCTAACGGTATCTGCCCTGTGGGGGAAGGTTTGTAAGGTTCATGCCGTTTTATAAATACTTGTTTTTGAACAACTTCTTCAGGACAGAATTCTGTTGCAAGAAGACCGGTTGTAGTGTCAATAAATTCTTCAACATGCACATCACAGGTTTCTGTAGGCTGAGTTCCTCTTATAAAATATTCTCCTCGAACTCTGTGTCCCCTGGGGTCTTTTTTACAAAGTTCCGTAGGGAGTTTACCAGAGTCTATGCAAACCTGTATAGGGCCTACAATACCTTCGGGTTTGGCAAATTGAGCCTTTGGCAGGTCTTTATGAGCAACTGCCATTATCTGTTTCCACATTAAGGCCGGCTGATAGCCTCCTGCCACATTGCGCATAGGTGTCGGATCATCGTGTCCCATCCATACTACTCCTGCAAGGTGTGGAGTATAACCTACCCACCAAACGTCTTTGTCGTCGGAAGTAGTACCTGTTTTTCCTGCAACCGGGAATGGGAAATCCGCCAGTCTAGTTCCTGTACCTTCGGTTACGACGCTCCTTAGCATATCAGTAATTATGAAAGCTACCTGTTTGCTGATCGCACTCCACTGTTGAGGTTTATTTTCCAAAATAGTCCTGCCGTTTTTATCTACAACCTTTAAAATAGCCACTGGTTCTACATGTATGCCTTCATTTGCAAAAGTGCCAAAGGCAGATACCAGCTCCAAGGGTGTTACTCCTTTTGTAATACCGCCGAGAGCAGCTGACAGCTGCCTGTCATTTTTAGCTCCTGTCAGAATCAGGTTTTTTATGCCAAGCTTTTGAGCGTATTCAATACCCCTGTCAACTCCGATATCATTAAAAACCTTAACAGCTACAATATTTACTGAATCTGCAATGGCCTTTCTTATGGTGGTTAAACCCTTGAAGTTGTTTGTATAGTTTTTGGGAGACCATACCCCTCCAGAACCCGAAGGATAAGATACAGGAGAATCATCAACTACAGTTGCAGCGGTATATCCCATATCCACTGCAGCTGTATATACCAATACAGGTTTAAAGGTAGAGCCAGGCTGCCTAAAGGCTTGAGTGGCACGGTTAAAACCAAGTCTTTTCTGATGCTCCCGACCGCCTACTAAAGCCTTAATATACCCTGTATGAGGATCTATGATCACTGCAGCAGCCTGGGGCTGCACAACTCCATTTTCATCCTCTTTAGAATAAGGGTAATTTTTAGGATCAGATAATACCTTCTCAGCTGCTTCCTGGATTTCCATATCTACCGTAGTATATATTTTTAAACCACCTGTATATATCTTGTTATACGCTTCACTTTCCGAAATGCCTAATTCTTTTTGTAAAAGACTTGCCAATTCCTGTATCACATAATCTGTAAAATATGGAGCCTTATAATCTGCTGCCACATTTTTCAAACCAACAAGCTTTATTTCTTCTTGTTTTGCATTTCTGGCTTCCTCTTCAGTTATAAAGCCTAGTTCAGCCATAGTATTTAGGATAATCTCCTGGCGCTCTTTTGCCCTTTCAAAATTATTATATGGTGAATAATAATCAGGGCCTTTCGTAATACCGGCCAGCATTGCTGATTCTGCTAAAGTTAGCTGATCAACGCTTTTACCAAAGAAAGTATCGGCTGCGGCTTCAACGCCGTAAGCTGAATGACCGAAGTAAATCTGATTTAAATAAAATTCCATTATTTCATCTTTGGTATAGTGTCTTTCCAATTGTATGGCGAGCCATGCTTCCTGAGCTTTTCGCTTCCAAGTCTGTTCAGGAGATAAAAAGGCGGTTTTTACCAACTGCTGTGTGATGGTGCTGGCACCGCGCTTAATATCGCCGTGGAGCATATTCGTAATTAGTGATCCTATAATAGATCGGATATTGATACCTTTATGGGAATAAAAGTATTGATCCTCAATTGCTATGAAAGCATTTATCAAATCTTTAGGTACTTTTTCGAGTGGTACCGGCTTTCTGTTTTGCTCACCGTGAAGCTCAGCGATAACTTGACCGTTTTGATCTAAAACTATGGAAGTTTCACTAGGTTTCAATTTTGTGGGATCAAATTCTGGGGCATCTTTTACATAATATAAAAAGACTCCTAAACCTGTCCCAAAACCGATTGTAATTAGTATTAGGGCAAAAATGATTATATAATACCAAGAGAATATCTTTCGCTTTTTTTGAGTTTTTTTGTTTGACATTTTAAGTCCCCCGATCTCCGTAAATAAGTGAAATGCAATATTCGGGAAATCCATAATTAAATTAAGCTATTTAAATACAGCATCTGTCCAACAAAAACATTATACCATACAAAAAAATATATGAAAACTATGTAAAAAGGCAATGGAAAGGCCAAAGGGGCCAACAAAATTAACATCTTATATAATAAACAAAGTGTCTTAATATATCAAGTATGTGTATGTGCAAAATCGTTGACATCACGTTTCAAATAATATATCATAATAAGGAAATAATATATATTTAAAGCGATGATGGGGCCAGTAGGCATCATGAAGCCTTACAGCGAATCGGGGACGGTGGGAGCCCGGTAGGTGATGATGGCTGAATATCCCCCCTGAGTGCCACCTTGAAACTTTCGGAGTAAAGGTGGACGGCGTATTTGCCGTTATTTGAATGAAGAGGTAAAGGTACTACTTATTATTATAAGTGGTCTTTTACTATTTGGGTGGTAACGCGGGAGAAAATCTCGTCCCTTTGGGCGAGATTTTTTTATATCTATCGTTTTTTGAGAACTACCATTAACTTACAAATGGTTAATAGCTTCTTAAAATTTTAAGGGCAGAATATATACTGTTAGAACAGGAGGATCTTGATGTTTAAGAAAGTAGAACCAACAATGAATTTTGTTCCTATCGAAGAAAAAATCTTAGATTTTTGGAAAAAGGAACGGATATTTGAAAAAAGCATCAAAAATCGTGAAAACGCACCCAACTATGTCTTTTATGAGGGGCCTCCCACTGCCAACGGTATGCCCCATGCAGGTCATGTCCTTACACGGGTAGTGAAAGATTTGATTCCCCGTTACAAGACCATGAGAGGTTACAAAGTTGACAGAAAAGCTGGCTGGGATACACATGGACTGCCGGTAGAACTTGAAGTAGAAAAACAATTGGGCATAAGCGGGAAGCCACAAATAGAGGAATATGGCGTTGAAGATTTTATTAAAAAGTGTAAAAACAGTGTTTTTACTTATGAGCAGGAATGGCGCAAGATGACCGAGCGAGTAGGATTCTGGATTGATATGGACAATCCATATGTAACATATCACAATACCTACATTGAATCGGTCTGGTGGGCCCTTAAGAAAATTTGGGAAGATGGACTGCTCTATAAGGGAAACAAAGTTGTCCCATACTGTCCGCGTTGCGGAACTTCTCTTTCCAGCCATGAAGTTGCCCAGGGATACAAAGAAGTAGAAGATCCTTCAATATTTGTAAAATTTCCTGTTGCGGGCGAAGAAAACACTTATTTTCTGGTTTGGACTACAACACCGTGGACCCTTCCGTCTAACGTAGCCCTTGCGGTTAAAGATGATTATACCTACGTAAAGGTAGAGCATAACGGTGAAAAGTTGATCTTAGCTGAAAGCAGGCTAGAAGTATTAGACGGGGAGTACACAGTCATTGATAGATTTCCGGGAGAAAAACTGGCTTCACTAAAGTATGAACCCGTATTTCCGTTTTTTGAAGAAGAAAGAGATAAGGCCTTCTTTGTAGTTACAGCAGATTTTGTAACCCTTGATGATGGAACCGGCATAGTTCATATAGCTCCTGCTTTTGGTGAAGATGACTCTCGCGTAGGGCATCAATATAACCTGCCAGTGATTCAGCCGGTAGATGCTCAAGGCGAATTCACAGAAAAGGTAACTCCTTGGAAAGGCATGTTTGTTAAAGAGGCGGATAAGGGTATAATAAAAGATTTAAAAAATCGCAACATCCTTTATAAATCACAAAGATATAAACACACTTACCCATTCTGCTGGCGCTGTGACACTCCGCTTTTGTACTACGGCCGCAGCAGCTGGTTCATAAAAACTACTGCAATAAGAGAAAAACTCCTTGAAATAAATAAAGGGATAAACTGGCACCCTGAGCATATTCGGGACGGCCGCTTTGGAAATTTCCTTGAAAACGTCATAGATTGGTGTTTGAGCAGAGAGAGGTATTGGGGAACACCCTTAAATATCTGGATCTGTGATGATTGTGGCTGTCAGCATGCGGTGGGAAGCATTCAAGAATTAAAAGAGATGAGTAAAGAACCATTAGACGATATAGAGCTTCATAAGCCATATGTAGATAATGTAGTTCTTAAATGCCCAAAATGTGGTGGTGACATGAAGCGTGTACCAGAGGTTATCGACTGCTGGTTTGATTCCGGTGCTATGCCCTTTGCCCAACTGCACTATCCCTTTGAAAATAAGGAGTATTTTGAGAAACACTTCCCGGCAGATTTTATTTCGGAAGCCATTGACCAGACTAGAGGTTGGTTTTACAGCCTTTTGGTAATCTCGACTTTGCTGTTTGGCAAATCTCCATATAAAAATGTCTTAGTAATGGGTCATGTCTTGGATGAGCACGGAATAAAAATGAGCAAACATAAAGGCAATGTGCTTGACCCATGGAAGGTGTTAAATGAGCAAGGCGCAGATGCCATGCGTTGGTATTTATATGTGGCAAGTCCACCATGGAATCCCAGCCGATTCTATCAGACTGCTGTAAGTGAATCCCAGCGCAGATTCTTGGGGACTTTATGGAATGTATACTCGTTCTTCACCCTTTATGCCAGTATTGACGATTTTGATCCGAAGCAGTACAATATAGCTCCTGAGGATAGAAGTGAAATGGACCGCTGGTTGCTGTCTAAGATAAACAGTACAAATAAAAAGATACGACAGGAATTAGATGATTTGAATATAACTGATGCAGCACGGACTATGGAATCCCTTATAGACGACATTAGCAATTGGTATGTGCGCCGCTCTCGGGAGCGCTTCTGGAAATCCGTGATGGATGATGATAAGATAGCAGCGTATTTGACTTTGTATGAAGCTCTGGTCGATTTTATAAAAATGGCTGCGCCCTTTGTACCTTTTATTACCGAAGAGATTTACCAGAACTTAGTGCGGACAGCATATACGGATGCTCCTATTAGCATTCATCTATGTGATTTTCCTGAAGTAAAAGAAGAATTAATCGATGAAACACTTGAGCATAAGATGGAGCTGGCAAGGAAAATAGTAGAATTGGGCAGAGCTGCCAGAAACAAAGGCAAAGTCAAGAACCGCCAGCCACTCCAAAAAATGATGGTTCAGCTTAGAAATGTTGATGAGAAAAATCTGATCTTTGATTTATCAGATGTCATTAAAGAAGAATTAAACATTAAAGAAATTGAATATATTGATGTAGCTGAAGAATATTTCACGTATACTGTAAAACCGAGATTTGATTTACTAGGCCCTAAATATGGAAAACTCATGTCAGCAATTGCCAAGGCAGTATCCTCTGCTAAAGCTACTGAGCTTTTAGCTACCGCCAGGGAAAATGGTCATATTACAATTGATGTAAATGGCCAGTCACTAACAATTTTGGAAAACGAGCTGGATATTAGAGCTCAGGACAAAGAAGGTTTCTGCGCAGAAGGTGAAGGCGGATATTATGTAGTTTTAGATACTACAATCACTCCTGAACTGATGCTTGAAGGTATTGCTCGAGAGTTAGTGAGCAAAATACAAACCATGAGAAAAGAAGCAGGTTTTGAAGTTGAAGACAAAATATACCTTTACTGCGTAGGAGATGATACTATAGATAAAGTATTAGAAATACATGGCGAAGATATAAAGGCAGATACGTTGGCCATAGCCATTGAAAAGACTTCACTGCCGGTAGACGGCTATACCAAAGAGTGGAACATCAATGACCATAAGGTCAAAATTAGTGTAAAAAAAGCTAAATAAGGAGTGATGTCTTTGGCGGCTAATGAGGTGATAAGGGTCATAAAGGAGCGAAGAAGTGTTAGAGAGTATATTCCCAAACCCATACCCAGGGAAGTGCTGGAAGATATCGTAGACTGTGGGCGCCTGGCACCAAGTGCTAGAAATCTTCAGCCTTGGCTGTTTGTTGTATCTACGGAAAAACAGATAAAAGAAGAAATATCAAAACTCGCCCTTTATGGTAAATTTATTGCAAATGCAGGTGCCTGTATAAGCGTCTTTTGTGAAAAAGACGCAAACCACTTAGTGGAAGACGGTTGTGCTGCAACTCAAAATATGCTCATTGCTGCTAAGGCCTATGGCATAGATTCTTGCTGGGTTGCCGGATATGAACGACCTTACAGTGAGGATATAAGAAAACTTTTAGGAGTGCCGGAAAAGTATAAGCTAATATCCTTAATTTCTCTGGGTTATTCAGACAAAAAGGTAACAAGAGACAAAAAGACCTTAGACGAAATTGTTCGCTGGGAAAGATATTAAGTAAGTATAGCATAATTAATAAGCGGTCAGGGCTTTTTACAGTAGTCATTACTGTAAAGGTAGTCTTGACCGTTATATTTTAAAAGAAATAGCTTTAGATAAACGGAGAGATTTTTATGCCAATAGTTTTAAATGGTGTTTATCCTTTTAATTTTGATTTGATAGCCAACGGGGGTCAGGCTTTCCGTTGGAATCGACAAGCAGACGGAAAGTACACTGGTGTAGTAAAAAAAAGTGTTTTTGAAATTTATCAAAGTGGTGATGTGATAACAATTGAATCTAGTGGCGGGGATAAAGAAGAGGCGTTTATAAAAGACTATCTGGACATTCCTAGGGACTATAATCAAATAGAACACGAAATAAAGAAGTTTAAGGAGCTTGTCCCTGCTGTTAGTTTCAGCAGCGGCTATAGAATACTGTTTCAGGATCCCTGGGAGACTACCATATCTTTCATCATTTCGGCAAACAATCACATACAAAATATTAAAAGGACCATTGAAAATATATGTATGAAGTATGGAGAACCAATAGATTTCAAAGGCAAAATCTACTACGCTTTCCCATCTCCAGAAAGTTTAGCCGATGTTTCTGAAGATGAATTGAGATTGACAAAATGTGGTTACAGGGCTAAGTATATTATCGAGACTGCTAAAATTATTTCTAGCGGGAAAGTTGACATTTATAACTTTAACAATATATCTACGGAAGAGATGCGAAAGAAGCTGGTAATGCTACCTGGTGTTGGCAGGAAAGTTGCGGATTGTATTATGCTTTACTCGATGAGAAAATTTGATGCTTTTCCTATTGATGTGTGGATGCAAAGAATCCTAGAACATATATATTTTAATGATAGACAAGTTTCACTAACAAAGCTTCAGAAGTTTGCAGAAGAAAGGTTCGGTGAAATAGCTGGTTTTGTACAACAGTATCTATTTTGCTATGCAAGAAATTGCTGGCAGGATATAGTTACTGAGAGATAAATTTCAATAAGTATAGCATAATTTCGCATAATGTGCTATAATTATAGAGTAAAAACAAAGCGGAGGGATGAAATTTTGAGCCCGGAGCAAACTATTATTGTAGCGAAATTATGTGAGGCTTATAAAAAAGGTAACACTTTTAGATACCCTGCTGATTATATAACCCAATATGAGTCCTGTAAAAATTGTGTAAATTGGCAGGTTGGTTGTTGCGAAAAAGCCCAAGAGCTTTTAAACAGTGTATATTAAAAAACTAAGTACTACGATGGCATTCGATTGATTAATTGAATGCCATTTTTTATTTGAAGTATTGCTGGGTTAATTATTTTAATATAAGATAAAGAGGGGAGGAGGCTATTTGGATGTTCAACAGCATTGGAAAATCACTTATTGTAAGCACAATAAAAAGGTTATGGCCCATTATCTTTGTGCCTATATTTTGGGATATATTTAAAATAGTTGCAATTTATATGAGCAAGTTCTTGGGCTATAACCTTTATCTACATGAAAACTTTGGCCTCTGGCCTTTAATAATAAATCAGTTAAATGTTTCAGTTGTACCGCCTTTTATTTTACCTTCTGTACAGAACTTAGATTTATTAAGAAACATCTCCAACCAAAGTCTAAGTTTTTATAACAAATCTTGGGAGGGGCTTCTTGCTTTTGGAGCTTATCTTTTTTTAAACGGCCTTGTTGTGGGTGGTTTTTTTGGGACTTTAAAAGACAGTTTTAGAAATCGCAGACCTACCTTAAGGACCTTTATTCAATTTGCTTGGTATTATGGGCCCAGATTATTTATAATGCTTCTTTTTTATAACCTGTTTGCTTTATCTGCTATCGTATTTGCTAATCCGGGCAAAGTAGACAGGATTATTTTTGTATTAAAAGTTTTATTCATTTTTTTGCCATATTTAATAGTTATGGAAGATTTCGGCTTTTTTGAAGCTTTGTTAGCTGCGCCACAAGTTTTTTTAAAATATGTTAGGTATTTTATCGCCATATTGGCTAAAATTTTAACTATCAACACAGTTATTGGTTTGCTCTTTAAATTGTCAGGAAATTTCGGATTGATTTTAGCCTTATTTTTATGGCCAATTGCAGGAACCTGCATAATATATGCAATCATGCTTTTTTTTAACGATATTGTCATGAAGCAACCGGTTGCAGAGAAATCCAGAGAGCATATTAGGGGATATGGCAAGTCTATATTGAATACTGCTCTTACCGTATTTTTAGTGGCAACAGTAGCGGGTATGCCTACATTTATAGGCAAAGTTGGTTATGTGCAAAGTCTTATGCCATGGCATAAGCCGGTAATAAGCAGGGAAGGCTTAATTTATCAGACAGAAGGTGGGCGTGTCTATGCAGCGAAGAACAATTTAAGCAATATGAAGCTCGTAATAGACAGTCTCACTCCATCAAAAGATGAGATTTTATACGCAAAACCAGGTTTAATACGGGGTAAGGGGCGGCTTCTTGGAAAACATAAATCCATATATTTTACTTTTGAACTTACTAAAACTATAAACAAACAAGACAATATAATATATAGCCTTGAAAATGGGGGCAAGGTGGAAGCTACAGATGCTTTGTGGGGAAACCCCGTGGACAGGGGCATGATTCTTGTAATAGACGGCACTTTTGATAATATTTCTGGTATTATTTACGACAAGGCCAATTACTCCGAATTTGACACATTGTGGTCTCCTAACGGCACATCAGTATTTTTAGGCCCTATGCCAAATAAAGATGAGTTGTATGGTTTTTATACTGCTATAGAAACACCAAAAAATCCTATAGAATTTCAATGGATCTATAACTCATCTCTTCCCATTTTTGCTGAAGGTGAGAGAAATTATATTAAACTTATGGATAAATTAAATGTATCTTTTGAAACTTTAGATAGAGACTTGTTATTAAAACTTCTGTATTATGTAAATGACCTTACACCTGACAACGTTCAGGCAAAATTGGAAAAGGAGTTTAAAAAGTGCCTATGGCTTATGGAAGCAAAAGGCCTGCAAAACTGGGAACAAAATATTAGAACCGATGTGAGTTACTACTACAATTCCAATGGGAAAATTACCCTTATGGGAGATTATTATTTTAACTCACACAAAATAGGTTACAGAGCTGAATTATTCAAAATAGGACAGCGGTGGAAAATTACGAAAGTGTCAATTAAAGACTGATTGTAAAGAAATTTTATTAAAAATATTATGTGTTATAATAATAATGGATTTTTTTCTCAAGATAATTCCGGAGGTTTTTATGCAAAAAGTTAATCTTCGAAAAGTAATAGATAAATTAAATTTAAAAGTTATCGTTAATTCCTGTGAAGTACTGCCCGATATTTCTGTGCCGGATTTAAATCGACCCGGCCTTGAGCTCTCAGGTTACTTAAAATACTTTGCTTATGAAAGGATACAAATACTTGGGAAAACCGAGATAAGTTTTTTAAACAGTATTTCACCACAGATTCGTAAGACTCGCCTTGAAAAACTATTGTCATATGATATTCCATGTATAATAATTACCCGCAATCTAGAACCTCCAGAAGAGCTTATTTCAGTTGCTAATCAAAAAAATAAACCTATTTTAAGCACATATATGCCAACAACGCGCTTTATAAGTTTGTTAACAAGTTTTCTTGAAAGTGAATTAGCACCTTGCACAACCATGCATGGCGTATTAGTTGACATTTATGGGATAGGGATACTTATCATAGGCGAAAGCGGCATAGGCAAAAGTGAAACAGCCATAGAACTTGTTAAACGGGGCCATCGCTTAGTAGCTGATGATGCTGTGGAAATTAAACAATCGGCTGAAAATATCTTAATTGGCACGGCTCCTGAAATTATAAGGCATTTTTTGGAAGTAAGAGGATTAGGGGTTATTGATGTAAGGACTATTTTTGGCGCCGGTAGTATAAGAGAAAATATCAAAATTGAAATGGTTGTTGAGCTGGTAGAGTGGGAGAAATATAGAGAAAGTGACAGATTGGGTCTTGATGAAGAAAAAATAAAAATTCTGGATTCATACGTACCAAAGAAAACTATACCTATAAGGCCTGGGAGAAACATTGCAGCTATTTTAGAAGTAGCTGCAATGGACTTTCGCTTAAGAGCACTTGGATATAATTCGGCACAGGAGTTTAGTAAAAGACTTTTTGAAAAGATTAATAAAAATAATAAACAGTAGGAGGGTATTTTATGTTAGACAATTTAGATAAAATCAAGGAATTTGATCCAGGAAATATGTTTGAGCTAATATACAGGTTTCCCGACCACTGCAAAGAGGCAATTGAAATTGCTCAGGAGGCCGTCCGGGGACTCAGGCTAAACAACATTATCAACGTAGTTATAACAGGTTTGGGTGGTTCTGCCATCGGCGGGGATTTAATCCGCATGCTAACCACTCATAGTGCACAGATACCAATTATTGTAAACAGAGACTATACTTTACCTGCATTTGTAGATGAACGGACTCTCGTTATTGCGTCTAGTTATTCAGGCAATACAGAGGAAACCTTAGCGGCATATGATAATGCAAAGAGCAAAAATGCTAAAATTGTAGCTATTACAACTGGTGGCGAGCTTAAGGAAAAGGCCATGGCAGATGAAGTTCCCTGCATTACGATTCCTGGAGGCTTGCCACCGCGAGCGGCTTTAGGGTATTCTTTTTTTCCCATATTAGTATTATTTAAGGAACTTGGAATAGGCTTCGGAAAGCAAGACATTAAAACTGCTCTTGACCTATTAGAAGATGTCCGAAATCAATTAAGTATTAAAGTGCCTGAAAAAGACAATCCGGCAAAAAAACTGGCTAGAAAAATCTACGGCAAGATTCCTGTAATTTACGGTTCTTCAGGCCTAACAGATATTATTGCGGTTAGATGGAAAGGTCAATTTAATGAAAACTCCAAACATCCTGCTTTTTATAATGCCTTCCCTGAGCTCAATCACAATGAAATAATGGGATTTGAAGGTGACAAGGAATTATTAAAACACTTAGAAATCATAATATTACGGTCAAATCTTGAAAGCGACCGTATTAAAAAACGGATAGATATTACAGCAGATATTATAAAAGACAGTGTAAGCGGCATAACTCATATATGGCCAAAAGGAGAAACTCACTTAGAGCAAATGCTTTATCAAATAATGTACGGTGATTATGTCACTGCATATCTTGCAATTCTAAATCAAAAGGATCCTGTAGAAATAGATTTTATTGATGAATTAAAAGAGCGGATGAGAGGATGAGATTATGGGGTGGTTATTTTGAAATATGAAGTGGATTTTCACTGCCATACTATAGCCAGTGGGCACGCTTACAGCACAATTAAAGAAAATGCAGAAGTTGCAGCAGAAAAAGGCCTAAAGATGATAGCTATAACTGACCATGGACCCGCTATGGGCGAGGGTACTAATTACTACTATTTCGGAAACATGACCGTTGTACCAAGGCAAATTAATGGAGTGTATATACTCAGAGGAATAGAAGCAAATATCATAGATTGTAAAGGGACTTTAGATTTACCTGAACGTTTTTTAGCAAGGCTTGACATAGTTTTAGCTGGACTTCACACAGGCTGTTTTTCTGGCCAATCAGTGGAAGACAACACAAAAGCGGTTATAGGGGCTATGAAAAATCCTTATGTAGATATAATAGTACATCCTGGGAACCCTGAATTTCCTTTGGATATTGACAGATTTGTGGAAGCTTCTAAGGAATTTAATGTTCACATAGAAATAAATAACAGTTCGTTTACTAACAGCCGAAAGGGCAGTGAGAAAAACTGTATACTGATTGCGAAAAAAGCAGCAGCTATAGGAGCAAAAGTGTGTTTAGGAAGTGATGCCCACATTTGCTTTGATGTAGGCAACTTTGATAAAGCTCATGAGATAATTGAAAAAGCTGGGATATCAGAAGAAAACATATTAAATATATCTATAAATAATGTCATTGACTTTTTAAAATCCAAGGGCAGAGAAATTGTTCCCAAGCACAAAACCTCAACTCAAATGTGATACACTTGTGACTGTTAAATGATAGCATATATGAAGTAAGAGTAGATTCATATTTGCATTAAGACTAAAGAAAACAATACTAAAAATATAGGTTATAAAGATACATAAAACTTTGAATAAAGCATGTAAAATTTTAATATAAATAGGATATAAGGTCTGAAGGAGGAGGTTTAAATGCGCCACAGACCCATTATCCTATTTTTATGTACACTTTTAGTTATAGCAACAGTTCAATTGTGTTTATTAACAGGCTGTGGAGATGAAAAAAAGCAACAAGCAGATAAATCAGAGGATTTGTGGCAGGGCGTGATTACACTATGGGACTTTCCTCGCTGGCCTGACCAAAATGGCAATCGCTTTGGATGGATTGAAAGCAAAATACGTGAATTTGAAAAGGCCCACCCGGGAGTATTCATACATCTTAGGCCGTTAAAGTGGGAGTATGGATATGTTGAGCTTCGTGCCGCGGCAGCTGCAGGTACCTATCCTGATATAGCACCCATTGGAGCAGATTATGATTTTATTTCAAAGGGCCATCTTGAACCGGTAGATGAGTATTTAACTCCTGAGGAGCTTGAAAAGTATGAACCTAGAGCAATAGAAGCGGTTACCTACAATGGACGCATATATGGGTTTCCTTGGTTTATCACTACATATGGACTTTTTATAAATAGTGAAATATTTAAAGCTAAAAATGCGCCAATTCCTGAAAATGGTATTTGGACATATGATGAATTTGTATCCGCACTTCAAAAAGTGGTTGATAAGAATAAGAAGGGGAACTATGGCTTTAATCTGTTTTTATCACCTGGCAGTTTCCAAGTATGGGGCTTTTTAACAATGGACGGAGCAGAAATTTTTAATGAACAGGGAAATTTTGTGTTAAATTCCCCAGAAGGCGTGTCAGCTTTGACTAAATTGGTAGACCTGGCAACAAAATATCAGGTAGCACCTTTAGAGGAATTCGGAAATTTGGAAGAAACTAAGGTTTGGGGCGATTTTTGCGAAAAGCAGAGAATTGCAGTATATCCCGCCGGTCCTTGGGCTATAAAGATTCTCAGAGACATGCACAAATCCGGCAAAGGATTTGAATTTGATATTGCCCACTATCCAAGAGGCAAAGGGAATGGTACTCCCATTGCGCTGGTATCTGGATACGGAATTTTCAAACAGCAGGACGAAAAGAAAAAAGATCTCTGTGCCAAATTCTTAAAGTACATTACTTCAGAGGGCGAACAAGAAGTATTGGCAAATTATGGGGTGTTTCCCGTATATAAAAATGCCCTAGAAAATAGCATTGAAGATCCGCTAATGAAAAGAATGAAAGAAATCCTTGATACGGCTAAAAATCAACCTAAAATAAAAAATTGGTATAAAATTGATGAGGAATTAACTGCTCAAATTCGCCTTGCATTGCTTTCTCAAAAAACGCCATCCCAGGCTCTAGAAGACGCAGAAAAAGCCATCAATGCAATTTTAGGTCAACAAATTGACTAAAATTTTCATAGTGTGAATAATGAAAAACTGTAGGCAAAAAATAACAACAGCATAAGTTTTTTACAAGGTCGAATTGGGCAGGGAGTCTCAATATGAGTTTTAAAAATTATGCATTTTATGATAAAATAATGTTAAGTAAGCCAGTTACTGTTAAAGGTTTAACATTCATTAGTGTGGTTGGTATTACTATCCAAGCTTATGGTAAATATGGAGTATTCTTGTGGAGCACTATTACTCCTAAAGCATTAATAGTAGTTGATAGCAGCGGAGATATAAGTTTTTACCAAATATCGAATGATACTGCTACCTCAGAATTATTGGAAAGTATTACATTATTATTCGCAGAAGAATAAATATAGTTATTAATGAAACATAAATAGCAGGATTTATAACCTTTTTATAGAAATAATATGTTGGAAGAGAAAAGGTTTTTGGTGACAGAAGAAGGGAAGGTACCATGCATTTGGAAAAAATATATAATATCATGAGAGAATTTTTGCCTGAAAATCAAATTAAACTAAACGAGCCTATGAAAGAGCACACGTCTTTTCGCATTGGCGGACCTGCTGATATTATGGTATTGCCAACAAATATAGAACAGGTAGCAAATATAATAAAAGCTTGCAAAGAATACAGCATTCCCTTTTTCGTTATGGGCAATGGGACAAATCTCTTGGTAAAAGACGAAGGTATCAGAGGTGTAGTAATGAAATTGGCCCAGAATTTTAATGATGCCCTTGTCCAAGGAAATATAATGAAATGTAAAGCAGGAATGCCGATGTCAATGGCAGCAAAAATAGCTCTAGAAAATAGGCTAAGCGGTCTCGAATTTGCCCATGGTATACCTGGTACCATCGGTGGAGGAGCTGTAATGAATGCAGGGGCTTATGATGGAGAAATGGCTGACATAGTTAGAAATGTCACCGTAATTGATAGAGATGGAAATATTTTTGAAATGCATAAAAGTCAGTTAGAATATGATTACCGCAGCTGTAACCTTCAAAAGGGCGATAAAGTGTTGCTTGAAGTGGAGATGGAGTTAAAACCGGGTAATTATGATGACATAAAGAGAAAAATGGACGATTTTTTACTTCGCCGCAAAGAAAAACAGCCCCTTAATTTGCCAAGTGCTGGCAGTGCCTTTAAGAGACCTCAGGGTAACTACGCTGGCGCACTTATAGAAAAGGCGGGTCTTAAAGGTTATAGAATAGGGGATGCCATGGTTTCTGAAAAACATGCTGGCTTTATAGTAAACGTAGGTAATGCAACTTTCCAAGATGTGGTAAATCTCATACAATATATACAGAGGCAGGTGAAAGAGAAATTTAACATAGAACTAGAGTCGGAGATAAAAATTTGTGGTGATTAGGGGGAAGCAAGATTGATCGTTGGACTTGATATGGGTGGAACTCACATTGATGGAGTTTTAATTCATCAAGGTGAGATTATGAAAGTAACCAAAAGTCCCACTGATCCCAGCAATATGCTAGAATCCATCTTGGAGGCCTTAAAACATTTACTGGCTGGACAAGACCCTTCGCAAATTGAGCGGATAATTTTAAGTACTACCATTTGCACTAATGCTATTGTGGAAAATAAAACAGATCCTGTAGGAATGATAATAGAGTGTGGACCCGGCCTTGCAAATGACTTTTTGCGTTGTGGCCGGGAAAATATATTTATATCAGGGTATATAGACCATAGAGGTAGAGAGGTAAGCCCTATTGATCCTGGCGAAATTCGACATGCAGTAGAAATTCTTAAAAAACACGGCATATCCGCAGTAGCAGTAACGGGCAAATTTTCTGTGCGCAACAATGAACACGAAATAAAAATCAACGAAATGATAAAAGATAAGTTTTCACCCATTACATTAGGCCATACTGTTTCGGGGAAATTAAATTTCCCGCGCCGAGTTTTTACATCATATTACAATTCTGCCGTATATACGATCTTTCAAAACTTTTGTAATAATATTCACCGTGCTCTGCAAAAACAAAGCATTAATTCTCCTGTGTTTGTCTTGAAAGCTGATGGCGGCACTATGAGTATAAAAGCCGGTGAGAAATATCCGGTAAATACCATACTGTCTGGTCCGGCAGCAAGTATTATGGGTGGCCAAGCTTTTCTTAAAACCTCCAAAGACGCAGTATTTCTTGATATTGGTGGGACTACTACAGATATTGCATTTTTAGCCGACGGTGTGCCGTTATTTGAACCTTTAGGAATAAAAATTGCCGGCTTTCCAACACTTGTTAGAGCTCTTTACAGTGTTTCCATAGGAGTAGGTGGAGATAGCAAGGTTAGTGTTGAAAAACAAAGATTAGTAATAGGCCCTGAACGGCTTGATCGACCTAAAGCCTTAGGTGGCAGATATCCCACGCCAACCGATGCTATGATAGTATTGGGACTGATGGATATCGGTGATAAAAAGAAGGCTGCTTATGCTATGAAAGAAATCGGACAGATCCTTAACCTTTCGGCAGAGTCGGCGGCAGAAAAAGTTTTGGACACGATGGCAGATATGATTAAATGCAAAGTGGACGAGTTGCTTGATGATATAAATTCACATCCGGTTTATACAGTAAAAGAACTCCTTTACGGTAAAAAGGTTAAACCCCAATTAATACAGGCCATAGGCGGGCCAGCAAAAGCCTTAGCTCCGGTTCTTGAAGAAAAATTCCGCATTCCATGCATATACCCAAAATTTTATAAAGTAGCCAATGCAGTGGGAGCCGCATTAGCACGAACTACCGCAGAAATTACAATGTTTGTAGATACTGAACAAAAAACCCTTTCAGTGCCTGAAATGGGCCTATATGAAAAAATAAGTTCGGCATATAGCCTTGAAGAATCAAAAATGCGTGCTTTGGATTTGATAAAGCAGCAATCTAGGCTGCTTGGAGCTAAAGATGATGAAATAGAAGCAGAGATATTAGAAGAGAGCAGCTTTAACATGGTGAGAGGTTTCTATACTACTGGTAAAAATATAAGGATTAGAGCCCAAACTAAACCTGGTTTAATAAGCCAGTTGTGGAGTGAGCAAAATGTTAAAAGCTGAGCACCGGTTGGGTTTAGTCTTTTTTCCCGCCTTTGACTGGGCTATCAGTCCATCACACCCTGAGCGAGAAGAAAGGCTGCTTTATACGCAGGATCAAATTTTTGAAGAAGGTATCATGGATATAGAAAATATAAAAACATATAATCCTGAGTTGGCTTCATTAAAAGACGTACAGAGGGTGCACTTTTGCGTGCCTGATGTTGAGGAAAGAGTAACAAAATCTCATTTGATCTCTGCAGGAGGAGCAATAAAAGCAGCTCATGTGGTAATGGAAAAGGAAGTCGATAAAGCATTTGCTCTTGTACGACCACCGGGTCACCATGCCCAAAGAGTAGTATATGGTGATCGAGGATTTTGCATAATCAATGTTGAAGCGATTATGCTGGAAAATCTAAGGGCAAAATACGGACCTTTGCGTATTGCAATAGTAGATACGGACTGTCATCATGGAGACGGCACTCAAGATATTTATTGGAATGATAAAAACACCCTTTTTATTTCTTTACACCAGGATGGTAGAACCCTTTATCCTGGAACGGGATTTTTGGATGAATTTGGCGGTCCCGGAGCAATAGGATACAATATAAACGTTCCTTTACCGCCGGGTACTGGAGACGAGGGTTTTTTATACGTCCTTGACAATTTGGTTTTACCAATTTTGGATGAGTTTAAACCCGATTTGGTTATAAATTCAGCGGGACAAGACAATCATTATACGGATCCACTTACAAATATGAACTTTACGGCCCGCGGTTATGCCGAATTAAATCACAGATTAAATCCTGATATAGCAGTTTTAGAAGGTGGGTATTCTATAGAAGGTGCATTGCCCTATGTAAACCTAGGAATAATCCTTGCTATGGCAGGTCTTGATTATTCGCACATTTGCGAACCTGATTTTGATGCCAAAAAATTAAAACAATCGCCCCAAATCACTGATTACATAAAAAAGCTATGTAATAATGTATATTATCGTTGGAAACAAAAAGAGCAAATTGCTCAAGAATTGCTTAAAGGGAAAGATTACATAAAAAGACAGCGGCATATATATTACGATACAGACGGCATTATGGAATATCAAACACAAATATTTAAAGTTTGTAAAAAATGTTCCGGTGTAAGTATTATAGAATCTAACAGCGATATAGGAATGCCTATTTTTGCAGTAACAATACCCTATGATGCCTGCCAGTCATGTGTAGACGAAGGCTATAAAACTTTTAATGAAGCAGATGTGCAAAAATACTATAAGATATACTTGCAAGACCGCCCAAATGATGTATACTTGACTAAAAGCCCTGATCTGATAAGTTAGGTCAACTGATATAGTTGACTTAACTTTTTTTATTGTGAAACAACAAGGTTTCCAGAACCCGACAGCAATCTTTTTTTGGCGTGTCGGTTGTTTTTAGTGAATTGTAATTAGTTTTGCTGCTTGGTATTTTGAGGTTAGAGTGCTATAGCTTTTATTTTTTAGGAAACTATTAATCCCGTAAAATGAATGTAAAAATTTACCGAAAAAAGGATGAAGAACAGAACGTATAAAGGATACACTATTTATTAGGAACAAAAGGAGGTGTCAATTTGGATAATTTTAGTCTCGACACTAATTATTCAGATCAAATTTTAAAACTGGAAAATTTTGTAACCCAAAACCAATCTAGTATCAAGAATTTGAACAATCAATTAAATAATGTTCAGCAGGATTTACTTCAATTTAAAAACAATATAGAGAAAACTTTTAATGAAATTGAAAATGAACTCAACAACAGTCAAAACTTTTTAACCAAATTGGTTTCCGGAGCGAATACTAAACTAATCCAGGAGCAGATTTATTATAGGCAAATTGATTTAACAAATGAAGTGCAAAAAATAAATGATACATTAGGGCAGATTTCCCAGGAAATAGATAGAATAGTAAATGAATTCCTAAAATATTTTCAACAAATTATTGCTGATTATAAAAGTGCAGATGGCAAGCTTAAGTTGATGTCACAAGCTAATCAGACAACAAGTACAGTGCCTCCTAATTATGCTAATTTGCAGCTACAACAGAGTATAAGGCAGGCAATAGACGCGTTAAACGCAGCGCGGCAAGGCATTGAACAGCAAAAAATATTTAGTGAATTAAGCAAATCCCTTGAAAATTTGCTTCAGTAATGGAAAAAATTCATATAGTAAAACTCAATCCACAGGGCATGCTAATACGGGAAGTTAAATTTTTGAGGAGGTGTTGACTTGACCCACAAAAAGGATTTTAACGATTTTTTATTGGAGAAGAAAACAGATACTGAGGTTTCTCAAGCAATAGATAACAAAATGCAAGGTGCAAATCAACAAGCTCAGGGGGGAGCAGCACAACAAAACACAAGTCAAATAAGCCAATCTCCTCAACAATTACAACAGCTTTTAAACCAGCTAAAAAATCAGGCACAGACTCAACAACAGCAGACTGATGGCAAGGTAAGTCAAGCAATACAACAAGCCATAAATGCTCTCTCTCAGGCTCAACAGAGCATTCAGGCAAACCAGGTATACTATCAAATGAATCAATTGCTTGAGCAATCAACAAAGCAGCTGGAGCAATTAAATCAACAAGTTCAACAGTCCCAACAACAGCAGCAACAGCAACAGACGCAGCAGACAAGCCAACAGCTACTATAAAAATTGTGAGGAGGCTGGAAACAACCTCCTCTTTTTGTTGAGGCTACCTTGACATATATTTCATCAAAGGATTAAAATAAAGATGAAAATAAAGTCTATATTTGCTTCCCGTTAGGTGAGGCTCCTGTGCGAATATAAGCCACTGCCCGGAAATGTCGAGAGACACCAATGGGTCAACAGGTTTTACCGGATTAAGGTAAATCTAATGTGGCTGGAACTGTGTTCCAAAGTCGCCCAGTGCTAAAACCGAGACGAGGGGAACTAATATTTTTATGCCCTTTCGTCCGGAAGGGCTTTGTTAATTTTAAGATAAAGGGGGCGGTATGGTGGACCCAGATCCTAGTCAATACTTAATAAAACATAATATTAAAGAGGTCTATCTTACCGCTGCTGCTGCGGTGTAGATGGACCTCTTGAAAAGGAGGGACAATGTTGCTTCCAAAAAAGGACATACTTCTTATTAAGCACCTCGTGCTTAATAAGAGTGCCGAAGCACATAAAATACTGGCCAATCTTCACCCGGCAGACATAGCCCAAATACTTAGTGAAATCAAAAACGGCAACAAAAAGCTGTTTTTTCAAATGATGACAAGTTCTAAGGCTGCAGAAGTATTGGAAGAATTTGAGCCTCATGATCGGCTTTCCATCATTGAAGAGATGACCGAGGCAGAAACCATAAAAATTTTGGAAAACATGTCAGTAGATGAAATTATAGACCTTTTTCAAGAAATGCCTACGGCCCAGGCTGAAAGTCTTTTGAGAAAGCTTCCCAAAGAAGACTATGAGGAGCTAAAATCCCTTCTTAAAATGGCAGAAGATACCGCCGGCGGCCTTATGACTACGGACTACGTATATGTTTTTTCAGACGCCACTGTTAGTCAGGCTATTTCAGATGTGCGCCAGTTTGGCAATAAAGCAGAAACAATTTATTACATCTATGTGGTTGACAACAACAAACATCTAAAAGGGGTACTGTCTTTAAGAGAACTGATTACAGCTCCAAGGGACAAAAAAATTGAAGAGATAATGCATACAAATGTCGTATCCGTAAATGTGGATAAGGATCAGGAAGAAGTAGCTAAAATCATATCCAAATATTCTCTACTTGCTGTTCCGGTGGTGAATGAATCAAATCGGCTGCTGGGCATCGTAACGGTTGACGATGCAATGGAGGTATTGGAGGAAGAAGACACCGAAGACATTCACAGGCTAGCAGGTATTACTCCTGAAGAAGATATAGCTTTTTCAAAGACTATTTGGGGTGCTTCAAGGAAGCGGATTTTGTGGCTTGTCGTATGCCTTATAGGCGACTTGTTATCAGGCAAAGTTATAGATGGGTTTTCTCATGTACTTGAGTCTGTGGTTGCCTTGGCCTTTTTCATTCCGGTCCTTATGGCCACAGGCGGAAATGTAGGCACTCAATCACTGGCATTATCTGTTCGCAGTATGGCTACAGAAGAATTGACCAGAAAGAATTTATTCCGATTTATCGCAGGAGAAACTCTGGCAGGCTTACAACTTGGTGTAATATGTGGAGCAATAGTATCAATTCTAGCATATGTATGGCAAAATAATGCTCAGTTAAGTATGGCTGTAGGCCTTTCAATGGGCCTTTCCTTAATACTTGCATCACTAATAGGAATTCTTGTGCCTTTAATATTTCGCATTTTAAATATTGATCCCGCTGTGGCCTCCGGTCCTTTCATAACCACAATTGTGGATATATCAACCCTTGCAATATATTTTACAATTTCAACTCATCTTATTGACGTAATCTCACCGGCTGTTGTCAGCACCGTAAAGGAGGTGCTGGCATGAGTCAAATTGAACAAATTCAAGCTGCTCTAGAAGAAAAAAATTATGACCAATTAAACTCGATACTTGAGCAATATCATCCTGTTGATATAGCCCAAATAATTGAAGAGCTTTCAGAAGATGAAAGCATAAATCTGTTTTCAGCATTAGAATTCGATGCTGCCCTTCAGGTTTTAGAAGAAATAGACTCGCACAGAAAATACTTTATTTTGACAAATGTAGAACACAGTTATGCACGTAAGCTCATCCGGGAAATGCCAGTAGATGATGTGGCAGACTTGCTGGGTGATTTAGAAGATCAAGAAAAAAGACGAATACTATCTCTACTAGGAGAAAACAAGCAGACTGACTTAATAGATTTATTGGCCTATGCAAAAAACTCTGCCGGAGGCCGAATGACAACAGAATATGTTGCATTCCCTAAAGAAGAAAGGGCCAAAGATGTCCTAAACAAATTGGCAGAGATGGCCATTGATGCAGAGACAATCTATTATGTTTATGCGGTAGATTCTCAGGGAAGACTTGTAGGCGTCGTTTCGCTTCGTGATTTAATTTTAGCTCCGGAGGAAACTCCTATTGAAGATTTTATGCAGACAGATGTAAAAAAAGTAAACGCCTTACAGGACCAGGAAGAAGTCGCAAGACTTATTAAAAAATACGGTTTTTTGGCACTACCAGTTGTAGACGATGACGATGTCCTGTTAGGCATAGTTACTGTTGATGATGCGATGACGGTAGTTGAAGAAGAAACCACAGAAGACATACTGAAGTTATCAGGATCTAATGCAGATGAGCGAATTGATGTGGGAGAGGTTTCACCCTGGGCACGAGCAAAGCGCAGGCTGCCGTGGATTTTATTAGCTATAGCTGGCGAGATTATTTCAGGCAGGGTCATTGATGACTTTTCTGCTGCTTTACAGACTATAGTGGCTTTGTCGTTTTTTATTCCAGTACTTATGGATATGGGTGGAAATGTAGGTACACAGTCCGCAGCTATTATGGTAAGAGGGCTTGCCACCGGAGAAATGAACACTTCCTCCATAGCAAAAAATGTTCTTCGAGAAGCTACCGTTGGGATAATTTTAGGAATTGCAAACGGGTTTTTGGTGGCTGCTATAACATATACCTGGCAAGGTGAAATGTTATTGGGCGTTGTAGTAGGACTCGCAATGATCTTTAATCTAACCCTTGCCGCCATGTTAGGTGCATTTATTCCCCTTGTATGGTACAAACTGGGGCATGATCCTGCCGTAGCTTCAGGGCCGTTGGTAACCTCCATCCTTGATATTGTAGGGCTTTTTGTCTATTTTTCTACTGCTACATGGATTTTAAAGCTTTGAATTGGTGATAAGCCGCCAGACTTCAAGAACTTGGAAGTCTGGCGATATTTTTATTTGTCTAAATCTATGTCCAGATCTATCCCTTTCATAATTATGTTTTGAATATCTGAAAACAACACAGCAAATCGTTCTTCTGCTTCTAAATAACGTTTTAACAGTGAATTGTGGGAAATAATATTGTATAGATTTTGTAGCATTTTTTCAGCTTCATCGGCAGGTTTTCCTGTAAGCTTAAGGGTCTGTACCTCAATTTGTTTGCTTCTTAGGTCTTTTAACATTTTTTCCGCTTGAGCATCTTGTTTTAGACTTTCTTTTGCTCTCTTAAACTCTATGTACTCGGGACATTCAATTAAACTCCTTGCAAGCTGATGTGCAGCGTCATAGACGTTCATACAACAGCCTCCTTAACATCAAAGCTTCTAGTTTAATTATAGCAAATCTTAAGCGTTTACCAAGCCTAATTTTTTTCTCATAGATTTTACAGATGATATATATTATACTGTTATAAGGAGGACTTTTATGAAAATATGGGCCGATTACCATACGCATACTAGATACAGCCATGGTACAGGCACAATCGAACAAAATGTAAAGGCAGCTATTGAAAAAGGGCTACGCGCTGTTGGAATTTCTGAACACGGCCCCGGCAACATAGGCCTACGCATAAAGCTTAAAGATTTTTACAAAATGCGCGATGAGATAGAGAGATTAAAGTCAAAATATAAAAATATAAAGATACTTTTAGGCTGTGAAGCAAATGTAATAAGTCTCGACGGCGACTTAGACATTCCCAATGAGGTTCTTTCGATACTTGATTATACAATGGTAGGCTTGCATCCTTTAATCTGGCCACGCAGCTTTAAAGATGGTCTTAGTCTCCTTTTTGAAAATGTCCTCGCTAGGGCGGTAGGAAGTAATTGGCTTTTGGAAAAGGTCATGAGGCAAAATACTCTAGCCCTTATAAGAGCAATTAGCAAAAACAAAATAAAAATTATTACTCATCCAGGGCTACACCTGCCTATAGACACTGCTAAACTGGCACAAGCTGCTGCCAAATATGGTACGGCGCTTGAGATTAATGCGGGCCACGGATACATGACAAAAGAGTATATTGCGATCGCTAAAGCTTGTGGAGCAAAATTTGCAATTGGCAGCGATGCACATCACCCTAAAAATGTGGGTAATTTTAAAAGGGCCTTGGAGATCGTTAAAGAAGTGGGATTAAGTGAAGATGACATAATCAACGCTGAATAATTTGTTGAGGGATAGGAGCTAATGTAAAGGGGTGAAACATATGAATGATTTAAAGCTTATGATTATTACAGGCCTTTCCGGGGCAGGCAAGACACTTGCTATGAGAGTATTTGAGGATCATGGCTATTTTTGTGTAGATAATCTACCACCTGCCTTAATTCCTACTTTTATCGAACTTTGCAGTCAGAGTATAAAACGAATTAACAAGATAGCTTTAGTTATAGATATCAGGGGCGGAGGTTTTTTTGACAAGCTTTTTGAAAGTTTAAAGGAAATTTCGGACTTAGGATTTGATTATGAAATATTGTTTTTAGAAGCCTCAGATGAAGTGCTTATAAAACGGTACAAAGAAAGTCGCCGGCGCCATCCGTTAGCACTTGAAGGACGTATTGTCGAAGGCATAACTTCCGAACGACAAATAATGTCGAAACTGCGTGAAGCGGCAGATTATATAATTGATACTTCCTTGAAAAAACCCTCAGAGCTTAAAGAAGAAATTATTATGAGATTTATTGAGCGGGAGAAAGAGGAACAGCTCATAATAAATCTGGTATCATTTGGCTTTAAACAGGGAATTCCTTTAGACGCAGATCTGATTTTTGATGTGAGATTTATACCAAATCCTTACTATATAGAAGATCTACGGCCATACTCAGGTAAAGACCAAAAAGTAAGAGATTTTGTGATGAAATGGCCTGAAAGCAGACAATTTCTCAAAATGTTATTTGATATGATACAATATCTCATCCCATATTATATAAGAGAAGGTAAGGTTCAGTTGGTGATAGGAATTGGCTGTACCGGGGGAAGACATCGCTCTGTAGTATTTGCAAATGAAATAGCAGCAATGTTAAAGGCGAGCCATCATAGAGTCATTGTGGATCATAGAGACATAAATAAAGATCGGAGTTGAAACTATGTTTCCTAAAATAGTATGTTTAGGGGGAGGCACTGGCCTTCCTAATCTACTCAGAGGTTTAAAGTTCTATACAGATAGTCTGACAGCTATTGTAACTGTAGCAGATGACGGAGGAAGCTCAGGTAGACTTAGAGACGAGCTAAAGATACCTCCACCTGGAGATATTAGAAATTGTCTATTAGCTCTTGCCTATACTGAACCCCTTATGGAGCAGTTATTTCAGTATCGTTTTAGCAGCGGTACTTTAAAAGGGCACAGTTTTGGAAATTTATTTTTAGCTGCTATGACAGAAATGTTAGGCGACTTTGAACTTGCCATAAAGGAGTCAAGTAAGGTCCTTGCTGTTAAGGGAACAGTTTTACCTTCAACTTTAGATGATGTTATTTTAGAAGCTGTGTATGAAGACGGTGACAAAGCGAGTGGTGAGTCTCAAATTCCTAATTCAAGAAAGCGAATTAAACAGATATTGTTAAAACCTTCTGATGCCAAACCTTTAGATGAGGCTTTGGATGCTATACAAGCAGCCGATGCCATAATATTAGGTCCAGGGAGCCTTTACACAAGTTTAATTCCAAATCTTCTCGTAAAAGATATCACTTTAGCCATATCAAAATCAAAGGCAAAAAAAATTTATGTGGTAAATGTAATGACACAGCCAGGAGAGACTGATGGATATTCAGCTTCAGATCATGTTAAAGCTGTTGTTAATCATTCAAGTCCCGATGTGATAGATTCTGTAATCATCAATTCAGGCCAAATTCCAGATTATCTATTGTCGCGCTATTTGTTAGATGGGGCTACCCCTGTTGAGTGTGACAGAGAAGTTATAGAGGCAATGGGATATAAAGTCGTTACGGCTTCTGTGATAAATCCTACTGATGTGGTGCGCCACAGCCCAGAATTGTTGTCAAAAGTTATTATGGAATTAATTAAATAGATATTGATATTATTGAAGGTTTTTAAAAATTTATGTAGAATTAAGGAATGAGGTGAGGGTGTGTCTTTTTCTTATGATGTCAAAGAAGAGTTATCCCGTCAACCCTCCGAAAGCTGTTGCCAGAAAGCAGAGCTGGCGGCGCTTGTTCAAATGGCCGGAACTATTAGAATAGTGGGCGGTGAAAAGAAGGTATTACTTCAAGTTCAAACTGTACACCCCCCTACAGCTCGAAGAGTTTACAGGCTATTTCGCAAAAATTTTCCATCTCCTATTCAGATTGCCGTTAAAAGAAATAGTTTTTTGAAGGATAAAAGATTGTACATCATTACAATTGATACGAAATATTGTAAAAGTCTATTAGAGGAACTTGGAATAATACCCCAAAAAGAAAGCATAGAGCTTAATAAAGCTATTATGAATCAAAACTTAATAAAAAAAGACTGTTGCAAAAGGTCTTTTTTGCGGGGAGCTTTTTTGGGCGGTGGTTCCATTAGCAATCCCAAGGGGCCTTATCATATGGAATTTGTAACCCAAGATGAAGATATGGCTAAGACTTTAATTAAAATTATTGATTATTTTGGCTTAAAGTCAAATGTTGTTGAGCGCAAAACCAGTTATATGATTTACCTAAAAGATGGGGACCATATTTCAGACATTCTTGGGCTTATGGGCGCACATAATAGTCTTTTAAAATATGAAGATGTTAGGGTATTAAAAGACATGCGAAACAGCGTCAATCGCATAGTAAACTGTGAAACGGCCAACCTCAACAAGACCATAGATGCTTCGGTTAGGCAAATCGCAAGTATTAATTATTTTAAGGAAAACAACCTCTTTGATAAATTACCCGAAAAACTAAGACAGATTGCGGAACTCAGGCTTGAATATCCGGATTTGAGTTTAAAAGAATTAGGTCAAATGATGGACCCAGTTTTGGGCAAATCCGGAGTGAGTTATAGATTAAAAAAAATTGAAGACTTAGCTTCCAAATTACAGTCTACGAAAGGGGAATTATCTAATGTTTCAACAAAACGTAATCGTTAAAAACAAAACAGGGCTTCATGCAAGACCCGCAGCACTTTTTGTTCAAACAGCCAACAAATTCAAGTCCGAAATTTTTATAGAAAAGCAGGGCAAAAAGGTAAACGCTAAAAGTATTATGGGTGTTATGTCTCTTGCAGTAAGCCAGGGAACTGAGATTACTATATCCGCTCAAGGTGAAGATGAACAAGATGCAGTAAAAAAATTAGTGGAACTAATAGAAAGTAAATTTGGTGAGGAATAAATTTAAAAGCTACCGTGACACCGTGACGGTAGCTTTTAACTTGAGTATAATGGTTCAAAGGTGGATTGTGTTATGACAAAACACGCCCGAATAATTGAATACATCAAAAATTTAAAAGTAGGCACCAAGATATCAGTTAGGCAGCTGGCAAGTCATTTAGATGTAAGTGAGGGTACAGCATATAGAGCTATTAAAGACGCCCAGCTGGCTGGTTATGTTTGTACAATGCCTAGACAAGGTACTATTCGCATAGAAAAAAAGACCGATGAAGCAATAATACATTTATCTTTTGCAGAAGTTGCAAATATTGTAGAAGGCAGTGTTCTAGGCGGAAAAACCGGCCTCCATAAGACCCTTAGCAAGTTCCTTATAGGTGCTATGGAAGTAAAAGAAATGGACAAGTTTATTGAGCCTGAAAGCCTTTTAATAGTTGGCAACCGCAAAGATGCACAAATGCTTGCTTTGAAATTGGGGGCTGCAGTGCTGGTAACCGGTGGGTTTGGCGTAGATGATGAAGTTATAAAGCTTGCAGACAAAACCGGACTGCCACTACTTTCCTCATCATATGATACTTTTACAGTAGCTACTATTATAAACAGGGCTCTTTATAAGAGATTAGTGAGAAAAGATGTGGTCAGAGTTAAAGATGCTATGGTTCCAGATCCTGATTATTTAACTATAGATGCTACTGTTGGTGATTGGCGAAAGTTGTACAAAGCCACAAGACACAGCAAATTTCCCGTTGTCAACAAAGACATGAGAGTCTGCGGTATTGTTACCAATAATGATATTTCTAGTCTAGATGACAATGTTTTAATAAAGGATATAATGAGCAAAGACCCAATAGTACTTACAAAAGATACCCCTATTGCCCATGCAACGCGATTGATGGTGTGGGAAGATATAAAGCTCATACCAGTAGTGGAGAACAAAAAACTGGTAGGAATTCTGACCAAAAAAGATGCTATAAAAGCCTTCCAACAATTGAGTTTTCAACCTCAAATAGGCGAAACCGTAGATGGTATAGTCATGAATCGATTTTCTTTGACCAAAATCGAAAATGGAGTAAGGCTCAGAGGTAAGACAGATCCTGTCATGTTAAACCCACAGGGCGTCGCAAGCAGTGGAGCACTTATGACCATTATGGCTAATGCGGGTTCTGAAGTGTTTAGAGTGCAAAAGAGGCTGGATACTGTCTTGGATAGTTGCACAGTATATTTTACAAAACCCGTTCAATTGGAACAGGATATAGAAGTTGAAGCCAAAATAATTGATATGGGCCGAAAGTCTGGAAAAGCTGAAATAAATGTAATCTACGAAGGAAATTTAGTTGCTAAATCTATCATTTCTGTGAGGGTAATTGACAGGTAGGTGAGTTCCGTGGGAGATTTTGTACATTTACACGTTCACACAAATTACAGTCTCTTGGACGGTGCTTGCGAAATAGACAAGCTGGCTAGACGCCTGTCGGAGTTAGGAATGAAAAGCTGTGCTATTACCGACCACGGAGTAATGTATGGCGTAATAGATTTTTATAAAACCATGCATTCCTACGGCATAAAACCAATTATTGGCTCTGAAGTATATGTAGCAGAGCGAACCATGCACGATAAAGAGCCCGGTGTTGATGAAGAACAGTACCATTTAGTGCTTTTGGCAAAAGATAATCAAGGTTATAAAAACCTGATGAAACTCGTTTCACTGGGGTTCACCGAAGGTTTTTATTATAAGCCTAGAGTTGACATGTCGGTTATCGCCAAATATTCAGAAGGTCTTATTGCATTAAGCGCTTGCCTCGCCGGCAAGATTCCTTCTTTACTTTTAAAAGGTAATTACGAAGGGGCAAAAAGCACTGCTTTACAGTTTAAATCGATTTTTGGAGATGATAATTTTTTCATAGAAGTTCAGGATCACGGCCTCTTGGATCAGCGGAAAATAATTAATGACCTGATTAGCTTGAGCCAGGAAACCGGAATTCCTTTAGTTGCTACAAATGATGTTCATTATATTCAAAAAGATGATGCCCTTGCACAAGATGTACTGTTGTGCATACAAACAGGAAAGACTTTGGACGATGAAAATCGAATGAGATTTGAAAGTTCTGAGTTTTATTTAAAGTCTTCTGATGAGATGGCAAGTCTTTTTTCGTATATTCCTGAAGCTATTGAAAATACCGTTAAAATAGCCGAAAGGTGTAACGTGACTTTGGATTTTGGCACCATACATTTGCCAAGCTTTCAAGTTCCAGATGGATATACCCAAGACGAATATCTGGAACAACTTTGTTACAAAGGGGCTAGAGAAAGATTTCCAGAAATAACATCGGAAATAAAAGAAAGACTGGATTATGAACTTGATACTATAAAAAAAATGGGGTATTCCAGTTACTTTTTAATTGTGTGGGATTTTATCAACTATGCCAGGCAAAAGGGCATAATGGTGGGACCCGGAAGAGGGTCAGCTGCTGGTAGCCTGGTTGCTTATTGTTTATATATTACAAATATTGACCCGCTAAAGTATAATCTTCTGTTTGAACGCTTTTTAAATCCAGAAAGAATATCCATGCCCGATATAGATGTGGATTTTTGTTATGAGCGCAGGCAGGAGGTCATAGACTATGTGGTCCAAAAGTATGGCCAAGATAGAGTAGCTCAAATCGTAACATTCGGTACCATGGCAGCTAGGGCTGCCATACGAGATGTAGGACGAGTCATGGGGTATCCTTATGCTGAAGTAGATAAAATTGCAAAAATGGTACCTGCAGAACTTGGAATAACTATTGAAAATGCCCTGTCATTAAATCCGGAGCTAAAAAAGCTATACGATGAAAATGAGAGAGTAAAGCGGCTTATTGATATAGCGAAAGCCCTTGAAGGTTTTCCACGGCACGCTTCAACCCATGCAGCAGGTGTGGTCATATCCAAAGATCCAATTGTTGAACATGTTCCTTTACATAAGCTAGGCGACTCAAATATAACGACACAGTATACCATGACTGCCCTTGAAGAGCTGGGGCTTTTAAAAATGGACTTTTTAGGTCTGCGGACCCTTACGGTGATAAGGGATGCTATTAACATTATCCGTCGCACCAAAAATAAAGATATAAATCTAGATAAACTTCCTTTAAATGATAAAAAAGTATATGAGATGCTGAGCCAAGGAAATACGGCCGGGGTTTTTCAATTGGAAAGTTCCGGCATGAGAAATTTGCTTACAGAGTTAAAACCGGAAACCTTTCAGGATGTTGTAGCAATTATTGGCCTATACCGTCCAGGGCCTCTCGGCAGTGGTGCTGCTGACGATTTTATAAAAAGCAAAAACGGCCTAAAACCCATTAAATATTTACATCCAAAGTTAGAACCTATTTTATCCGAAACCTATGGTATCATTCTCTATCAAGAACAGGCCATGAAAATTGCTCAGGAGTTGGCCGGTTTTTCGTTGGCACAGGCGGATATTTTGAGAAAAGCCATGGGCAAAAAGAAGCAGGACGTCATGGCTGCCCAAAGGGAATCTTTCATAAACGGCTGTATAAAAAACGGTATAGACAAAATAACGGCTGGTAAAATTTTCGATGAAATTTCGTATTTTGCCGGTTACGGTTTTAATAAAGCCCACACAGCCGCTTATGCAGTTATAGCGTATCAGACGGCATACTTAAAGGCTCACTTTCCCGTTGAATATATGGCAGCGCTTTTAACTAGTGTTATGGACAACACCGATAAAGTGGCGTATTATATAAATGAGTGTCGTCACATGGGTATAGAGGTCTTGCCTCCGGATATAAATGAAAGCTACGAAGCCTTTACGGTAGTATCGGACAAAATACGCTTTGGCCTTACTGCAGTAAAAAATGTAGGACAAAATGTAGCAAAAGCTATTATTCAAGCCAGGAAAGAAAAAGGCAGGTTTACCTCGCTAGCAGATTTTATAGAAAAAGTTTCCGGAGAAGTTAACAAAAAGGCTTTAGAAAGTTTAATAAAAAGCGGTGCTTTTACATCTTTGGGAGCAAAACGCTCACAACTTCTAAGTATTTACGAAGAAACATTTGCAAGGGTTCAAAAACAGCAAAAACAAAACATGAAAAATCAAATATCCCTTTTCCAAATGCTAGACGATGTTTCTATAGCACAAGAGACTTTACCTGACTTACCCGAATATTCAACTAGCGAGCTACTTGCAATGGAGAAGGAAATGCTTGGTATATATGTTAGCGGTCATCCTTTATCTGAATACAAAAGTGAACTTGCAAAAAATGTTACTTATTACATCGCAGATAAGGATAAGGTAAACAGCGTAAAAGATAATGAAGAAGTAGTAATAGGCGGCATTATAACCGGAATTATTACAAAAACCACTAAAGATGAAAAAATTATGGCTTTTGTAAATATAGAGGATCTAACCGGGAATATGGAAGCTATAGTTTTTCCCAAAGTATTTGAAAAATACAAAAACTTATTGCTTCCCGATTCCAAAGTGTATATAAAAGGCAGAATTAATTGTAAAGAAGATGAGGCACCGAAATTAATTGTGGAAGAAGTAAGACCTTTAGACAAAGACATCATGGGAGGCGTAGTTGTTTTTATAGTTTCAAATAAAGATAACATAAATGTAAATGAAGTTAAAGAAGTTATATCTAATAATTTGGGAAACTCCCAGGTTGTTATATACGTTAAAGAGACAGCAAAAAGTTTCCTATTAGACAAAAAAATAGACGCATCTGTTGATAATTTAAACCTATTGGCTAAAAGAACAGGTTTGAGAAATTATGTATTTTGGGATAAATTTATGGTAAAGAGCTAGTAAATACGTTTTGTTTTTAATAAAACCACTAAAAGGAGGCCGGTCGGTTTGTGGGCAGTAATATATATTGCTACTGATAGAGAAACAGCTGATAGGGTAGCAAAGGCAATAAAGGAAGAAGGCATACTGGTGAAGACCAGAGAAGTTATGAAAAGCAAAAAACGCGGTTGTTGCATAGAGATTATTGTCCCCGAATCTGAGGCTCAAGAGGCTCAAAATGTAATTTTGGAGAAGAACCTTTTAACCTGAAAGGAGAGAAAATATATACTATGAAGAGAATTGGAATAATTACCAGTGGCGGGGATGCACCTGGAATGAACGCAGCTGTTAGAGCTATAGTTCGAAAAGCAGCCCATTATGGCATAGAAGTTTATGGTGTTCACAGAGGCTTTATGGGACTTATTAATTCTGATTTTGTTAAGCTCGATATTAGCTCGGTAGGTGATATATTACATCGAGGCGGAACAATACTGCTTACTGCCAGGTGTGATGAATTTAAAACAAAAGAAGGTCAAGAAAAGGCTTTAAAAAACTTAGAGGCTTTCGGTATTGAGGGCGTTGTAGTCATAGGAGGAGATGGTTCCCTAAGAGGTGCAAATGTCCTATCTAATATGGGCATTCCAACTATTGGTATTCCAACCACCATCGACAATGATATAGCTTTTACTGACAACTGTATAGGTTTTGATACTGCTGTTAATACGGTTGTTGATGCTCTAAACAAAGTTAGAGATACCGCTACATCTCATGAAAGAACATTTGTCGTAGAAGTTATGGGCAGAAATGCCGGCCATTTAGCTCTATACACTGGTCTCGCAAGTGGCGCAGAAGCTATCTTGGTGCCGGAGATACCTTTTGATTTAGACGCTATTTGTGAAAAAATTAAATCAGGCTACAAAAGAGGAAAGTTACACAGCATTATAGTTGTTGCAGAAGGCGCTGCAAGTAGTATTGAAGTAGGCAAGGTGATCAAAGAAAAGACCAATTTAGAAACAAGGGTTATCATACTTGGCCATTTGCAAAGAGGAGGCACCCCTACAGCCTATGACAGGATATTAGCAAGCCGTTTTGGTGGAAAAGCGGTTGATTTGTTAAAAGAAAATGTAAAAGATAAGATGATTGGTTTAATAAATGGGGAGCTAGTTTTAACAGATATAGATAGAGTACTTTCGACTCCAAAACCATTAGATATGGAACTATACCAACTGGCTGATATACTGTCATTATAAGTGTAAAGGGAAGGGATTGCAATGCTTAGGACAAAAATTATATGCACCCTTGGTCCTTCTAGCGAAGATAAGCATACAATAAGGCAACTGATTAAGGCAGGCATGAATATAGCACGAATCAACCTGTCACACGGAACCCATGATGAGCATAGAAAAAGAATTAATGCACTGAAAGAGGTTTGTGGAGAATTAAAAGTTAATGTGGCCTTATTACTTGATACTAAAGGTCCTGAAATAAGATTGGGGACTTTTTATGGAGGAAAAATTACTCTAAAAAAGGGTCAGGAATTTATACTTACTTCTAAACCCTTAATTGGGGATGAAAAAATAGCTTTTATTAATTTTGATAATATCGCAAAAACAGTTGAGCCAGGTGAAAAAATACTTTTGTCAGATGGTCTAATAGAGCTTTGTGTAAAAAAGATAGAAGGGGAAAATGTCATCTGCACAGTCTTAAATAGCGGAGAAATAGGTGACAGGCAGGGCGTAAATATCCCTAACAAATCATTGCCTTTACCAGCATTGACACAAAGGGATATAGAAGATTTACAGTTTGCTGTAAAGGTGGGTGCAGACTTTGTAGCAGCTTCTTTTGTTCGAAAAGCTGATGATGTGCGGGAAATAAGGCGAGTATTAGATAAAAACGGCGGCAGTGATATACACATAATTGCAAAAATAGAAAATCAGGAAGGTATAAACAATATAGACGAAATAATTGATGTAGCAGACGGCATTATGATAGCCCGTGGAGACTTAGGTGTTGAAATTCCGGTTCAAGAAGTGCCTTTAGTTCAGAAACAGATTATTTCCAAATGCAATATTGCAGGAAAACCGGTTATCACTGCTACGCAGATGCTTGATTCCATGATAAGAAATCCAAGACCTACAAGGGCTGAAGCTACGGACGTTGCCAATGCTATCTTTGATGGTACCGATGCTATCATGCTGTCGGGTGAGACCGCTGCAGGTAAATATCCGGTAGAAGCAGCGACAATGATGGCTAAAATTGCGGAAAAGGCAGATATCGCCGCACTCGAAGCTGGAAAGCAAAGACAGATTACTGTAAAATCCATAACCGATGCTATAAGCCATGCAACATGTTCAATTGCTTTAGAACTTGGTGCTAAAGCAATAATCACTTCTACCAAATCTGGATATACAGCTAGAGCAGTGGCAAAGTTTAGGCCAGCAGCACCTATTATAGCTGTAACTTACAATGAAAAAGTCATAAAGACACTTCAGCTTATACGGGGTGTGACGCCTCTCAAGGTAAATGAAACATCATCAACCGACGAAATGTTTCACGAAGCATTAAAAGGGGCAGTCAATTCCGGAATGGTTAAAAGCGGTGATCTTGTCGTTATAACAGCAGGAGTGCCTGTTAATGTGACTGGAACTACTAACTTGATTCGCGTGCACGTGGTAGAATAATGATTTCTCATGGACTAATATCCTGTAATCTATTTTTTAAAGTTAATATAGGTTCAACAAAAGAACTGCAAAAGTTACTTCCTGTCAATAATCTTTGAAAATGTCACCTAAAAGGCATGATTTTTATTCAGTGAAAATGTCACCTTTGGCATAAAATAAAAACAACAAAACACGTTACAAATTTGTTAAATATTGTATTTAACAGCAAAAGAAAAAACGAGCATGA